>Ga0082335_1001441_pt1 | contig 50398 bp, 43 predicted proteins | sample Subgrocontami58m_FD_72375 | JGI IMG/M metagenome (GOLD analysis project Ga0082335, IMG submission 72375) | Subsurface groundwater microbial communities from S. Glens Falls, New York, USA - GMW37 contaminated, 5.8 m (SPADES assembly) (version 2) ... | reverse complement strand
GCAGGCGAACAGGTTTCATTCCCCAACAAAGTATTCATTAAAAAGAAAATCCCGCTTACGCGGGATTCCCTTTTTAATGTGCACCCTGCGGGACTCGAACCCGCGACCTGATGATTAAGAGAAATATTTAAAAACTAGTTACTATAAACAAAATAATAATTTAAAAATTACTGCCATAATGTTTGCCATAATAGAATAGAATTGATTTTTAAAAGTGCTGCGAATCACCACAATTGTAAATTTTTATCTGTGAACAGAGTTTTGGATATGGACAACTCTCTGTATTCTCATTCAATCTCCCTTAAACTATTTTCCATTCATTAGTTATAAAAACTTTTAAATCTTTGAAATTTTCATAAATTACGACGCCTTTTGGCAAATAATAAACAATTTGTTACTAACAAAAAGTGAGGTATTATGTCTCCAGACAAAGAAGAAACGCATGGTAAATCTTTTACAAAAGATTTACTTAAACTATTGCTTTTGGTAATCGCTCTCTTGATTTTCGGTTACTTTTTGCAAACAGTCTTATAGGATGCATTTTTAATGAATTCTTTTCTTAAATCCGCAATAATCTATTTTGAGTTACTTTTACTCATTCTGTACTTCAGCGTAACTAATTCAGTTACCTTAGATTATTATAGTCAAGGGGATCAGAAAAGCCATCTTGCATTTTTGAGTAATTATCAATTTTCTGATATCATTTGTATCAGAGATAACCATCAAACAAATGTGGAGCGGTCACAACAATCCAATACAAGTAAATTATTCCAAGTCAATGTGCCCTTAACAATTGTTACCTTAAACTACTTTGTTGTTTTAAGGAATCAAACTCTCATTACTCATTCTACCCCGGATTATCTCTTATCTTCAGATCTAAAAAGTCCACCAAAAAATTTATAACTGTAACCTTTTCATCTAATCGAAAAATAATTTATACATTTTCACACGCTGTCCAAGGCTAAAACTCATCCGCAAATAAAGCAGAAATATTGATCCCAACTTAACACATGTATATCGTTAAGCATATTCCACTATATATTTTTTGTTGATATTACTCTTTTATAATAATTACCGTCATAGTGTTTGCCATAATTTGTGTCTGCTATAGGTATAAATGAGGTCTGTCTATGTCAATTTCTGAAAAATAAAAAAAAGAAAAAAACGAATTATTTGTTTTCGGGCTTTTTAGTGCACCCTGCGGGGCAGGCGAACAGGTTTCATTCCCCAACAAAGTATTCATTAAAAAGAAAATCCCGCTTACGCGGGATTCCCTTTTTAATGTGCACCCTGCGGGACTCGAACCCGCGACCTGATGATTAAGAGTCATATGCTCTACCAACTGAGCTAAGGGTGCGGGGCAAAAATAAATAAAAATCATCTGTCAGCAAAACTAAAGTGATTTGTTTATTGTGAGGGATTATAAGACTTGTGAAGAGAAAAATAAAAAGGACTTTCATTATTGTAATGAAAGTCCTTTTATGAAATATTTACCTAAAAAATATTTTTAGTGTTTATTGTTTTCTTCAGCTAGGCGTTTAGCCATTACGCTGTGTTTCTTTCCGTATAAGAAATAAATTAATAAGCCGATTGCAAGCCAACCAGCAAGACGAGCCCAGTTCTGCCATTCCAAAGTTAACATCATACCCAGATTGAAAATAATTCCCATTGGTGCAACAAACCAAATAACCGGTGCTTTAAACGGGCGGTGACGTGTTGGTTCTTTCTTTCTCATAATCCATACAGCGAGACAAACTAAAACGAATGCCAACAGCGTTCCAATATTAACCATCTTCGAAATACCTTCAATTGGAGTAAACGCAGATACAAGTGATACAACTAAACCTATCAATATATTTGCTTTCCATGGAGTGCGGAATTTCGGGTGAACTTCTCCAAATGTTTTCTTTGGAAGTAATCCGTCTTTTGAGATTGCATAAAATACACGAGACTGGCCAAGAAGCATAACAATACAAACAGATGTGAGTCCGGCAATTGCGGCAACTGAGATTATAAAAACAGCATAGTTTAATCCTTGCGAACCAAATGCTGCGGCAATCGGTGCGGTAATATCAATCTCTTTATAGTTAACCATTCCGGTAATTACAAGCGCAACAAGAATGTAAAGAACTGTACAAACAATTAGAGAGGTAATTATTCCAAACGGAACATCTTTTTGAGGATTCTTTGCTTCACCTGCGTGTGTTGAAACTGTATCAAATCCTATATATGCAAAGAAAATATATGCCGCTCCGGAAACTATACCTAATAGACCAAATGCACCGTGAGTCCCAAATGAATCAGTATAAAATCCGCGTGCAGGAATAAAAGGATCCCAATTAGCAGTGTTTATATAGTTAGCGCCTAAAATAATAATGAACAACACAACAACAACTTTGATTGCAACCATTACATTGTTTGTGTTTGATGCATTTTTAATTCCTCTAACAAGAATTGATGTAAGAAGCCAAATAATTAACAACGCCGGAAGATTAACTGCAAAATCAATTCCGAAAATTGTTGGAAAACTTAGATCAGAAAAACGTGTTGAAAGATCTACAAGTGTTCCTTTATTTGTTGCCTCGGCAATCATTTCCTTTCCGGTAAAAACATCATTCATTAACCAGATTGGAAATTTTATATTAAAGAGATGTAAAAACTTTGCCAGGTAACCTGACCATCCAACCGCGACGGCAGAAGCGCCCATACCATATTCAAGAATTAAATCCCATCCGATAATCCACGCAAACAATTCACCTACCGTTGCATACGAATATGCGTATGCAGAACCTTCAACAGGCAGGAATGAAGCAAACTCCGCATAACACAATGCAGCAAATGTACATCCGATACCTGCAACTATAAAAGAAAGAGCTAATGCGGGACCAGCATATTCTTTTGCACCAACACCTGTCATAACAAATATTCCAGCACCTATTATTGCCCCAACACCAAGAGAAGTTAAGCCCCACTTTCCGAGAACACGCTTGAGCTTGCTCTCTTTCATTTCTAATTCAAAGTGTTCGACAGGTTTCCGCTGCCATAATTGACTGCCCATAATGAGATACTCCTTCTAATTAGTTTTCTGTATTTTTTTTCTCATTTAATAAATTAATTGTGAGGCTGGATCAAATGGTGTGACTAGACAACAAAAATTATTATCTATTACAAATTCCAATAAATTTTCCTTTTAACAATATCAGAATTATTTCCCGATGAACTTATTTATATCTTGAATAATTATCAACATATAAATAAAAGTTAATAAAAGAATTTTTACTGGGGGGGTGCTAATAATTTATTCGTCTTCATCTTTAGTTGAGATTGGTTCGGTTTCATCTGCGATAAAGAGCATTGCACATTTATCCCCTTTAAACTTCCCTTTTTCTTTGCAGTGTTTATGACGTTCTTTAATTTTTTCTAAATCAATTTCAGAACCGGAAATGCCGAACATATCAAGTTCTTCACCGCATTCAGCGCAAAAAATCATATTACTCTTAATTGATTTTTCTTTATTATGCACGTACTTCTGTCGTTTCATTTTTAGAATCCATTGGCTCCCAGTCAATTCCTTCACATGGAAGACTATTTAAAGTTGGATGTTTGTCAAATTTCAAACATAAAACAGCAGTTTTATCAAAATGTTTACATGATGAACAAAGCGTATTATTAATTAATTCCTCGTTTTCCTGTAGAAACATATTATACTTTATTAGAGCTGGGTGGATAACCACTCCATAAACGGAAATTATTCCGAACCACCACCAATATTTATATTCCATCAAACCATATAGTAGCCAAAGTACGGGAATTAAAACCGCTGATCTAATAATTCCCCAGAATATTATTCCACCCATAAAACTGCTTTCTTATTAAAGGAAATCTAAAGATTGTTATCGGCAGTGTCAAATAAGGTTAAAATTGTGCAGCTCTTTTGCCAAATTGATTTTAGCAACTTCTTATTTTAACTTTGAAAAGAATAATCGCGAACATCAACGATTTCAATAATAAACGGATAGGTCTTGGATAATCAGAATAAACCGGAACCACAGGTACAACAGCCTAAAGCGGAAATAACTTCGGCGCAAAATCAACCGCCACAACAATCACAAAAGCAAAATCCAACTAAGAAGCCTTATAGAAGATATTATAATAACAGAAAAAAATTCCGTCCTTCTTCCGGTGAACCGAACCAACTCCAGCAGCAAGTTCAGAACTTCGGTTTTAAGAAAATTTCTATTGTTGTTCCGTTCTTAAATGAAGAAGAATCTCTAAGACCGCTTTACAATGAAATAAAAAAAACACTCCGTGGGATTTCCTCCGATTACGAAATAATTTTTGTTGATGACGGCAGTTCAGATAAATCCTTAAACGTAATAAAAGAACTTACCCGGACCGATAATAAAATTCATTATTACAGCTTCCGGACTAATTACGGAAAATCTGCTGCGCTTCAAGTCGCATTCAATCACGTTACGGGTGATGCAGTTATTACTATGGATGCTGATCTTCAAGACGATCCTGCTGAAATTCCGAATCTCTTAAAAAAACTAGAAGAGGGTTACGATCTTGTTTCCGGCTGGAAGAAAAAAAGATATGATCCGATAATTAAAAAATTATCTTCGAAATTTTTTAATTACATCACTCGGTTATTTACAAAAGTTAAAATTCATGATTTTAATTGCGGATTAAAGGCATACCGCAAACAAGTCGTTCAGAATATTCGCGTCTATGGTGAACTTCACCGCTACATTCCCGTTCTTGCTAACTGGAAGGGATTTTCGGTTGCGGAAATTATTGTTAAACATCATCCTCGCCGCTACGGTAAAACAAAATTTGGTATAACAAGATTCTTCAAAGGTTTTGTTGATTTGATAACCGTTATTTTTACTACGCGTTACATTAAACGCCCGATGCATCTTTTTGGTTTTGTAGGATTTTTTATCGCTCTAATTGGAATTGTAATCAATCTTATCCTAGCTTACGAATGGTTTTTTATTAAGCCACATTCCCCTATTGCTAACAGACCAGTCTTCTTTCTGGGAATTTTGTTGATCATTGTTGGCGTGCAATTCTTTGCAATCGGTTTATTGGGAGAAATTTTAGTACATAATTTTCAAGATGAAAAAGAGTATGTGATTAAAGAACAAAAGTAATCAGTAACTAAAGTTTACTTGTTTTTCCTATGGATTACTTCAATATTCTGCTCCCTGCATTCTAATTAAAAATTCTTATTTTTAGACCAACATTAGGAATTTATTCACATGAAATATCATTTAGTCTCGGGTGCATGCGGATTTGTTGGCAGAAACACCGTTAAACAATTATTAAAACGTACAAATGATTGTGTGATTATGGTTGATGACCTTTCAGTCGGGACACACCCTTCAACTTGGCTTCAAGATAAGACAACAAAAAAAATTAAAGACATAGAAATTTTTGGTAAGGATGAACGGCTTCTCTACTGGAAAATGGATTTTAGAAAATTCTTGAATAACCTTTTACAAGATCCTAAGTGGTTGGAAAGAGAATATGGCTTGAAGATAAATCGTTTTGGTGATGCGTTTCATTTTGCTGCTATTGTCGGAGGACGAGCTAAGATTGAAGGTGACCCGATGGCCGTAGCGCTTGATCTTTCAATTGATGCAGAATTTTTTAATTGGATCGCAAAAGCAAAACCGGAACGCGTAATGTATCCAAGTTCATCCGCCGCTTATCCTATTAACATGCAGACCGAAAGTGATGCTGTTGCATTGAAAGAGGCTGACATTAATATAGATGGATTTGTTCTAGGTATGCCGGATCTAACTTACGGTTGGACAAAAATGACCGGAGAGTTTTTAGCAAAGATTGCTGCTCGTAATTATGGAATCTCTATCGTTTGCATTCGTCCATTTAGCGGTTATGGTGAAGATCAAGATTTAACTTATCCAGTTCCGGCAATTGCAGCACGAGCTGCAAAAAAAGAAAATCCGTTTGTTGTTTGGGGAACCGGACAGCAGGGAAGAGATTTTGTTCACATTGATGATGTAATGGATTGCATGTTTCTTGCGATGGATAAAATTCATGATGGAACTGCAATTAATATCGGTTCGGGTAAATTGACAACGTTTATTGATCTGATAAAAGTTTTCTGCAAGTTTGCAGATTACAATCCAACAATAAAACCTCTTGTTGATAAACCGATGGGGGTTTATTCGCGTTATTGCGATATGAGTTTTGTGAAAGATAAATTAGGTTGGGAACCGAAAATTTCTTTGGAAGTAGGAATGAAACGAGTTTTCGATGTTGCAGTGAAGAATGCTAGAGGCTAGAAGTAATTTAAGAACCGTGAAAAGTAAAAAGTGAACCGATGGATGAATTAATTTTAAATCATAAATCATAATTCATAAATGAAAAAAGTTGTTGTCTTCGGTCCTGGTCCACAATTCAAAGGAGGAATTGCTAATTATACTTCCTCTCTCGCAAAGGCATTGGAGAAACAAGGCGCAGATGTTTATATCGTTTCCTGGACACAGCAATATCCTTCAATTATTCCGCGTGACTTCATTGACAGATCAAGCAAAAAAAATCTTCTCGATGAGACCAAAATTAAAGTTGAATATATAACTAACTATAATAATCCTTTCTCATGGAAAGAAACTGTTAACGCTATAATTAAAATAAATCCCGATATAACAATTTTTCAGTGGGCAATTGCAATTCAAGGTTTGCCGATGGGATGGATTGCGAATAAACTAAAGCAAGTTTGCAAATGTGAAATCATTTTTGATCTTCACGTGGTTGCTCAAAAAGAAGGAAGCGCAATTGATAATAGAATGATCCGGTATGCGCTTTCTAAACCACACACATTTATTGTACACTCTCTTAAAACATTAGATGAATTAAAGAAAGTATTCCCGAACCAGAAATTTGAAATCACCGATAACCGATCACTGATAACCCGCTTCGACGAAGCGATAGCGAGGCGAGCCGATCACAAATTTGTTATAAAGCTCTATCACCCCGTTTACGACATGTTCACACCCGATCTCAATTTCGACAAAGAAAAAGTTAAACAAGAACTTGGTTTGCGCAAGCATGTTTTTTTATTCTTCGGATTTATCCGTAAATACAAAGGTTTACACAATGTGATTCGCTCATTTGCTAAATTAGCTAAAGAACGTGATGATGTTTCTCTTTTGATTGTTGGCGAATCTTTTTGGAATACGCTTGATACGAATAAATTATCTACAAAAATTAAAAAGAGTCTGTTCGGACTGATAAAGAAATTACTCCTACGAAAAAGCGATGATGAAAGTAATTATCGTCCTCTAGATTTAATTAATGGACTTGGCATTCGCAATCAAGTTGTTGTTGTAAACCGTTATGTTGGAAATGAAGAGGTGCATAAATATTTTCAAGTGGCGGACTGTAATGTTTTATTTTATCTTGTTGCTACACCTTCTGGAGTTGAATCAATTGCTTATAATTTTAAATTGCCAAGTATTGCAACAAGAGTCGGACATTTTCCGGAAACTATAAAACACGGTTATAACGGCTATCTTGCAGAACCGGAAAGTGTTGATTCAATGTATGAAGTGATGAAACTGTTTTTAGAAAAACCGATCCCTCGTGAACATGTTGCAGAACAAGCAGTAAATATGAGTTGGGAAAATTATGCGAGAACAATTTTAAAATAAACTTTGCGTTTACCTTACGTTCTCTGCGCCTGCCTACCGCAGGCATGTTAAAAGCTTTAAACGCAAAGACCACAAAGTATTCGCAGAGATCACCATGAAAACTGTTGGAGAATAAATGACGAAACAGCAAAAAAAAATTACACCGACACAAACTAAATTGGGCGAGAACGGTTTTTCGTTTGATAAGTACATACCTAAAAAATATCAGACACCCGCATTATTGCTCTTAATCTTACTCTTAATCTTAATCTACTTTTCCCCCGTAATGTTTGGAAATAAAACCACCTATTCGGGTGATCTTGTTCAGGTAAAAAGTTTGAGAGAATACGCAACCAAAGACCGTGACGGATTTTCGCTTTGGAATCCATACATATTCTGCGGAATGCCCGCGGTTGCAACATCAATGTCGCTTCGCTGGTTTGATTTAACCGCTTCGGTATATTCATACACAACAAAAGTTTATTCTTCTTTCTTCCGCGATTACAATTCAATCTATACTTTCAGTTTTGTAATTCTGGCTTTCACTTCGTTCATGTTTATGAGGAGATTTGGCGCAGGCAGAAGTGTAAGTTTTCTTGTCGCTACTGCAACTATATTTAGCACGGGTATCCTCCTCTTCTTTTATATCGGGCATATTACAAAACTGATGAGCCTCGCCATTTTTCCATTTATTTTAATGATGCTTTTCAAATTTCAGAAAGAAATTAGATTGTTAGATCTTTTACTCTTTGTTTTCGGCTTGCACATTCTCGTTCTGGGTGCTCATGTTCAAATTGTTTTTTACTTTGCATTTACTGCAATGATTTATTTTATCTACTTTTTCTTTCGCTCTTTTGTTACAAAAGATAAATTTTTACAGAAACAGTTATTAAAATCTCTTGGTGTTGTTGCCACCGCCGCATTAATTGCTTTCCTTATGTCATTCGATACTTACTCTCAACTTTATGAATACAAACCTTACTCAACCCGCGGAACAAAAAGTTTGACTGAAGAACAAAATCCCGGGACACCAGTACAAAGCGAGTCATACGAATATGCAACCAATTGGTCATTCTCTCCCGGTGAAGTCTTAACGTTTATTGTTCCCTCTTATTACGGTTTTGGGAATTCAACTTACAATGGAACTCTTTCTCAAAATCAAGATGTACCTGTAAATACATATTTCGGACAGATGAGAAGTGTAGACGTGCCGATGTATATGAGTGTAATAATATTTGCTTTAGGACTTTTTACTCTCTTCGTGCGCTGGAAAGAACCGGTTATTCAATTCTTTGGAATAATTGTTGTGCTTTTTTTACTTATCTCATTCGGAAATAATTTTCCCGTGATCTATAATTTAATGTATCACTACTTCCCTGCATTCAACAACTTCCGCGCCCCTTCAATGATTCTTACAGTTCTTCAAATCACATTTCCTATTCTGGCCGGTCTTGGTGTAATGAAAATAATTTCTCTTCGTGAAGAAAAAAATCCTAAGATCGAAAAAGCTTTAAGGAATGCTGCAATATTTTTTGCCGGACTATTTGTGTTATCAATTATTCTTGGTGGAAGTTTAGGCGGTTGGTTTACACAACGTGTTAACGATCATGCTGTATTAATCGGTCAATCGCAACAATCTCAAATGTTCACCGCACTTACAGAATATATGTCGGATATGTTTAAGGCCGATTTGATGATTGCGTTAGTTCTACTTGCTCTTGCAGCGTGGATAAGCTACGCTTATATAACTTCTAAACTAAATAAACAGTTATTTGTCTTTGGTTTAGCTGTTATGATTTTATTTGATCTTTTCAGAATCGGAAATCGAGGTGCGAGTTATGTTGATGCTGAACAAATAAAAGAATTGTTCCGTGAGCCGGATTATATTTCTGTAATTAAAAAACAAAATGAAAAAAATCCATTTAGAATTTTAAACATGAAACGAGATGGAATGGGCACGGCTGGTAACAATGCAAATTACAATGTTTACTTTTTACAAGAAGATATGTCGGGCTACTCTGCAGTAAAACCCCGCAGCTATCAAGATATTATTGAAGCAGTAACGCCCGCTAATTATACTTTATGGAGAATGCTTGGTGTAAAATATGTTATAACTGATAAACCGTTTCCATTTGAATACTTCACACAAATTGCAATGTCGCCGGATTCAACAACATTTGTTAATCGAAATAACATGTCTCTTCCGCGTGTTTACTTTGTTGATAGTGTTGCCCAGAAATCTTCTGTTGAAATATTAAATGCTATAAAAGAAAATTCGTTTAATCCTAAAAAACTCGCATTTGTTAACTCTCTTGATTTCAAATTTGATAAAGGAGATTCAACAAACACTGCGGTAATATCCGAATACAAAGATGAACGGATTACAACTGTAACGAAATCGCAAGGGAATTGCTTTTTGTTTTTTGGTACAACTTACTTGCCCGGATGGAAAGCTTTTGTTGATAAAGCAGAAACAACTATTCATAAAACAAATCACGGATTTATGGGAATTGTTGTACCGGAAGGTGAACATAAAGTTGAATTTGTCTATGAACCTAAAAATTTCGCCTTGGGAAAATATCTCTCTTTAATTCTTAATGTGCTGATGTTTGGCGGACTTGGTTTTGTTTTCTATTTAAATAGAAAAAAGAACTCTCAGGAAAACTCATAAATGCTTGAGCGGCTAAAAAGTACTGTAAGAGATACTTTTGTATATAGTCTAAGCAATATTGCACCGAAAATTGTCGGCGTAATTTTACTTCCATTGTTCACGGCTAAACTTGCATTAACCGATTTCGGCAATTGGGATCTGATTGATAATGCAATACAAATTCTAACAGAAGTCGCCATTCTTGGTCAAGCAAGTTCGATTATTTTTCTTAACAACAGCAAAGAATACAAAGATAAAAAAGAATCTTCGCTTTTTACTTTATCTTCATTTGTGTTTGTTGTTTGTGCTGCCCTTGTTTTGATAACTGAACTTATAATTTCCAATTACTCCTCTTTCTTTGAACATTCACAATTCAAATCCATTTACATTCGTTTAATTTCTTACATAGTACTTCTCCGTGTAATGAATAATTTATTTCTTGCAAAAGTACGCGCTGATGAAGAAGCCGCTTATTATTCAATCATTAGTGTCGTTAAAACGTTATTGATGACTGTTCTAACAATTTATTTTGTTGCATGGGTTAATTCAGGAATAGAAGGAATTTTATTTGCCTCACTTATTGCAGAAATATTTGCTGTAATTGTTCTTGTTGTAAAAGTGATTCCGAAAATGAAATTTAATTTTGATAATAAAATTTTCAGAACTGCTTTAAAATTTGGATTTCCACTAATATTCAGTTCATTAGGATTTATGCTTCTAAATCAAAGCGACCGGTTTATTATTAAATTTCTACTTGGTTCAAAGTCGGTGGCTATTTATGGGCTGGGATACCGTGTTGCCGGTGTGCTTAATATGTTTTTAATTCTTCCATTCAGTTTAGGATTGCTGCCATTAGCATATAAATATTATGGAATGCCTGATGATAAACGATTCTTCCAAAAATTAATGACCTACTCCACTTTCTTTTTTGTTTGGGGATTTATTCTTCTTTCATTATTCAGCAAAGAAATCGTTAGAATATTTGCACCACAAAGCGAATATCATTCTGCTTATTTAATAATCCCGATCATTCTTCTTTCATATGCCCTAAGCGGAATGCGGTTGACTGCATCACTGGGAATGTTTCTAACAAAAAACACAAAACATGTTGCTTGGATTACAATATGTTCTGCCGTCCTCAATATTATTTTAAATTTTATTTTTATTCCTCGATTCGGAATCCTTGCTGCCGCAGTTAATACGCTGGTTTCTTTTACAATCTTTTATTTTATAACACAAACGTTTTCGAATAAATATTTTAAAATTCCCTACGAAAATTCAAAGTTGTTGATAATGATCTTTGTAGGCGCAGTTCTTTCATCCTTAATTTACTTTTTACCTTCGATGAATTTCATATTAGCTTTCATGATAAAAATTATTATCGCTCTTTCATTTCCATTTATCCTTTTCTTCTTCCGCTTTTATGAAAAACGGGAACTGGATATACTTTTAAGTCCGGCAAAATTAATAGATTTTATAAAGGGAATAATTCACGGATCTGATAAAGCGCCTGATGATTCGGAGAATATAATCCAACGATGAAAAAAATTTTAATTATATCATACTACTGGCCGCCCGCTGGTGGAATTGCAGTTCACCGCTGTTTGAAGTTTGCAAAATATCTACGCGAGTTCGGATGGGAACCGGTTATCTGCACAGCCGAGAATCCCGAATACCCTGTGTTGGACGAGGGAAATTTTAAGGATATTCCGAAAGACGTTAAAGTTTTAAGAACAAAAATTTGGGAACCGTATAATTTATTTAAGTTCATTACAGGTAAGAAAAAAGCAGAACGCTTACACAATGTTTTTCTTGAAGAAGAAAAACCAAGTCTTGGTCATAAACTTGGCATTTGGATACGTGGAAATATTTTTATTCCAGATGCTAGGAAATTTTGGATTCGTCCATCTGTTAAGTTTTTATCAAGGTATCTAAAAGAAAATCCGGTTGATGTTTTATTTACAAACGGTCCACCTCAGTCTACTCACATGATCGCTTATGGAGTTAAGAAGAATTTGGGTATTCCGTGGCATGCTGATTTTCAAGATCCGTGGACACAGGTAGATTATTTCCCGCAACTTATGTTAAATCCTATATCAAAAAAAATTCACAAGAAGAAAGAACAAAATGTATTTCGATGGGCAGATAAAATTACTATATGCAGCGACACATGGAAAAAAGATATTGAATCAATCGGAGCTAAAGATGTTGGCGTTATTGTTTGGGGATATGATGAAGATGATTTTCCAAATATTCCTTTACCGCTTTCAAAAAAATTTATATTGAGCCATTTTGGAAGTCTGGGCCCCGACCGTAATGCAAAAACTTTATGGAAAGCACTTTCTATTATTGCAAATGAGAATAAACAATTTGCAAAAGATCTTGAGATAGAGTTGGTTGGGTTTGTCGGTCATGCAATTATAGATGAAATAAAATCGCTGGGATTGACAGACAACCTTAAGATATCAGAACATATTTTAAGAAAAGAAACTCTAGAGTGTATGCACCGTTCACAGGCATTATTACTTATTCTAAACGATATGCCTAATGTTAACGGCAGACTTCCCGGAAAACTTTTTGAGTATCTTGCTTCGCGCAGACCAATACTTGTTATCGGTCCAGAAAGTAGCGACGCTTCAAAGATTGTTCACGGTGTTAATGCAGGCTATACTTGTAATTTCAATGATCTTGAGAAAACTATAAACACAGTAAAGGATATATACGATAAATTTAAGCAAGGTAATTTACCATCGAACAAAACAGATATTTCTCAATACTCAAATAAAAATTTAACTAAGAAGTTAGCTGGTTATTTAGATCAAATAACAAAACATTAAGATGTCACTCTGAGCAAAGCGAAGAGTCTCAGATTCTTCGGTCGTCCGGCAACTGCCTCACTCCTTCAGAATGACATAACAATTAAAATGAATAGAAAAATAAAAGTACTTTGTTTTACAGATCATGCTGTCGGGCGCGACGTTGAAATGATGTTGCCTATCAGATACTTTACGGAAAGATTTTTGAACTGCGAATTTCATCATGCACTAAATATAGATATTCATCAAATCTACCGACTTAAACCGGATGTTATCCTACAAGCAAATACTATTGGCAGCAATCTCTATTTTCAGATTTCAAAAATCGCACATGAACAAAATATTCCATTGTTTGCGCTTGTCTCCGAAGGAAATTTTAGAACCGACGGCAGTTTTGATTATTGGGGATTTAACCGCGATAAAAAATTTTATCAAGATTTTGTTTGTTGTTGGAGTGAACGTACGGCAAAATTTTTAAGGAAAGCTGTTCCAGAAGCGAAAGACAAAATTGTAGTAACTGGCGGGGTTGGCTTCGACCGCTATACAATTTATAAATTCATGCAGAAGGAAGAATTTCTCCGGAAGTACAGCGGCACTCAATTCAAAAAAGTAATCGGTTATGCCGGGTGGGCGTTCGGCAAGTTAGATCATAAACGCGGGAAACAAGAATTGCTTGCCTGGGCAAAAGGTGATGAGAATAAATTAACGTGGATTGAAGATCAACGGAAAAAAGTAAGAGATATTTTAGAACAAGCGATAATCAATAATCCTTCAACGTTATTTATATTAAAACAACATCCTCAAGAGAATGCGCCTGAAAGAACAGAGCCTGTAAAAAATGAAATGAGCGAGCTGGCTCATTACAATAATGTAGTTTACTTATGTGATGAAGAATCAATTCACGATCTAATAAGTGTTTCGGACATTTGGACTTGCTTCGAATCTACCACCGCACTTGAAAGTTGGTTGATGGGCAAGCAGACTATTTTTATTAATCCGGAAATAGTGTTCAACCGCGATCCGCTTTACAAAGGTTCGGCAATTGTTCAAGATTATAATTTGTTTCAAAAATTAATTGACGAATTTTATTCATCTGGGAAAATCAAAAACTTCTATAGTGCCGAAAAAGATTTGAAACGTAAAGAATTAATTAAAGATATTGTTGGCTTCGGCGATGGCATGAATCACCTACGCGCTTCATACTATTTCCAAAAAACAATTAATAAATATTTGAATTCCAATAACCGACAACCGATAACCGATAACCAATCACTAACCACCCGCTTCGACTCGTCGAAGGCGAGGCGAGCCAATCATAAATCACGATATGATTTTCACTTCTGGCATTGGCTCGTTTATGTTTTAATAAGAATCGCCGGCCCTTTATATAACCGAGCTATTTATTCAAAATTGTGGAAGTTCAAAAAGCACCTCTGGGTTTTTGAAAATTATAAAATGGATAAGCTTCATAAGCTTTACGAAAAATACATTTCGTTTTTTGATGAGTTTTATAAAGAAAACAACATAGATGAAAGATTTAATAGCCGATCACTTTTTAACGACTCTCTTTTTCAATAATAAGCCGGTTGTTACTCAACATTTTCACACCAAACAGAAAGATAATTTTCCTAAATTTGTCATTAGTTAAACACGAGGATTTATGGACGGTAAAACTATTCTTATAACAGGCGGGACAGGTTCTTTCGGTAAAAAATTTATTGAGACTGTTCTTAAACGCTATAATCCAAAAAAAATTATTATCTACAGTCGAGATGAATTAAAGCAATTTGAGATGCAGCAAGATCCGCGTTTTAGGAAAGACAGCGTGCTTATGCGTTACTTTATAGGTGATGTGCGAGAAGCAAAGAGATTAACGCGCGCGATGGAAGATGTAGATATAGTTGTTCATGCCGCAGCACTCAAACAAGTTCCCGCAGCAGAATACAATCCCTTCGAAGCAGTTAAAACAAATATAATCGGCGGACAAAATGTAATTGATGCTTGTTTTGAAAGCGGTGTTAAAAAAATTATAGCACTCAGCACCGATAAAGCCGCTGCGCCAATAAATCTTTATGGTGCAACTAAACTAACATCCGACAAACTTTTTACTGCGGCTAACAATTATAAAGGCAAACACGATATAAAATTTTCCGTTGTCCGTTACGGAAATGTTATGGGAAGTCGTGGCTCCGTTGTTCCGTTTTTTATAGAAAAAAAGAAGACTGGCGTTTTGCCTATAACTGATAATCGCATGACGCGTTTTAATATTACGCTTCAAGAAGGTGTGGATTTTGTTTTGCAATGTTTTGATAAAATGTGGGGCGGAGAATTATTTGTCCCGAAAATTCCTTCGTTCAAAATTCTAGACTTAGCAAAAGCAGTTGCGCCGGAATGCAAAACAGAAGAAGTTGGAATTCGTCCCGGCGAAAAGATACACGAAGAAATGATAACCGAAGCAGATGCGCTCAATACAATTGAGTTTGAAAAATATTTTGTTATTCTCCCTTCTGTTCAACTCGGCGATAACGAAAAATTAAAATTATGGGATACTGAAAAATTTAGAACAACAAGTAATTCAAAACCGGGAAAATTCTGCCAGTACGGTTTCAAATATAACAGTGGAACGAATGAGTGGTTTTTAAATGTTGACGAATTGAAGCAACTAATAAAAACAAATGTGATTAGTAATTGAAAAATAAATTCTCCTTTTACTACCTAAAAAGCTAAATCAACGGATAGAAATTGAAAAAGAAAACGGCAACCGATGACCAATCACCGATCACCAAAAGCTTCTCTTACGGACGGCAATCAATTGATGATTCAGATATTCAAGCAGTTGTAGAAACCCTCAAATCCGACTGGCTTACTCAAGGACCAACAATTCAGAAGTTCGAGCAAGCGCTGAATAATAAATTCGGTGGAAAGTTTGCTTCTGTAGTTTCAAATGGAACTGCCGGACTTCATTTAATAGCATTAGGATTGGGTTGGAAAAAAGATGATGTTGTAATCACCTCGCCGATTACATTTTTAGCGAGTGCAAATTGTGCGGTATATGTTGGCGCTACACCCGATTTCGTTGATATAGATGAGTCATCATACACACTTGATCCAAATGAACTTGAATGGAAGTTGAAACAATATTCAACACAAAATAGAAAAGTGAAAGCGGTTGTGGCTGTAGATTACGCCGGCCATCCTTGCGATTGGAGTGCATTACAAACTTTGCAAGAAAAATATGGATTTCAACTCGTCAACGATTATTGTCATTCTCTCGGTGCTGAATACAAAAATGAAATTCAATACGCACCAAAATATGCCGACGCAGTTAATCTTAGTTTTCATCCCGTAAAACATATAACAACTGGTGAAGGCGGAGCTGTTCTAACAAACAACGAAGTACTTGATAAAAAAATAAAAATTATGCGGACTCACGGAATGACAAAAGATGAGTCTGATCTAGAAAAGAATGACGGACCATGGTATTATGAAATGCATGAGCCTGGATTTAATTACCGCATCTCTGATTTCCAATGTGCGCTGGGAATAAGTCAGTTAAAAAAGTTAGAGTCTAATATTGGAAGACGAAGACAAATTGCCGAATACTATGATAATGTTTTCGGAAAAGATGATCGTTTTATTATTCCAATAGTTTCTGAATTTGCAAAACATGCGTATCACCTTTATCCTCTTCAAATAAATTTTGATGCAATAAAGATTTCCAAGAAGAATTATTTTTTAAAATTGAAAGAGAAAAACATCAATTGCCAGGTTCATTATGTGCCTGTACATCTTCAACCATTTTATCGAAAGAATTATGGATTCAATGTTCATGATTTCCCGGTTGCAGAGAAATTTTATGAGCGCGAGCTATCTATACCGATGTACCCTGATCTAACAGATGAGGACCTTAAATATATTTCGAATACAATTATTGAAACACTTGATAAGTTAAAATGAAGATCTCCATCATTACCGAAGGATTTTCAGAAACCGGTTACGGACACATCACTAGATGCCTTTCACTCTACCAAGCGTTTGAAGAAAGATTTATTCATCCCACACTTTATATTAATGGCGATGAAAATGTAAAATCTCTCCTCCAAGGTTCAAATCATAAAGTTTTTAACTGGGCTGCACATCCTACAAAATTAATAGGTGAAATAAAGAACAGTGATGTCATTATCATAGATTCTTATCTGGCAGGAAAGGATTTTTACGATAATATTTTAAAGCATGCTAAAGTATCACTGTTTATTGATGATAATTTACGTCTAGATTACCCGGACGGAATTATTTTGAATGTAACGATTAATTCTGAGACCTTTCCTTATAAGAAAAAATCTGGCAAGGATTTTCTCTTAGGTGCAAAATATATTCCACTTAGAAAAGAATTTTGGAAACATGGAAACAGAAAATTCAATAGAGAACTTTCTTCCATTTTAATAACATTCGGTGCAACTGATAATCAAAACCTAACCGGAACAATTTTAAAATCACTTATGGAAGATTTTCCCTCTATAAAAAAGAATGTTGTAATCGGGAGTGGTCTCATAAATAAAAAAGAAATTGAAACTCTCTGTGATAACTCAACTGAATTATTCTATTCCCCGCCAGCTTCAGTTATGTGCGATCTGATGATGTCTTCTGATATAGCAATTTCTGCTTCGGGACAAACATTATACGAACTTGCGGCATGCGGTACGCCAACAATTGCAATCGCAGTTGCTGAAAATCAGAAGAACAATATTCACGAATGGAAAAGAAAAGGATTTTTACTAAACACAATATTTCATCATGATGTGAACTTTATAAGAAAAATCATTGAACAAATTCAAGCTCTACAATCAATTACAGTCCGTAAAAAAATAAGCGGTATTGGTAAAGAAAATGTTGACGGACAAGGTTCTGTCCGTGTAGCAAATTATCTAATAGATAGGATCTGTAGTGAAAACGGTTTTTATTTACGAAATGCCGTTGAAGCAGATTCTCAAAAAGTATTCAATTTGTCCAATGATCCAGCGGTCAGAAATCAATCTATCAATTCTGCCATTATTGAATCTGACAATCATACAAGATGGTTTGCAGAGAAAATTAGGAAAGAAGATTATATATTTCTGTTGGCTTTTGATAGGAATGATAATTTTGTTGGTCAATTACGATTTGAAATTAAAGATAACGCTGCAGTCGCAAGTATAAGTTTAACGAAAGAATTCAGAGGCAAAGGATTATCAAAAAAGATCCTAAAAGAGGCGTGCACAAAAATATTTACCGAGAAGAATATTGCAACTATTACGGCTTATATTCTTCCAGACAATATTGCCTCGATTAATGGATTTAAGTCGGCCGGATTTATACAAAAAGATGAATCACTAATAAACGATAAACGATTTTTAAAATTTATTCTAAATAAAAAATGAATTTCAAAATCGGTGATTTTAATACAGCAGAAGAAAACAAAGTATTTATTGTTGCAGAACTCTCCGCCAATCATAATCACAGTTATGATCTTGCCGTTCAATCTATTAAAGCAATTAAAGATTGCGGTGCTGATGCAGTTAAAGTTCAGACATACACAGCAGACACTCTTACAATAGATAGCGATAAAGATTATTTCAAGATTCAACAAGGCACAATTTGGGACGGTGCAACTTTATATCAACTTTATCAAACTGCATATACACCTTGGGATTGGCAGCCGAAATTAAAACAACTTGCTGAAGAGCTCGGACTTATCTTTTTCTCAACACCATTTGATAAAAGCTCGGTAGATTTTCTTGAGAATATGAACGTACCCGTATACAAAATTGCTTCGTTCGAAATTGTTGATATTCCGTTGATTGAGTACGCAGCATCAAAAGGTAAACCGATTATCATTTCTACCGGAATAGCAACAGAAGAAGAAATTAGAGACGCTGTTGAAGCGTGTCGCCGTGTAGGAAACGATCAAATCTCTTTATTAAAATGTACATCGGAATATCCTGCTCAGATAGAGGATGCAAATCTAAAAATGATCCCACTTCTTGCTTCAAAGTTTAATGTGATTGCGGGTTTATCAGATCATACATTAAGCACAACTGTTCCGATTGCGGCAGCAGCGATGGGTGCTAGAATAATAGAAAAACATTTTATAATAGATAAAAAAATTGGCGGACCCGATTCTTCGTTTTCATTAGAACCCAAAGAATTCAAAATAATGGTTGATGAAATAAGACAGGTTGAAAAAGCTCTGGGTCGTGTCGGTTTTGAATTATCCGATAAAATTAAAAAGAGTAGGACATTCGCCCGTTCTCTTTTTGCTGTGGAGGATATTGCTACGGGTGAAATATTTACAGAAAATAATATCCGGTCTATCCGTCCTTCGAACGGACTTCCGCCTAAACACTTAAAAGATATTCTTGGTAAAAAAGCTTCTGCTGATATTGAAAAAGGAACGCCATTAAACTGGGGTTTAATTGAACGATAAAAAAGAAAGTCTTAGCGTAGTAGCAATTGTACAAGCGAGATTCGGTTCAACCCGCTTGCGGGGGAAAATATTTAAGAACCTGATTGATCAGCCAATGCTTAAACACGTTGTAAACCGGCTCTCATATTCAAAATATATCAACAAAATTGTAGTTGCTACAACAACCGAAACAGATGATGATCAAGTTGAAGCGTATTGTAAACTGAATACTATCCCTTGTTACCGCGGAAGCTCTAATGATGTATTAGCGCGCTATTTTGAAGCTGCAAAAATATTCCGCGCAAATACCATTATAAGAATTACAGCTGATTGCCCTTTGATTGATCCGGAAATAATTGACCACATGATAGAGACGTTCAACAAGTTAAATGAACTTAAGTATTTCGATTATTTGAGTAACACAATCCACCGGACTTTTCCACGCGGGCTTGATGTTGAAATATTTTCTTTCAACTCTCTTCGAAAAGCTTTTTACCATGCATCAAAAGAATATGAGCGGGAACATGTAACGCCGTTTATTTATGAACATTCAAAATTATTCAGAATTAAAAATTATCCAAATCCAAAAGACTATTCATTTCATAGATGGACCGTTGACACAGAAGAAGATTTTAAATTGGTTGAGGAAATTTATAAAGCGTTGTACAGCACTAAAAAAATATTTCTCTTTAATGACATCCTAAAATTATTTGAAGAGAGGCCCGATTTGATTTCCATAAATCAGAATGTCAAACAAAAAAAGCTTGGAGATAAACATGAAGATCACACGACGTGATTTTGTAAAAACCGGAGCTATAGCCGGCAGCGGTTTATTATTAAATCAATTATCTCCTTCAAATATTTTTCCCCGTTCAGAATTATCTAATAGTCCAATAGTTGTTTCCACGTGGTCGCCAAATTTGAAATCGAATGCGAGAGCTATGGAAGTATTACTGCAAGGAAAAAATTCTTTAGATGCTGTTGAAGAAGGAATTAAAATTACAGAAGCTGATCCGAATGATTCTTCTGTTGGCTACGGCGGATTGCCAGATGCGGATGGCAAAGTTACTCTTGACGCTTCAATAATGGATTGGAAAGGAAATGCCGGCTCGGTAGCTTTTATTGAAGACATAATGCACCCGATTTCTGTTGCGCGACTTGTAATGGAAAAAACAAAACACGTTATGCTTGCAGGTGACGGTGCTAAAAAGTTCGCTCTTCAAAATGGGTTTAAGGAAGAAAATCTTTTAACGGAAAATGCAAGGAATGCTTGGCTGAAATGGAAAGAAAATCAAGTTAAAAAAGATAATCATGATACAATTGGTATGTTAGCAATTGATAAAATGAATAATCTTAGCGGAGGTGTTTCTACAAGCGGTTTAGCTTTTAAATTGCATGGAAGAGTCGGCGATTCACCAATTATTGGTGCGGCTTTATTTGCCGATAACGAAATCGGCGGAGCTGTTTCAACAGGCAATGGTGAATATGTTATGAGAACCGTTGGGAGTTTTTTGGTTGTTGAAAAAATGCGCGAGGGTTTTTCTCCGCAAAAAGCTTGCGAGTTCGCAATTAACCGTTTATATAAATCACTGAAAGATTTTACTGATATCAACATTAGTTATCTGGCAATTTCAAAAAGCGGTGAAGTAGGCGCTTACTCATTAAAAGGTGGTTTCACTTACTGCTTCACAACACCAACAGAGAACAAAGCAGTTACAAGTGATTATCTAATGAAGTAATAAATATTTTTTAGCTTGCTTGAAGCTTCTCGGCACGGTCTGCAAGTTTTAATTTTTCTACCAACTCGTGCAGATCACCTTCAATAATTTCAGATAAGTTATATAGAGTTAGTCCAATTCTATGATCGGTTACTCTATTTTGAGGAAAGTTGTATGTTCTAATTTTATCACTTCTATCCCCGCGTTTTACAATTAACTTTCTTGCAGCAGCAATTTCACTATTCTGTTCGGATAATTTCATATCGTACAATCTTGCTTTCAAAACTTTCATTGCTTTCTGGCGGTTCTTCAATTGCGAACGTTCATCCTGGCATTGAACAACTAAGCCGGTGGGAATATGTGTAATACGGATAGCGGTTTCAACCTTATTAACATTTTGTCCGCCCGCGCCGCCGCTTCTGTAAACATCAATACGAAGATCGCCCGGATCAACATTCACTTCCACGTCTTCAACTTCTGGAAGCACAACCACAGATGCAGCCGAAGTATGGACTCTTCCATTTGCTTCAGTTGCCGGAACGCGCTGTACACGGTGAACCCCGCTTTCGAACTTCAAATCTGCAAAAACACTTGAACCGGTTAAACTGAAAATTATTTCTTTAATCCCACCTATACCTGTATCGCTCGAATCAATTATTTCTTTTTTCCATCCGCGAACCTCTGCATAACGTGAATACATTCTATATAAATCTGCTGCAAACAAACCAGCTTCGTCTCCGCCGGTGCCTGCGCGGATTTCCATAATTACATCTTTATCATCATCGGGATCTTTAGGCACAAGAAGAAATTTTATTCTCTCTTCCATTGCATCGCGTTTTGTTTTTAACTCGCTAAGTTCACTCAACGCTATTTCCGTAAGCTCTTTATCATCACCGCTGTCAATAATTTCTTGATTACCATTTATATTTTTAACCAAGCCATCGTACTCGTTGAATGCTTCGACGATATCAATAAGACTGCTTCTCTCCCTGCTGAGCGATATAAGCTTGGATTGATCAGAAAGATTACGCGGATCCGATAAATCCTCGTTGATCTTATCGTACTTCTCTTTTATAGATTTCAGTTTTTCGTAGATTTCCATTATTCCTCTTATAAATCCTAACTTAGTAGGGAAAAAATGCGGGCAAAATATAATCAAGTTTAGAGTGAGATTCTAAGATGTGTGTCTTGTAATAAACTGTGCGCATTAAGAAAGTTTTCTTAACAAATCCAGATATTCAATTTGTTCTTCCACTGAGGGAATTACATTTCTTCTCTTAAATTGTAAATTGTGCTTCGCAAGTTCAAAATATTGATCCAGCGCTTCAAACATATTTACTAATGGAAATCCATTGTCTCTTAAGTGGTGAATTAATTTCAATGTACGGAATCCATCGAACCAAATTTGTTTCTGTTTTTGAATTTGTTCATCGGATTTAGAGTTCTTAAGAATTTTACTCCAACTTTCTTGGAAACTATTTTGAACAAGAAAATCATAAAGAGATTTATGGATTGCCGCAGCAGATTTTAAATAGTATTTGGCATCAAAAATTTCTTTTGAGTTATATATTTTCAACCATGATTTCAAAATATCGAACGACTTTGGATCATACAACAGATATTCGTTATGAGTGCCGGCAGAAAACCTATTCACCCTTTGCCCTGTTCCAAAAGGTACGCGCCATGAACCGCGGCTTGAGGGATATACTTTTGCATTACTAATTTTTTTTATCTCAGTGATCTTGGCCAGCTTTTCCATAAAATAAAAATCTTCGGCCGCTTTCTTTTTATTCATTCCGCCAATCTTAATATAACTTTCATAATCACAAATCATTGTTGAGCCGATCGTTGGGAAAGCAAATGGCGAATTCCCATGGCGTAATCCTAGCACATAATAACGAAGAAAAATTTCGTAACAGATTATAGCAAGCTTATCTTGCTTTTTCTCAGAAAGAATATGTTCGTATTCCACATAAGCGGCATGAATGTTTGACCGATTGAATGATTCTATGATGGATTCGAGATAATTATTCGAAACTGTACAGTCTGCATCGAGACAGATTAAAATATTTTTGTTGGAATTTGAATAATCAAATTGTTTTAGTGCAAGGTCCATTCCTATTTTTCTAGCCAAACCAACACCGCCGTCTTTTTCCGGAAGTTCTAGTCCGTTGCTTGATGCATCTACCAAGACGATATTTATTCCGTAATCATTCCTTTCATAAATAATTTTTCTTAAGAATTCTAAAGTCTTCTTGTTATCTGTCTTTATATCGTCGTTCGAGCTTTTCGGATTATTAATAACAAAAGCGAACAGACTTTTTTCCAAATATTTTTTATCGTTTTCTAACAATGAAGTTAACAACAGCTTAATATTTTCACTTTCTTGAATTGCAGGAATAACAACTATGTTATTAAATTTTTTATTGGAAGATAATTCAAGCGACCAGTTGTTTAATCCGTATTTATCTATATAATTCGAAACTGTGATTGGTGTTTTCATCTTGTAGAATTATGCGGAATAATTTGCGGAAATAATCTGACGGGCTTCATCGTAGTTCGGTCCTTCAATCCAATGGATAATGATTCCTTCTTTTTCCATTTTTCTAAACCACGTCATTTGCCGCTTAGCAAAACTGTTGATCGCGCTATTTAATTTTTGATACATGTCGTTATAGCTTGATTCTCCGCTTAAATATTTTCCGATGAACTTATATTCAAGTCCAAATAGATTAAGCCGTTCGAATGATATCCCTTCGTCAATTAATCTTCTAACCTCTTGAATCATTCCATTTTGCAAACGATGCTTAAGCCGGGCGGTTATTTTTTTCTTAATCTCTTCTCTATCAAGCCGAATTCCGATTGTGAGAGAATTAATATCGGATTTTTTTAACAATTCCTTATCATTCCCTTTTTCAGCAATTATAATTGCTCGGATTATTCTTTCTTTAACAAGTAGGTCGGTTGTGTTGTGTAATAAAGGATTATTTTTTTTCAATATTTCCATTAGATCTGTTATTTCATATTCATCCAGTTCTTTATAACGTGTTTCATCAAAATCAACTTTACTTAATTCGTATCCACTTAAAATGGAATGTAGGTATAATCCAGTTCCGCCCACAAGGAATGGAATTTTTCCCCGTGAAGTTAAATTGTCAAATGATTCATAAAATAATTTATTAAAAAGGAAAAGATTGAATTCTTCTTTCGGCTCGATCACATCAATCAAATAATGTGGAATAGTTTTTCCATCAATATTGTAATCGCCAATATCTTTTCCCGTACCGATATCCATCCCTATATAAACTTGTCTGGAATCTGCAGAAATAATTTCTCCGTTAAAATGGTTTGCTAATTGTGCTGCAAGATGAGTTTTACCAACTGCTGTGGGACCGAGAATAGTTATAAGATTGAATTTCATTGATATTCATCATTCCAAATTCTGGACTGTTTTATTTCCTGCACTGGCAGTTAGATTGAAGAGGCTATTGGTAATGTTATAATAAATGAAGCTCCGTTACCGATCGAACTTTCGACGTCAATAGTTCCGCTGTGTGCTTCTATTACTTTTCTTGTGATTGAAAGTCCAAGTCCGGTTCCTTCTTTTTTTCCATGCGTCATAAACGGTTCAAATATTTTTTCTTTGAATCCTTCGGGTATACCGAGTCCTGAATCCTTAAAAAATATTTTCACTTTCTTACCGTCACGTTTAGTAGATATATGAACAGTCCCGCCATCAGGCATAGCATCACATGCATTTTTAACTATATGATTATAACATTGAAAAAATTCTTTCTGATCAAGTTTAACAGTTACGTCTTTATCCGTTTCGGTTACAATTTTGCAGTTCCGGCTTTCAATACTTTGTTCCATCCTGGAAGCATAATCTGCCAGCGTGTTATTCAAACTGACGTTAAGAGCGCGTAGTATTGTCTTACCGTTCGAATAGTTGGAAGTTGTTTGAACTAAATCCGCTACTTGCCCAAGTTGTTCAAGCAGCATATCAACGATTTGTGCTACATCTGCGGGGAGTTGTTTGCTGCGTAAATGTTCTGCATATCTTTTACTTACAAGAACAGGCTTTTTAATGTCTTGAATTAAAAAGTTTGCCATCTTGCCGAGAGATTGAACTCTTTCTGATTGTAATAATTTTTCTACAAGTTCTGCATTTTGCAACGCGATTGCTGAATGAATTGAAAGAGCATTTAAAAATTCTTCATCACGTTTATTAAACTCGCCTTTCGAGTTGTTTAATAATTGAAGGACACCGGTGATCACACCTTTATTATTTTTTATTGGGAAGCAGATCATATTTTTAGTTGTGTAGCCGCTTGCGCGATCTGTATCGCTTCTAAACCGGGAGTCTTTTTGAACATCTTTTATATTAACAGTCTCACCACTCTTAGCAACATATCCGGCAAGTCCTTCTCCAATTTTAAGGCGGATCTCACGCATCTCATCGCCTAGCGTGATCAACGACCAGAGTTCGTTCTTTTCTCTATCTACCAAATAAAGTGTTCCCCGGTCAGCATTCGTCAAATCTGTTGCTACATCAACTATGTTTTTTAATACTTCATCAACACGGATATTTGAGTTAACCAGCTCTGCTGCTTTAATAATCATTTGAAGTTCATCGGTATTCATTGTCTCTTCAATATGAACTTCCGGAATTGTTCTAGTTGGTTGTTTGAGATCTTGCGGAATTGGCTTTGTACTCGCTTCAATTACATGTTCAGTTTCCTTAAAATCTTCCTTTGTTTCACTATCAATTTCTTTCGGTGGAAAATCAAAATCATCTTCGATCTTTTCTAATTTTTTCCCCGTTTCTATTTTAGCTTGAGAAAAATCTTCCTCAGGCAGCACATCTTCATCGAAAGTTTTCTTTTTAGTTTCGGGTTTTTCGTCAGTTACAAGAGCTGAAAGAAAAGCTTCATCAGTTTCTTCTATCGGCGGCAAATCTTTTTTCTTCTCGGGTTCATAATGTGTTTCATGTGTACCGCTGAGAATCCGGAATAAAGCATCGTTAAGATCATCGTTGGATTTTTTTGTTTCTTCTGTTCTCAACGGAAGATCGGGCAACTCAAATTCAGCTTTTGGAATTCCGTCTTCGTTCAAAGCTGCATTTTCATCAAAGAATAAAGTCTTCGATGTTGAATCCTCATCCGGAGTTTTATCTTTTATATTTGAGCTTATATTATCTTCTTTTTGTATGACTGAATCATCAGCTCCTAAATTAGTAGTCTGTTCAGCCGGTTGTTTTTCAAAACGTTCCGGTTCTTCGATAGGAATAAAATTATCTTTAGGGGGCGGTGCCCATGCCGGCTCTTCTATTTCTGGAATTTGTTCGGTTTGAATATTTCCTGTTCTTATAGATATTTCTTCTTCATCAATTTCGGCAATTGGTTCTCTAAGGTTTATTAAAATTTCGTCGTCTTGTTTTATTAATAAATCAACTTCTTCGCGCGTTAATGAAATTATGTATGAATCTCTTAGGGCAACTGCTGTAGACGTACGTGATGTTTCTTCAAAAAATTCTTCATGACCGAAGAAATCATTTTCCGAAAATATATATGACTTGGTTTTTCCTAACAATCGTTTTTTAAGAACATTTATTTCTCCGCTTATGACTAAATAAATAATCTCTGCAAAATCTCCTTCACGGTATAAAATTTCACCTTCGCTAATAGTAATTAGTTGACCTCTAACATTTCTTAGGTCAATCTTAGAAATGTCTGCATTTTTAAGTAATTTGTTCCGGCTTAAAGTTATTAATAATTGATTTTCCATATCACCGACAAATATTGAGGTAATCTTTAATGCAAAATGCAGAAATTAAACGAGCAATAAAACACCTTTCCCAACATGATTATACTCTATCAACAATAATAAAAAACATCGGTATTATCAATTTAACGCCCCACAGGCAATACTTCAATTCATTACTAGATGCCATCATCGGGCAACAATTATCGGTTTCTGCTGCTGATAAAATATCTTTGCGCTTTTTTAATTTGTTTGATATGAAACCCTTGCCAGAACAAATACTTGAAACTGGTGATAATATTTTACGTTCAGTCGGATTATCAAACGCAAAAGTTAAATATGTTAAGGACCTTTCATGGAAGATAACTACAAAGGAAATTCACTTAAATAAACTTATAAAGATGCCTGATGATGAAATTATTGCGGAATTGACAAAGGTAAAAGGAATTGGAGTTTGGACATCACACATGTTTTTGATTTTCACATTGGGGCGGTTAAATGTTCTTCCGTTTTCCGATCTTGGAATTCGAAAAGCAGTAATGTTAAATTACCGATTAAGAAAATTGCCGGATGAAAAGAAGATTAGATCAATAGCTAAAAAGTACAATTGGGATCCTTACTGCTCGGTTGTAAGCCGTTATCTTTGGAAAAGCTTAGACAATAATTTTTTTCAGCCTGATTAATAACCGGAATCTTTATTCAAATAAAGACATCAAATAAATGGATGAATTAAAACTAATTAAACAAGCGCAGCGCGGAGACAGAAAATCTTTAGCAGAGCTTGTTAAGATTTACGAACAGACTGTATATAATTTCTCTTTTAAGATTTGTAGAAATAAAGATAAAGCTGAGCACACTATGCAGGAAACATTTTTAAGCATGGTGAAAAATTTAAATCAGTTCAGCGGACAATCTAAATTATCTACATGGCTTTACAGAGTTGTTAGCAACCATTGTTTAATGCTTGCACGAACTGATAGCAAATACACTTTCGCATCATTTGAAGATGAGGAAGCAGACATTGATGAAAAAAGTATTGCCGATTGGAAAGTAACTCCTGATAAGGTAACGGAAAACAATGAGCTGAAGGAACATCTAGATAAAGCCATAGAAAAGCTTCCGGCAGAATATAGAATTGTTTTTATGCTTAGAGATGTTGAAGGTTTTTCAACCGAGGAGACAGCAAAGATGGTAGAACTTTCTGTACCGGCTGTTAAATCGAGACTGCATAGAGCAAGATCTTTTTTAAGAAATGAATTAAACGGAATGTTTAATTATGAATGAGAACAAACCAAATTGTAAAGATGTAATGATGCACATTTGCGATAATCTCGGCGAACAGCTCGATTCCCCGAATTGTCTTATGATAAAAAAACATCTTGATGAATGCGAGAATTGCAGCCATTACTTCAAATCCGTTGAGACCACAATTGAGTTCTACAAAAAATACAACGTTAGCCTCTCCGAAGATGCACATAATAGATTGATGGAATGTTTGGGATTGAAGGAGTAGGTTAAAAACCCGATCCATTTTTATTGAACCGGGTTTTATGTGCATCGAAAATATTTTATTAACCTTTCTTCAAATAGACATTGCCGTTATAAGTAGTAATCTTAACCTTATGTTTCCCGCCGTTAACAGAACCCGTTCCGAAAAGAGTTTTTCTAGGTGATCCTTTAGATGTATCCCATTCTTTACTTCTTTTCTCTGTTACTGGAAAATCACTTACAATTTTTAGCTTATTAAATTCATCATTTGATTTTACTTTTCTGCCTTTAGCATATATAACTTCAATATTAATATCCATTGACAAACCAGCAGGCACAACAAGAGTAATATCTCCGCCCATAGATTTAATAGTAACATCTCTCTTGCCGTCATTTGGATCGCCGACCATTTTAATATCAACATCTCCGCCCATTGTTGTTGCTTTAATCCATCCGTCAACCTCAGCTTCAATCTCACCACCCATTGTTTCGGCATCTAAAAATTTTCCTGCTTTATTTACTTTAATGTCTCCGCCCATGGTTTTTAATTTTGCGCCGTTGGGAGCTTTATCAATTTCGATTTCGCCTCCCATCGTAGAAATATTTACCTCGTTGCCAATGGACTTTCCCTTGCCTTCCACATTTATTTGTCTGACTTTTCCTCCCATTGAAGATGCATTAACATCTCCTTTAACATTTTCAACCAAAACTTCTCCTCCCATTGTTTTTACTTTTCCGTCAACTTCGGAATCTTTCAAAGTGATTTCTCCTCCCATAGTTATAACATCAAGTGCGCCTTTAAGATTTAGAAGTTCTAATTCTCCACCCATTGTTTTTCCCTCAATATTACCTTCAACGAAAGAGATGCTTACATCTCCACCCATCGTATTGAATTCAACATTAAATTTCTTTGGGACTTGTAAAACAAGTTTTGCGCTTGAGCTATTATGGTTATTATGATGTGAATAATCAGATGTTATCTCAATGTCATTACCGCTTTGATTAAATTTCATTTCAATAGGATTTTCTTTATCATCTTCAATTGTAGCATTTGCGGTTAAAAGATTTTTATCCCAACCTTTAATTTCAATATCAGCACCGGTTTTTACGTCTATCGTAACTTTGCCGCCGGGTTTAACTTCAAATTCTTTTTTAACTTCTCTGTTATCTCGTGATGGATTTTCATCCTGGCAATAATAGCGTCCGATATTCAGCATACAACTGCTTGACGGCGTTGCCGCAATGAATACTAATCCGAAAAGACAAAGGAAAATAATTTGTGTAAACTTTTTCATTTTAGCTCCTTTTACTTAGCTGCTTTTTTAATTTTAATTTCATCATTAACGGATTTAAGAATTATTTTTGATCCGCCGCCATTAATGTTATAGACTCCAACTATATCATGCGCACTTTCATCCGTTGTATATGATTGCGAATCAAAATCAGAATAAATTTTATAATTGTCCTTGGCGCTTTTCCACCAGCCTTGAACATGAATACGTGCTTCTATTGTTGCTTTTGCAGATGCCGGTAGAGTTAATTCAATTGAGCCGGAATTTGTAGAAATTTTGCTTTCGCTGTTTGGAGAAGGATTAAGTTCTAAAGCAATCATGCCGGACATAGTTTTTAGATTTACGCTTCCATCAACTTTTTTGAAATTAATGTCGCCGCCATTTGTTTTTCCAGATACTTTACCCGTTACATTTTTTAATTCCAAATTGCCGCCGTATGTATCCATCACAATATTGCCTTTGGCTGTTTCCACCGATACTTCTCCTCCATAAGTAATCAATTCTGAGTCGCCGCCTAATTCACCAACTGTAATATCTCCTCCGTATGTTTTTAAACTAACACCTCCGGAAGATTTCTTAATATTAATATCCCCACCGTTTGTAGAGACCTTTGCATTTTTATCATTGATTAAACTGATTGTAATATCCCCGCCATAAGTGTTTACGTTACAATTGCCGTTTACTTCAACAAGCACAATATCCCCACCTTTTGTTTCAATATTGGCAGCACCGTTAATATTCTTTGCACTGATTTCCCCGCCGTAAGTATCAATTGATACATTTCCATTAATGTTATTCTTTAAGGAAATATTTCCGCCCATAGTTTTGAGATCAAGATTGAATTTCAATGGAACAGAAATTGTAAATGTTACTTCTTCTTCCGTTTCATCTTCATTGTTATCGTATCTTACGGTTAGCTCATTTCCTTTTAGACTTGTTTCCAAGTTCTTGAAAGCTTCATCGCTTAATCCTTCAACCTTAACCAGAACTTCATCTTTATCCCAAGTTTGGATATTGATGTTGCCGACTTGCAGTTCAACGTTCAACGATCCGCCTGAAGCTACCTTAAACGATTTAGTTTTTCCTTCTCCCGAATCAGTTGCGCTTAAAGGGTTTGATATCAGTAAGAACAATATCAAAATCGCATTTAATAATTTTACACGTTTCATTTTATTCTACCTCCTTAAGAATAGAAGCCGCACGAATTTTGACGAACGAATTCTTTTCAGCTTGTGCCTGTTTTGTTAATGCCTGTTTTAGTACTTCATCTAATATTCTTTGTTCTTTATTCCAATCTGCTAAAGCGTTGATAGCCGCAACTCGCATTCCTGAATTTTTATCTTTTGACATTACATATAGAAATGCGTCACGTATTTGATTATCAAATGAGTAATGCTGTAATACCATCAAAGCTTCTTTTCGTACTGCGGGATTACTATCGCTTTTCATTGCAGTAATTAACGCATCTTTAATTTGAGGATCCGGCCTAAACGATTCTTGTTTAGTTTGATCTGAAATTGTACTAATGCTTCTAATACGTATCCCGTCATTTGATCCACTGAGTAATGCATTAATTAATGCTTCACGTAAATTTTGCGGGCTGATATTTCTTTTATCAATTGTTGAATTAGAGTTATTCGAAGGAACTTCTGTGTTTAGTTTATTATTAGATGCATTTTCTTGAGAAGTATTAAGTTCAATCGGTTTATCCAATACGGCTGTGTTCTGTGCCGTCTTTATGAACATCAGATAAGCAATTCCAATGCTCACCACTAAAGTAACCGCTCCGCCTAATGCTAAGCCGTAATTATGATAAAAATAATATTTAATCTTCTCTATCAACTTAGCTATGGAAGATTTTTCTTCCGATGCTTCTCTTACTTTTCGCATTAATGATTGGCGTGCGTTTACAAGTAAACGTCCATCGGCTTCAGCGGGTTTGCTGCTCTGAATTACATTAAATGTTTCTTTGATGTTTTCAAACTCGTTCTTCAATTCATCATCTTGCATCATTGCGTTTTCAAGTTCAACTCTTTCATGAGCTTGAAGTTCATCCATCAAATACAAATAAACGAGTTCTATAAATTTTTCTTTGTTCATCTTTCTTCTCTCATAATATTTTTCAATCTGTCTCTCATTTTATGAGTCGCAGTAAAAAGATATTTCTTCACGGCTCCTTCTGAGCATTGCATCATCTCGGCAATTTCACGGATCTTATATTCTTCAAAATATTTTAATGTAAATACCATTTTCTGCTGTGGTGGAAGTTCATCAAGCGCTCTGTTTATATATTTAGAAATGTCTTCTCCAACCGCCAATTCATCTGTTGATTTATTATCCGTAAGTGTATCCGCTAAAGTTATAGAGCTGTCATCATTGTTGTAAATTTCTTTATTGAGTGAATCGTGATCTTTCTTTCTTGATTGATGTGTAATACAAACGTTGGTTGTAACTCTAAAAAGCCATGTAGAAAATTCACTTTTGAATTGGAAATTTTTGAGTCCTCTATACACACGCATAAATACTTCTTGATAGATATCTTTCGCATCGTCATCATTATTTCTAAACGATTTTGCAATGTTCAGAACATGCCTGTCATAACGATATACCAACTCCTCAAAGGAAGACATATCACCCTGCTGTGCGTTAATTATTAATTGATTATCCGTCAAGCTCATTCTTTATTTGGCTTCCGGTTAGTTAGACTTTGTGTCGGGGAAAAAGGTTGTATATAAAATGCGGAAAAAAGGTGATAGAATACAGAGGGAAGGGCTTATGTTTATGAGGGTGTGAGCAGCGAATTAACTTTAGAGTACAAATCTAAATCTCACCCTAACCTATCGTCTGCTCTTAATATTATCGCTATCACTTCCAAAGATTATAATATTTATGTCCGCTTCCGGTATTAAACAAAACTACCGATTCATTTTTCTTAATCCATCCGGAGTTTAATAAGTTTTTTAACGCTGCTAAAGTTGCACCGCCTTCCGGCGCAGCAAAAATTCCTTCCGTTTTTCCAATCGTATTTGTGCTTTCAAAAATTTCTTCGTCGCTAACTGCAATTGCTGTCCCGTTACTTTCTTTAATTGCACGCAAGATTAAAAAATCTCCGACAGCAGTCGGAACACGCAAACCATCCGCTATCGTTTTGGCGCCGCTCCACATTTCCGCAAATTCTTTTCCATCATTAAATGCTTTTACCATTGGCGCGCATCCGGTTGATTGAACCGAAACCATTCTCGGACGTTTTGAACCAATCCATTCTAATTTTTCCATTTCATCAAATGCTTTCCACATTCCGATTAATCCTGTTCCTCCGCCCGTGGGATAAATTATGACATCGGGCAATTCCCAACACATTTGTTCAGCAACTTCATAGCCCATTGTTTTTTTGCCTTCGATGCGGTATGGTTCTTTTAATGTTGAAACATCAAACCTTCCGAATTTTTTTACTCCTTCGGCTGCAAGTTTTCCGCAATTGGTTATTAGTCCGTCAACTAAAGTAACTTCTGCACCAAGAGCTTTACACTCTGCAATAAACGGTTGAGGAACATCTTTCGGCATGAACACAAATGATTTCATCCCGGCAAGAGCTGCGTAAGCGCTCATTGCACCAGCTGCATTTCCCGCAGATGGAATTGAAACTTCTTTCACACCAAGTTCCTTTGCTTTGGAAATTGCTAAACACAATCCGCGTGCCTTGAATGATGTTGTGGGATTCATTCCCTCATCTTTAATAAAAAGATTTTTCATTCCAACTTCTTCGCCCAAACGTGATGAATGTATCAACGGTGTGAGTCCCTCACCCAGAGATAAACGAAATTTTGTATCTAATACAGGAAGCATTTCATTGTAACGCCAGAGAGTTGATTCTCTGTTTTTCAATTTATCTTTAGTAAAATTTTTTCTGGCAGATTCTAAATCATATCGCGCCAACAGTGGTTTGTTACAATCAGAACAAAGATTCCATAATTTATTTTTATCGTAAATTTTTCCGCAATAGCCGCACTCTAGATGTATAAAGTAACTCATCCTTGTTCCTTTTGTTCTTTATAATTAAGCTTAAAATAAGCTCAGATTCGCTATTTGTAAAGGAAATCCGACGATTTTAACATCTCTAAACTTTTTTTCGTTTTACTACGAAACTTTTCGTATGATTCAGTCGTCTCAAGGATTGAGAAAACAAAAGGTTTAATGATGGCAAAGAAACAAATACCAAAACCAACTGATTCCGAGCTAGAAATTCTGCAAATCTTATGGCAGAGCGGAGCTTCAACAGTTAAGTCTGTTAATGAAAAATTAAATGAGAAAAAAGAAACCGGTTACACAACTACCTTAAAAATGCTTCAGATAATGTTCGAAAAGAATTTAGTTGAAAGGGACGAAAACGAAAGAAGCCATGTTTATAAAGTTGTGATAAAACAAAACGATATTCAAAAAGTTTTACTTGATAAACTTCTAGAGACTGCGTTCAGCGGTTCTGCAACAAATCTTGTAATGCAGGCGCTCGGAAATTCTCAACCATCAAAAGAAGAATTGAAAAAAATAAAAGATTTGTTAAACCAAATTGAAAGGGATCAGAGATGAACTTTATTTATAACTTCATTCCCGAAGAATTAATAAAGGCAATCGGCTGGACAATCTTTCACTCGTTATGGCAAGGGGCAATGATTGCTGTTTTACTTAGCGGTGTTTTATTAATAACCGGTAAGAAGAGTGCGCAGCTTCGTTATAATTTTTCCTTCGCTGCTTTGGTTTTAATCTTTCTCTTTTCGTTGGCAACTTTTTTTCAAGTTTACAATCCGTCAACTGACTCTGCATATTCGGATTTAAGTGTTAGTTCTGGTAATACAGTTTCATCTCAACTATTAACAAATGTTTCAGGCGCGGAAGCATCCAACTCAAATCTAAGTTTCGTAAAAGTAATTGAATATTATTTTTCACAGAATGTTTCTGTAATTGTTACTCTTTGGTTGTTGGGATTTCTTCTTTTCTCGATGCGTTTTATTGGCGGCGTGCTTTATGTACAACGGTTAAGAACTATCGGGATAAAATCATTAGATGATTTTTGGTCTTACAGATTAAAAGAACTTTCCGGCAGCATTGGTATTAAACAGTTGGTCGAGATTTATGAATCAACAAAAGTAAAAGCACCAGTTGCAATGGGATATTTGAAGCCGGTGATTCTGCTTCCGCTAGGAATGCTAACCGGTTTACCGCAAGATCAAGTTGAAGCGATAATTATTCACGAGCTCGCTCATATAAAACGTTACGATTTTATACTCAACCTGATTCAAACTTTGATCGAGACAATTTTCTTTTACCATCCCGTTGTATGGTGGGTTACTTCTACCATCAACAGCGAAAGAGAAAATTGCTGCGATGATTTAACATTAAAATCATGCGGCGGTTCTTTGGTTTATTTCAAAGCTCTCTACAACCTGCAGCAAATATGTTCTGAAGAAAATGAATTAGCTCTTGCTGCCATAGGAAAGAAAAATCAATTATTTAGGAGAATAAATAGAATGACAACAAAAAATAAGAACACTTCGTATGGCGTTAAGTTCGCCGCACTCGCCGTTTTACTTTTAGTATTGACGGCAGTTTCAATTTATTCTTCCGCCTCTGCAAAAGAGAATCCACGCGGATTAACTACAGCTTCTTTTATTAATCCAGTTACATCATTAAGCGATAATTCCTCTTTTAAAAATCCGGTTGGAGATAACAACTCTATTCCCGATACGACCTCAATCAAGAAAGGGAAACGTACTCTAAAATTCTATGACGATGTTAATGGTGAGGAGAAAAAATTCAAAGCAAAATTGAATAACGGTAAGCTCGAAGAATTATATATAGACGGAGAAAAAGTCCAGGAAAAGGATCTGAATAAATATGAAAATAAAATAACAGAGCGGCTTAATGAATATGATTCGGCAATGGAAGAATTTCACGGCAGTATGAATAAATACAAAGCAGAAATGAAACAGTTTAAGGAAAAGATGAAAAAATTTAAAGGTAATTACAGCTATAATCACGACTTTGATTTCGATTTTGATATTCCGGCTATTCCGCCAATTGATCTTGATTCAACAATAAATAGAACTCTTATGAAAGAATTACAAAAAAATCTTCGTGAGAATTTTGCAATGCATTCATTTAAGATTCCGCCTATTCATATTCCAAAGATTGATATTCCGTCAGTGACAATTCCGCCGATAGAATTGGACAGCTTAAATGCGAAATTAGAAAACTACAAATTTGATAACGAAGCATTTAAGGAATCTATGCGTGCGTGGAAAGAAAAAATGAAAGATTTTAAGTTTAATGACGAGGCGTTTAAGAAATCAATGAGCGAGTGGAAAGAGAAAATGAAGGACTTCAAATTTGATATGAAAAAATTCGACGAAGAAATGAAAAAAAGCGGTCCAAACAGCGAAACTTTTAAGAAAAGCATGAAAGAACTTAATGCAAACATGGGAAAACTTAAAGAGAAGATGAAAGTTCTGAAGGAATTTATTAACTCTACTAAAGATGAATTGGTAAAAGATAATTTGCTAAAACCAGGAGATGATCTTGATGATTTTATTCTTTCAAAAGATGAAATGAAAGTAAATGGGAAAAGTGTTCCGCCGGAACATTATAAAAAATATCTTGAACTTTATAAAAAATATTTTGGGAAAGATATTGGCGATGAAAAATTTAGGATTAATGATTAGCCCAACATTTAGAGACCCGATTTCTTTAAGAAATCGGGTCTCATTTAATTATTCAAACTCACCAAAGTTTCTTTTATTAAATCTTCGATAGAGATATTTGGATTGCGATCAATAATTTCTCTTACTGCTCTTTCAGCAACTTTCTGATTGTAGCCGAGATTAACCAAAGCTGTTATAGCATCGTAGCGAATTGTTGAAGCTCCGGTTTTAAATTCTTCACCACTATCTGCAACTGAATCTGCTTTATCTCTCAATTCAACCAATAATCTTTCTGCAGTTTTTCTTCCTATACCGGGAATAGAAATCAGTCTGGAAATATTTCCTGTTCTTAATGCTTCTTTCAAATCTTCAATCTGTATTCCTGATAAAATACTTTGTGCAGATTTTGGTCCTATTCCGCTTACGCTAATTAGTAATTCAAACATTTCTTTTTCTGCAAGAGTATAGAATCCATAAAGATCCATAGCAGCTTCGCGCACACTTAAATAAGTATAGAGAGAAACTTCTTCTTTGTCTGCAATTTTTTCAAATGTGCTGATTGAAATGTTAACAAGATACCCAACACCGTTAACATCTACTAAAAGTTTCGTTGGTTTCTTTGAAATTATTTTCCCGTGTAAGTATCCAATCATATATTAATTATTGAGTTAAACAAAAGTTTATTTTGAATTAAAGACAAAACTTAGAAACGATATGCTACTCCAATCCTGATATTATTTAATTCATAATTCCACGAATGACCGTCTTCGGTATTTTCAGCTCTACTTAGACTAGTGGTTTCACTTTCATCTTCAAATTTCCAGTGATCCCAACTATAAGTACCATTTAAATTAAATTCTGCAAGCAAAGAAATTTTTTCTGTTAAATTACATTCCACGCCAATAACTCCCTGTAGGCCTAAACCAAAGGAAGTAGATGTTGTCTCATAAAAGGACTTATTATAATTGTTCTGGGCTGAAGGAATTTCTTCGCTGTTGCTTTCATTATGATTTCTATAAAAAGTAACTAAAGGACCAGCGCCCAAATATAAATTTACTTCCCTTGCAATATTAGATATCCACACGTAATTAACAGCTAAATTAAAATTTTGAGTGACGTTTTCCTGATCCTCTTTAAATGTTTGCTGCTGATTGACCGGGTTATTCAAATTATTAGTCGAAGAGCTTTGACTATGGTCCCAGTTCTGAAAAGAGCCGTGCATATCAAAATCAATTTTATATCTTAATCCAGTTGACGGACAAAATAAATTTAGATATGATAATGAATATCCATTAATCAAATTAAACTGCAGCTGATTTTTGTAGCTCACCGAATCGTTTTGTGCTAAAAGAGAAATATTCGTGGTAAAAATTGTTATTAATAAGAGCAATAATTTTGATCGCTTCATACCTTCCTCGATTTTTAGCTAGTATTAATTAGAGGAGTTTTCTCAATGCAACTTCGGAGAAGTTTATCTTAACAGCAAGAAAAAATTTTATCATCAAATAACTCTATCTGGATTTTCTAAAATAAATTCTTTCCAGTTTTTACTTTTTTTTGAAAATGAATTTACTTTGAACGCATGGCAGATTGCAACGGCAAGTGCATCGCTTTCATCAAATTTCATTTTTGATTTACGGATTGCAAGGAGTTTCTTAATCATATACTGTACTTGTTCTTTTGATGATGCCCCATTCCCCACTACTGATTTTTTAATTTCCCGAGGTGAGTATTCTTTCATAGGAATTTCATTATGAACCGCCGCAAGCATGGAAACCCCGCGCGCATATCCGATCTTAAGTGCCGATTGAACGTTCTTTCCATAGAATGCTGTTTCAAGAGCAAACTCATCCGGCCGGAATTGTTTAATTATTTTTTCCAATTCATTATAAATTATTAGAAGTCGTGGAGACATTTCTTTAGTAGTTGGGATTTTAATAATTCCCGCTGAGACATATTTTAGTTCGTTGCTTTCAAAATCAATTATTCCGTAACCGGTAAAAATGGTTCCGGGGTCAACGCCGAGTATTCTCATACTTTTTTCTTTATAATTTTTCAGTCATTTCGAAGGTGTGTAGCGACTGAGAAATCTTTAAGATTTCTCGTCCAGCAAAGCCGGACTCGAAATGACAAAATTATTTATGTGCTAATCTATAAAATCAGCATTAGTAAAAACATTTTGAAGATCATCACTTTCTTCAATTGCCTCGATCAATTTCATTAACTTTTCAGCATCTTCTCCTTTTACAGGAATTAAATTCTTTGCTGTCCAATGCAGCGAGGCATTTTCTACGGTTAATTTTTTATCAATTAATGTTTTTCTTACGTGCTCAAAATTTTCGAGAGTTGTTGTTACTTCAAAAAAATCTTCTTCGGTGCTTAGATCATCTGCGTCTGCATCAAGAATTATTTCCATCATTTCGTCTTCGGATTTATTTTCGCGCTTGACTGTTATAATTCCCTTCCGTTCAAACATCCAAGCAACAGATCCCGTTTCACCCATATTACCGTTACCCCGGCTAAAGATATGACGAATCTCTGCAACTGTTCTATTTTTATTATCTGTTGCAACTTCAACAAGAATTGCAACTCCGCCTGGCCCGTAACCCTCATAAATTAATTCAGAGATTTGTGAACCTTCAAGTTCACCGGTGGCTTTTTTGATTGCGCGTTCGATATTATCGGCGGGCATGTTTGCGGCTTTTGCATTATCTATTGCAAGACGTAATCTGGGATTTCCATCAGGATCTCCTCCGCCCTGTCTTGCAGCAATAGTAATTTCTCTAATTAATCTTGTAAATATTTTTCCCCGTTTTGCATCAAGAGCGCCTTTCTTTCTTCTAATTGTTGCCCATTTAGAATGGCCTGACATAAAATTATCCGTCTATTATTAGTTACTATTTTTCTACAATAACATTTTCTTTAACGTGAATATCTTTCAGACGAATTTGCGGATAAGTTTTTCCGTCCTTTTGAATTGATTCTATAGTATATACAATATCAACCAAATTCTTTTCTTTATCAATGTGGGTAGCGAACGCACCAAGATTAAATCCAATTGCATCGAAAACCTTATCGTTTCCGTTCTGCTTGAAACTTGTTACAATATGATTTGATCCTACAATTCTTGGGGGATAAACAAGACTAACATTCTCGCTTAAAAATACCGGACGCATATTACCGGGCCCAAACGGAGCGAATTGATCGAGAACTCTTAAAAATTTAGGAGATATTTCAGAGAACGAAAGTTTAGCATCAATATTAATTTCATGAATAATATTTTCTGAAGTCATGTTTTGTTTTAACACTGCATTAAATCTTTGTTTGAATTCATCAAGCTTCTCTAATTCAACAGCAAGACCGGCGGCGGCTTCATGTCCTCCGAATTGTAACAACAGGTCATCGCAATTCTGAAGCGCTTCATAAATATTAAATCCCGGAACACTTCTGGCTGATCCTTTTGCCACGCCGTCAATTGTTGTTAACATCACTGCCGGGCGATGAAATTTTTCAACAAGACGTGAAGCAACAATTCCAATCACACCCGGATGCCAATCTTCATAATGCAAAACAATTCCCAGGTTTGCATCAAAATCTATTTCTGAATCTACAAGCTGCATTGCATGAGAGAAAGTCATTTCATCAATCTTACGTCTCTCAATGTTTTCATCTTCCAGGACTTGTGCAAGCTCCAAAGCTTTTTTAGGATTATCGGTTGTAAAAAGTTCTACAGCACGAATCGCATCGCCCAATCTTCCAACAGCATTAATGCGCGGTGCAATAGTGAAAACAATTTGTCCTGCACTCAAATTTCCCGGTTCCATTCTCGCGCCTTTTATCAACGCTAATATTCCCGGTCGTGGATTAGTATTTATTAGATCAATTCCTTCTTTAACCAAAATTCTATTCTCGTCCAGAAGTGGAACAATATCCGCAGCGCCTGCAAGAGCAACAAGATCGAGATATTTTAATGCCATATCTTTCTTGCCAATCCTTTCACCTACAGCAACTGCAAGTTTAAATGCAACCCCTGCACCGGATAAATGTTTGAAAGGATAAGTACAACCAGGTTTGATAGGATCTAGTACAGCGTATGCATCCGGTAAAATATCTTTTGGTTGATGATGATCGCAAACTATTGTTTCTATTCCAAGTTTTTTTGCATGTGTAATTTCTTCAACTGCGGTTATTCCGCAATCAACGGTAATAAGAAGATTTATTCCGCGTTCTTTTAAAATATCTATGCTGGTAATTGAAACGCCATAACCTTCTGTGATGCGGTTGGGAATGTATGTTTCAACATTAGCACCAAGTTCTTTTAGAAATAAATACATCAGTGCTGCCGAGCATGTTCCGTCAACATCATAATCGCCGTAAACACAAATTTTTTCATTTGTAGTTAGAGCCCTAATAACACGCTGTGTGGCTTCTTGCATTCCATTCATTAAAAAAGGATCGTGAAGAGATTCAAGTGAGGGGCGGAAAAAAGATTTGGCTTCGTAGAAATTTGTTATACCGCGTTGAAGCAACAGATTAGCAACTATACTTGAGACATTAAGACTATCTGAAAGAGCGAGAGCAGATTTATCATCCGCCGCCTCTTTCACCTTCCAGCTTTTTGTTTGCATGGCGTCCTTCCATGAAGGAGAACACCAAATGATCCGTGTCTATAAGCCGAATTCTGTTTCCCCGATTAATCGGGGCAGCAGTCATTTATCTCGTCCCGAAATTACTTTCGGAATCCAGCGGTCCACCCGAAGGAATTCAAGGCGAACAACCTTGTCCCGAGAATATACTCGGGAAACCTTCTGCTTGACCTTGCACCAAGTGGGGTTTGCCCTGCCTTCAATATTACTATTGAAGCGGTAGGCTCTTACCCTGCCATTTCACCCTTATCCCGATTTACACCGGGACGGTATTTTTTCTGTGGCACTTTCCGTGTACCGAAAAAATCAGCACCCCGGGAGTTACCCGGCACTTCGTTCTGCGGAGTTCGGACTTTCCTCCTTCCCGATTAAATCGGGAAGACAACTGCTCAACACGAATCATTAACTGTTCTTCTACTTCTTTTATTTAATAATAATTTATTTTTTCACTTGGGATAAATATAATAAAAAAGAGATGAGTAAGCATTAGCAAAAAAGGTGTGATTTTAACTGCTTACAATTAATTACTCATCAAATTGGTAATAAATCTTAAATTCTTTGATGATGAGTTTGACATGGTAATCTTTGCTATTGCAGTTAAAGGAACGGCCAGAAACATTCCTACGATACCCCAAATATATCCCCATACTAATAACGAAATTAAAATTACAAGCGGATTAAGTCCCAGGCGATCACCAAAAATTTTAGGTTCAATAATATTTCCGATAATATTTTGTGCAACAATTATAACCGCCGCTACTAAAGCCGCATACCCGAATGATTCATACTGAACAAGTGCCATTAGAGACGGCATAATTACAGCAAAGACAGACCCAACGTTTGGAATAAAATTTAGCAGAATAGCAAAGAAAGCCCAGATGATGAAGAATTCAATTTTGAACAACCATAAAATAATTCCAACCAATAAACCAACCGATAAACTGATTAAGAATTTTGTAACGATATATCTTTGAACTTGTTCGGTAATATCCTTAAATGTCTTTCTTAGTTTTAACTCGCGCTGAATTGTAAGTGTTTCAATCGCTTCTTCCCGGGCGTCATCTGAATTTCTGTCTTTTGTTGTTTTAAGTTCTTTCTTCATTTGTTTAAGCGAAAATTTTATTTCCCGTTCTACGTAACGCATTCTTATTGCTTCGAAAATTTTGTTGTGTCCGGTATTAATGAATATAAAAAAGAAAAGTATTAGTAGAATAGAGGTTACAATTGTTAGCGTAGAAGAGAAAACTCCGCTTGCTAGAACGCCGACATCAACCGATTGAATTATTTTCGAAATATTGAAATGAGTTAATGCCCTATTTTTTAATCCTAAGGATACAGCAGATGAGCTTATAATGTGATTTAGTTTTTTTTCATACATCGGGAGATTTTCGCTGAATGCGCCAAGCCGATCAATAATAATTGCAGAGATACCGTAAAAAAGAGATACGGTTAACAAAAGGTCAATAAAAATTATAACCGGCATAGGTATTTTTTTTGATTCGAAGAAATTATTCAGAGGTTCAAAAAAGAAAAACATGAAATAAGCAATTACGAGTGAGATAAAAATATGCTGTAATTCTTTAAGGACAAAAAAGATTATAAATAATCCCAGAATAGTTACAAAAAATTTAATTGTCGGATCACTTAATGGCTTTTTCATTTCTAAAATGTAATTATTTACTAAAATAAAAATACCAAAAAATGAATTTATATAACGTTTATTTTTGGTAAATTCGTTTTGGGCTTCCTGACCTCTTATTAAGGAGATGGTTAATGTTAAAACGTTTTTTTGTTAATAAAGATAAAATTTTTATTCTCATACTTTTGTTGTTTGCGTTTCCGCTTTTTACTCAATGTCAAAGCAGTAATATCACATTACAAAATCCAAAAGACGAAAGAATCTTTAAGCATCCTTCATGGAGTGTTAACACAACTATTTACGAAGTTAATGTAAGACAATACACGCCCGAAGGAACTTTCAAAGCATTTTCTTCAAGTTTGCCTAAGTTAAAAGAAATGGGAATTGGAATTCTTTGGTTTATGCCAATCAATCCGATTGGTGTGCTAAATAGAAAAGGATCATTAGGAAGTTATTATTCGGTTCAAGATTATACAGCTGTAAATCCGGAGTTCGGTACCCTTGAAGATTTCAAATCAGTAGTTAAGCAAGCACACGATCTTGATATGCACGTTATAATAGATTGGGTTGCAAATCATACATCATGGGATAACATTTGGACTAAAACTCATCCCGATTTTTTTACTAAAGACAGAAATGGAAAATTTGTCTCGCCAGTTGCTGATTGGTCGGATGTTATTGATCTCAACTATGATAACAAAGAATTGTGGAATTACATGCGCGATGCGATGAAATTCTGGATTAAGGATTGTAACATAGACGGATTTCGTTGTGATGTTGCCGAAATGGTTCCTCTTGGATTTTGGAAGTGGGTTCGTCCTCAGCTTGATTCTATAAAAACAGTCTTTATGCTGGCAGAAGGTAGTTTGCCGGAACTTCATCAAGCTTTTGATATGACATACAATTGGCGGTTAAAAGATTTATTTGTTGATTGTGCTAAGGGAAATAAATCCGCAACCGATTTTTATGAATATTTTTCTAAAGAAAAATTTGAATATCCTTTTGATTCCTACCGGATGGTTTTTACATCTAACCATGATGAAAACACTTGGCAAGGAACTGACAGAGAAAGATTTGGTGATGCAGCAGAAACATTTGCTATACTTTCCTGTGTGGTGCCAGGAATGCCCCTTATTTACAGCGGGCAGGAGGCCGGTTTAAGTAAACGTCTTAATTTCTTTGAAAAAGATTTAATAAATTGGGATAGTAATGTAATGCGTAATTATTATTCTTTACTTTTAAATGCAAAAAATGAAAATAAAGCTTTATGGAACGGCGCAGACGGCGGCGCGCTGCAGAAGTTATCTGTTAATGACGGAAATGTTTTTGCATTTATAAGAGAAAAGGATAACAATAAAGTAATTTCAATATTTAATTTGTCTAAAGAAGAAAAACAGTTTACAATAATAAGTTCAAAACTTAATGGCTCTTACAAAAATCTTTTTACAGATCATTTTGAAACGCTAACTTCTCAATATCAATTAACTCTTGGGCCATGGGGTTATAGAATATTAATAAAATAATGATGTGGGGGAAAAAGAATTTTAAAAAATGTTTTGATCAATGGATCATAAGAAAAAAATAGCCTCTTCAAAAAAAACAGTATATTATCTGATATTAACCGCGGGATTGTTTATGTCGCTTGCGGTTATCTACGGTTTATTTATCGGATTAAGAATAAATTTTATTTATACATCACTTCTTGATGCCTCGTTGGAAATAAAAAGCAACATCACTTTGGCCCGTTCCGAATTTTTGAAAGAGCCGGGAGCTCAAACGCCTTTAACTTTTAGACAAGCGATGGAATATCTTGATTTAGCAGAACTTAATACGAGATCTTTGCTTGAAGAAAAAGAACGTCTTAATATAATCTCAATCCCGATTGATAAGGTTACACTATCCGAAGAGGTTCAGAAATTACAGGCGCTATTGCTTAATTACCGCGGGCTATCTAGTCAAGTTGCATTGAAAGATTCTACACAATCAAGTTCAAATACTCATCAAGCGTGGGAAGCACTTTATTCTAATATTGAAACCCAAAGCAAAAAAGTAGAAAAAGAAGTAAGGAATGTTCTAACTTCTTTTGTAAAAATTTTCCGCATAACCCAACTAGGTCTTGCTGCCTTAAGTTTGATCCTTTGCTTATTTACAGTAATAATTATTTATAGATCCGAAAAACAAAGAAATCTTTATACGCGGAAGTTAGAGGGCGCTTCTCTCGATCTTCAAAAAGGATTACACAGAAATACTAAAGTTCAAAGAGCTTTAAACGAAAGCCAAAGAAAATTAAGTACACTAGTTCAAAACTTACCGGGCATGGTTTATAGCTGCAAGTTGGGACAAGTTTGGGAATATGATTATGTAAGTTCAAAATGTTTTCAAATAACGGGCTATAAAGAAGAAGAGCTGATTGGTAATAAAATAATTTCTTATTATGATGATATAGTACACAAAGAAGATCACAAAAAAGTAATTGAGCAAATCTACCAGGCTGTTGAAGAAAAAAAACCATATCAACTTGTTTACAGAATAAATACTTCGGTTGGTTATGAAAAATGGGTTTGGGAACAGGGTGTTGGTGTTTTCTCAGAGAAAGAAGATGAACTTATTGCTCTTGAGGGATTCATAACAGATATAACGGAACAGAAAACAGTTGAAGATCAGCTTTCACTTCAGAGCAATGCTCTTGAGGCCGCTGCAAATGGAATACTTATTTGTGATAAAGACGGAGCGATAATCTGGGTTAATACTGCGTTTACTAGTTTAACCGGTTATTCATCAAAAGAGGTCATGGGCAAAAAACCAAGCGTTCTTAAATCTGGAGTTCATGATGATTCTTTTTACGCATACATGTGGGGCAAGATAAACGTTGGCGAAACATGGCAAGGTGAAATAGTAAATAAAAGAAAGGATGGAACTAATTATTGGGAAGAAATGCAAATAACCCCAATTAAAAATCCAATAGGAGAAATAACAAATTTTATTGCAATCAAAGAAGATATAACAGAGCGTAAGAAAGCAGATGAATCATTAAAAGATAGCGAGCTTAGATTTAGAGGACTATATGAAAATGCTACAATAGGAATTTATCGTTCTACGCCTGAAGGTAAGATTTTACTCGCAAACCCAACGCTTATTAAAATTGCCGGTTATGATTCCGTTGATGAATTATTAAATCTTAATGCAGAGAATACTTACGTAGATCCCAAATCACGGGAAATTTTCAAGAATGAGATTGAAAAGAACGGAAAAATTTTCGGATTTGAATCCAAATGGAAAAAGAAAGACGGAGCTGTAATTTATATTCGTGAAAGTGCCCGATCAGTTAAAGATAATGATGGTCGTGATTTATATTACGAAGGAACAATAGAAGATATTACCGACAAAAAACTTACAGAAGAAGCATTAATAGAAGCAAAAGAGCATGCAGAACAATCAGACCGTCTTAAATCTGAATTTCTTGCGCAGATGTCCCACGAGATTCGCACACCACTTAATGTTATCTTAAGTTTTACCGGAATGATGAAAGACGAACTTCAAGACAAGGTTGATGACGAGCTTGCTAAAGGTTTTGATGTAATCAATGAAGAGGGCAAAAGAATAATGCGTACGGTTGAATTAATATTGAATATGTCGGAACTTCAAACCGGATCATATTCGTACCACGCAAAACATTTTGATCTTCTTAATGATATTATTCAGAAACAATTCAAGAGTTTCCGGCCGATTGCCGAAGCAAAAAAAGTTGTTTTTAAACTCAATAATCCAGATGTAAATACAACAATAGAAGCAGATGAATATTCCACCAATCAAATTTTTCATCATCTAATTGATAACGCTATCAAATACACTCATAAAGGAAAAGTTGAAATAACAATCAACCGCAACCCAAGGAATAATTTATATGTTGATGTTTCCGATACAGGAATAGGAATTGCTGAAGAATATATTCCGATGCTTTTTACACCATTCTCTCGTGAAGAACAAGGATATACAAGAAATTTTGAGGGCAATGGACTTGGTCTTGCCTTAGTAAAAAAATATTGTGAGCTTAATGGGGCGGATATAAAAGTATCCAGCGTTAAAGGAAAAGGAACAACATTTAGAGTAACCTTTCCAAATCTAGAATAAACATTAACTTTTTAGATCAGGTATAGTATGAAATCAAATACCGTTATAATTCTATTACTGTTTTTATTTTCATCACTTACATTTGCTCAAAATGATTTAGAATCAACAACCGTTTTGAAAGTCGGAAACAATCTGCCGGCTTTTACAACTCAATCGCTTTCCGGCAAAACATTTTCATCCGATGAATTAAAAGGAAAAGTTGTGCTTATCAACTTTTGGGCAACGTGGTGTCCGCCCTGTAAAGCTGAACTTCCCCTGTTACAAAAAAATATTTATGATAAGATTAATGACAAAAATTTTGTTGTGTTATGTATTTCTCGCGGTGAGAAAAATGATGTTGTAAAAAAGTTCATCGAGCAAAATAAATACACATTCCCCGTTTATCTTGACTCCGAAACAAAAACATATAACCTATTCGCCAGTAAGTATATTCCTAGAAATTTTGTAATAGGAAAAGACGGCAAAGTAAAGTTGGCAACGGTTGGATTTAACCAGAAAGAATTTGAAAAGATGATTCTTCTTATTGAAAAGGAATTAAAAAATTAAGTTGTAAGCTGCGGGCACACTCCGTACCCGTATTTTATAAATAAATATTTATTTTTTCTTTACAGATCTTAAAAACGATCCAAAACTTTTTACTTCCTCAAGACGACATGACCATACAAGATCGTCATTCCAAACTGTAATATCAGGACAACCATCGCACATGCTTTGTCTTCCGTCTTGCATAAAATCCACCGGCTGGATAAATAATATTGATTGAAGATATGTTCGTTTCAATAATCGCAATGGATTCTTCAGCATCTTCATTACCGCTTTCCGAATTCCTCTATCAAAAGGCCAAAGTAAAAGAAGCGCCATTCTTCCCATTTTCGAATTTGTTGTTGAAGCATATGAAAGATATTTTCCAGTACTGAAGTGATAAGTTGCCATCATGAGTTCAATGAACTTCGGACCAGGATAACCATATATTTTTTTCTTGGTTCCAACTCTTTCGGTTAATAACCACTTGAATGAATCAACTTTTTCTGTTCCATTTAAGTATGCGCAGGGAGTAAAATCCGGAAAATGTTCTTGAACTTTTGCAAGTACGTCAGTAGAAAGAATATCTACTCTACGATTTTTTTCTGTGTGATAGGCTATGGTTTGCCAATCTACCTTCTGCCCGCCTGCATACCAATCGAACGGCATAGTTGGGACAATATATCTAAATGCAATAAATACCATCGTGTTAACTATATCAATATTTTTGTGTGCCCAGTCAATCATTCCCGGAATGTATTGCATAGTGTCTTCATATACTGTTGAATTAAACGAACATGCAATTCCACCAACATCCGCCAGCATTTTTGCATATTGATAACGCAATTCATTTAACTCAATTTCATTTTTACCTTTCCAATTTCCAGCGCGTCCTTGTTTGCTGTCAACATGAAAAGTAAATCCGAACACCCCGGCATTTTTTAGTTTAATAAGAAAATCTTTATTTAACGCATGACCGTTAGTATTAATAATCGGTTTTAATCCGCGGGATTTTATATCACGGACTATCTCAATAATTTGCGGATGTAAAAGCGGATCTCCTCCGGCAATAGAAATGCAGCCCGAATTTCGTTTCTGCTGAAATATATCCAGTTCGTGTTTAACTTGTTCAAATGTTTTATGTCCGTCTTTTTGATTTTCTCTGTAACAGCCATCGCATGCAAGATTGCACATTGAAGTAGGTTCAAGCCATGAAATTGCGTTGTCGGATAGGTTCCACGGTAGCCGGTAAAGTTTTAGATGATCAATTATTTTAGCAGACATGTTTCACCTTCGTTAATAATGGACAATATTAAAACTTAAGTAAGAATTTATATTAAACTAATTGTATTAACGAATGCTTGTTTAACAACCCATTTGCAGTAAAACTACCGATGAATTTAATAAAAAAATTTTCTTAAGCAAATTGCGAAATGAGTCCCCCAAAAAATTTCGAAGATTACTTTATGAACACATAAGGAATATTGTTTAAAGACTGTTTTGGAATAAATCCTTTTTCTATCAAGACATTGGTTGTTTTTGTAATCATAAATTGATAATACCAAACAAACCATTCACGAAAAGAAGTTTGATCTTTATAAACTGAGTTTAAGTAAAGCTTAACAAATAGCGGGCGATTTCTTTCGAGATAGTTTAGTAAATCTTGTGTTATGATAAGAGCAAGCTCATCAAATTTCTTTTGATCTGTTTCACTCACAAACTGTAATGTTGGGTTTTTAACCTTAAATAAATCATCTAATTCTTTTTCTGTATAAGAAGGAAATCCTTCATTAAATTTATTTTCAAATAGATCAATTGTATAGTTGCCCACTTTCCTAAATCTGTTGCTGAATAATCCGAACGGTTCCGAACTAATTCCATTTTGATTTTGTAATAATGCTAAATAATATCTGCTGCTTCCTCTCTGTGGCGGGAAGGATTTGATAAATCTTTCTTCTATAAATTTCATCTGCCAATTATTATACAAAACATTTCCAAGAATAAATAAAGATAAGTTTTCAAAAGGAATTTTTTTGAAAGATGGTATTTTTGAGTACATTGATTTAACTTTTTCAAATCTATCTACTGCTATTCCGCTCATCTCTCTCCCAAGAGAATCAGCAGTATTCTTAATTATTTTTCCTTCATCAGCATCAACTATCATACAAGTGGGAACGAAATCCCCGCTGTTTGTTTTCTTTATAAGTCCTTCGCCAAAAAGATCATTTATGCGAATGTTATAAACGCTGTCGTTCATATTAAAATGTTCTTTTATTTTTTCCGCTGTGAAATTATAATGCAGAAGAAGAAGTATTTCTTTTAAATTGTCTTTCTCAAGATCAATGGTCGGAATCGAAAAATTATCGGAGATGGTTCTGATATCATATTTATTCTGCAATATATCAGAAATATTTTTTTTGCTGCTGCATGCTGTAAGTAGTAGAATTAATAATACGATAATTATTTTTTTCATTTAGTTACTCTTTATGACCGATCAATAATGATGAACCAAAACTTGTGTCTTTTCTTTCGATCCTTTTAATGCCCGCGCTTATTAACCAATCTTTCATCTCGGATTCCGTATAAGTGTCTCCTCTTTCTGTTCCTACAAGCATATTCAAAGCAAAGAATGCGCCGCCTGCTGGCTCAGTTCTTTCCGCATTCATAATCCAATCTTTAATTACGATTTGACCGTTAATATTGAGTGAGTCAAAACATTTTTTAATCAGCATTTTGTTTTCTTCAAAACTATTAATATGAACTATTGCAGAAAGAAGAATTAAGTCGTAACCATTTCCGAAATTATCGGCAAGGTAATTTCCTTCCATAAATTCTATCTTATCGTTCAGCTTTTCATCGTCAACATATTTTTTTGTGATTGGAATAATATGCGGCAAATCGAAAACAACAGCGCTCATGTTTGGATTATGTTTTA
>Ga0082335_1001440_pt1 | contig 50435 bp, 48 predicted proteins | sample Subgrocontami58m_FD_72375 | JGI IMG/M metagenome (GOLD analysis project Ga0082335, IMG submission 72375) | Subsurface groundwater microbial communities from S. Glens Falls, New York, USA - GMW37 contaminated, 5.8 m (SPADES assembly) (version 2) ... | reverse complement strand
GCCGGGGGGCAGAAAGAACCCGGCGCGTTTAGGACCCCGCCGGCCCCGGGGATAGAATGTGTCCCTCTCAAGCCAGGCTCAGCCACCCTGTCCCTTCCCGGCGTCGAGGCGGACGTGGTTGATGATGAGGGTAAACCGGTACCGCCGGAGACCAGAGGTCTGCTGGTGATAAAGCGACCGTGGCCGGGGATGCTCCTCGGCATACACGGTAATCCGGAACGTTACCGTGAGGCTTATTGGTCGCGCTTCCCCGGCATATTTTATACCGGAGACTACGGCGTCAAGGATAAAGACGGCTATTTCTGGATGCTGGGCAGGGCTGACGAAGTCCTGAAGGTTGCCGGGCATAGAATCGGCACCGCCGAGCTGGAAGATGCGGCGGCTTCCTATCCTGATGTCGTTGAGGCAGCGGTGGTCGGTAAAGCTGACCCGGTAAAGGGAGTGAGCATCGTCATCTTCGTCAAGCTAAAGGATGACATAGAACCAACTCAGAACCTGAAACAGGACCTGACCAATCACATGCGCAAGGTAGTCGGGGCGATAGCCACCCCTGACTCGATTTACTTCGTCAGTAAGCTGCCCAAGACGAGAAGCGGCAAGGTGATGCGGCGGGTATTGAAAGCGGTAGCGGAAAATACCAGCCTGGGTGACCTTTCCACCCTGGAAGACGAAATGGTGGTAGAGGAGTTGATGCGAGAGTATCACGACCTTAAACAGGCCGTGATATGAGGGAAAGTAGCACCGGGTAATGCCAGGGAGTGCTGGCGATATGAGGAGACGGGAAAATGAAAAAGTATTGTGTGGTGGGTGGTAAGTTCAGCAGCATTTTAGCGATGCTTACGCTTGCCTTGTTGTTACTTGTTGCCGGGTCCAGCCTGTCCTGTCAGTACGGGGCGCCGACGAGGCCACCGCCACCACCTGCTCCCAAACCTGCTCCAGAGCCGTCACCGGGAACATCCCCCGGTGCCGAAATCATCATGGATGGCTTCGTCTTCACTCCGGCAACGCTTAATGTTGCGGCGGGAACCACGGTTACCTGGCGTAACGCTGACGTAACGGGTCACACGGTCACGGGCCAGGGTAAAATGTTTGATAGCGGTTCCCTGCTGCGAGGTGCCACCTTCAGCTACACCTTTACTCAGAATGGCACCTTCGAATACGACTGTGTCTTCCATCCTTCAATGACGGGAAAAGTCATCGTGAAGTAAACATGTTCGGGATTACTGGCCAGAAGAGGTAAAGAGCTATGCCTGACTTATTATTAGTAACCAGACTGATTATCATTCTTGGTATCATCAACCTGATTACCGGGCTATTGATATTTCTCTCCTGCCGCTGTCTTTCCGGAGCCAAAATAGGTAAATGGCTGATGAAATTCCAGACATACCGGAACTTCTATAAATACCATTGCTTAATGTGGAAAGTATTCTGGCCTTCAGTGATGCTGCACGCTATTTTGGCCATAGTATTCCTGGGCTGGCCTGCTTGAATGCTGCCTTTAGTCAGAGCACGGAGGTAAACGATGCCGGTTGGACTTAACTTTATGGTGGGTGGTGAAGCCGGGCAGGGAGTGCAATCATTGGGTTTCTTGCTGGCCAAGGTTTTCACCCGCGGCGGATACCACGTTTTTGCCGACCAGGACTACGAGTCAAGGATAAGGGGCGGTCATAATTTCTTCCGTGTCAGGGTGAGTGAAACCAGGGTTGCCGCTATCGTCGAGCCGGTGGATATCCTGGTGGTACTGAACAAGGAAAGTATCGATTTGCACCAGGGAGAGTTGGCCCCCGGCGGGGTGGTCATTTTTGATGGTGAGAAAATAAAAGACGTTGGCAGCAACAGCCGTTTTCTCAATGTCCCCCTGGAAAGGCTGGCCGAGGAGAAAGCGGGAGATAAACTCATGACCAACACCGTCGCTCTCGGCGCGGCTGTGGCACTGGTCGATTACGACTTTGAGATGGTAGCCGGTCTCCTGTCCGACCATTTTGGCAGCGGCCAGGTTGCCGAAAGCAACATCCGGGCCGCCCGGGCCGGATACGAGCACGTTAAGACCGGATTTGGTAATGCTTTCAGTCGCCACATTAAGCCGCTTGCCACGGTGAAAAGAATGCTCCTCAACGGCAATGAAGCCATCTCCCTGGGTGCGATTGCTGCCGGCTGCAAATTCATGGCAGCCTACCCGATGACTCCGACCACCTCCATCATTGAGTATCTGGCGGCCAAATCCAAAGACTACGGTATTGTCATGGTGCCTGCTGAAGATGAGATAGCTGCCATCAACATGGTTATCGGGGCAGGGTATGCCGGCGTGCGAGCGATGACGGCGACATCAGGTAGTGGTTTCTGCCTGATGGTCGAGGGCCTGGGACTGGCGGCAATGACCGAGACGCCGGTAGTCATCGTGGAAGGTCAACGTCCCGGACCAGCCATCGGGCTGCCGACCCGCACCGAGCAGGGCGACCTGCAATTTGTTCTTCACGCCCACCAGGGTGATTTCCCCAGGGCTGTCCTCGCCCCGGCTACCATTGCAGACTGTTTCTGGGCGACGGTCAAAGCCTTTAACCTGGCTGAAAAATATCAGCTACCCGTTATTATCCTGACTGACCACTATCTGGCCGGTTCCTATACCACGGTTGATGCCTTCGACCTCTCCCGGGTAACGATTGAACGTGGTCTTCTCCAGTCTGATGATAGTACAGCATCGGAATACCGGCGGTACAAAATAACGGATTCAGGTATCTCGCCACGGGCTTTCCCCGGGCAGGGGAAAGCCCTGGTGGTGGCCGATTCTGATGAGCATGACGAGCAGGGGCATCTCATCGAGGATGGCGCGACCCGAACGGCGCAGGTACAAAAAAGGCTGCGTAAGCTCATCGGCCTCAAGCAGGAAATCAACACACCGCCGGTCTATGGCCCCGGGGATGCTACCACCACCCTTATCGGCTGGGGCAGTACCCATGGTGCCATCCAGGAAGCGGTGGATATCCTGAACCAGGGTGGTAGCAGCGTTAATATGCTTCAACTGAACGAGCTTTGCCCCTTTCCGACAGCAGCGGTGGCGGATATTATTGGTCGTGCCCGCCGTAGCTACATCATCGAGAATAATGCCACCGGCCAGCTTGCCTATCTCATTAAAGCCGAAACCGGCAGGGATGTTAGCGGTCATATTCTGAAATATGATGGACGACCCTTTACCCCGGTTGGTATTGCTGAAGCGGTGAAAAAGGAGGGTGGCTAGATATGGTGGCGTTAGCTGACTACACCGGGCTAAAGCCGGCATGGTGTCCGGGCTGTGGTAACTTCGGTATTCTCCGGGCACTGAACAAGGCAATGGTGGAGCTTAACCTTGAGCCACATCAGGTGCTGTTGGTATCCGGTATCGGCCAGTCGGGCAAGCTGCCACACTATACCAGGGGTAACATGTTTAATTCCCTGCACGGCCGGCCGGTGCCTCCCGCCATCGGCGCTAAAATCGCCAACCCGAAGCTGACCGTCATTGCAATCAGCGGAGATGGTGATGCCTACGGCGAGGGGGGTAATCACTTCATCCATGCCGCCCGCCGTAATCATGATATTACCTACCTGGTACATGATAACCAGGTCTATGCCCTGACCAAAGGACAGGCATCCCCCACCAGCGATGCCGGTTTTGTCACCAAAACCACGCCCTACGGGGCGGCGAATCCGGTAAACCCCATCGCCCTGGCGATAGTGGCCGGCGCCAGCTTCGTCGCCAGGAGCTTCGCCGGAGATATCGACCATCTGGCCGGAATGATGAAATTGGGTATCACTCACCGGGGCTTTGCCCTGATTGATATCCTCCAGCCCTGTGTCTCGTTCAACCACCAGAATACCTATGCCTGGTACCGGGAGAGGGTCTACAAGCTGGAGAATGAAACCGGTTATGACCCCGGAGATAGAAAAGCGGCCCTGGACAAAGCCTTTGAGTGGGGGGAACGGATACCGATTGGCCTAATCTATCGTAAGGAATTGCCTACTTACGAGGCACAGCTTCCTGCCCTGGCTGAAGGCGCCCTGGTGAACCAGGAGATTGACCCGAAGCGCGTGGAAAGACTTTTCACTGAGTTCTTATGAGGCAGAAGCACAATACGATGGTTTTTAATAACCTCTCACCCATTAAGGGGAGAGGGATTTAGTTAAGAGCCTCATATCTTGCTGGCTTGAGAATTTTGGGAATAGTGTCAAAACGGAGGTAACGAACATGACGGAAGATAGGACAGCCGCCCTGACCGTATTGAAACAGGCCATGGCTCTCGAACAGGAAGGACGTGGGTTTTACCTTAAAGCAATCCAAACTACCGCTGATGAAAAGGGGAAAGAAACGTTCCGCCAGCTTGCTGAAGAAGAACAGACGCACTACAATCTTATCAAAAAGCAATACGATGCCTTAACCGGTGATGGCCGGTGGATAGGTTCTCCCGAGATAAAGCCGGTAGCTATTGACCTGGATAAACCCCTCTTTCCCATGACCAAAGAGGCCAGGGAAAAGGCAGTGACGACGCGCTCCAGTGACTGGGATGCCCTGCTCTTCGGCCTGGATATTGAGATAAAGAGCTACGATTTGTATCGTAAGGCGGCGTTAGCCACCGGCGACCCCCTGGGCAAGGAAATGTTTGCCTTTCTCGCCAGCGAAGAAAACCGGCACTTTGACCTGCTCATGATGAGATATGATGCTCTGTTTGGTCCCATTGCCTGGAGGTCTTGAGTCGAGTTTATCGGTAAGAAGATGAGGTTGCTTAATTAACCTACCCCCCTAACCCCCTTCTCTTGCCAAGAGCAGAGGGAGTGTAATTAAGAGAGGGGGCAAAGTCCCTAGACCAAATAAAAAGGTAGCCCGAGGGAGGAGTTCATCATGCTTGTTATCGCTAACAACTTAACCACCAGAAACAGAAAGATTAACCAGGCCTTCCGGGAGGCACAAAGTACCGGCTGGAACCCTGACCGGGGGACGGCCGATATCATCAAGGAGTGTGCCCGGCAATCTGTTGCTGCCGGGGCTGATGTGTTGGAGATAAATATCCAGCAGCAGTATGACCGGCCTGAGGCCATGGTGTTTGCAGTGGAGGCTGTTCAGCAGGTTACCGACCGGCAATTATGCCTGAGCACGAACAATCCTGAGGCACTGGAAGCCGGGCTGGGCGTGTGTAAAAGGCCGCCTCTGGTCAACTATGTATCCATAGATGACATCCGGCTGAATAAGATGTTACCGATGATAGCTCAGAAAGGGGCTTCGGTGGTGCTGCTCGTCAGCGACCCGGCGGCACCCACTGATGCCCGGGAAATGCTCTTCAAGTCAACTATTCTCATCAGTTCGGTTAATGAGGTGGGTATTCCGAATGATAACATTATCGTTGACCCCGGTCTGATACATATCGGGGGCGAGCTGGGGCAGCGTCACCTGGTTGAGGTTTTCGATTTTCTGCGCGCCGTCTCGGCTACGGAATCGGCCGTAAGAAGTACCTGCTGGCTGGGTAATATTGCCGCCGGCACACCCCGGCGCCTGCGCCCGGCGCTCGAGGCGACGCTCCTGCCGATGCTTATCGGGCTGGGGCTTGCCACGGTTTTTATGGATGTTTTACGGCGGGATAATATGCGCATCGTGCGCCTGAGCCGGATATTCCGTAATGAAGCCGTTTACTCGGATAGTGACCTCGAGTTATAGGCGGACATCAACCAGGAGTAGTTCCCGCTAATCTGCCCTCCTCATCAGGTGACTGCTGGTGGAGTGGCAGCTCTACCACGAAAGTAGCTCCTTTACCTGGTTCGCTTTCGGCATAGATGCGGCCGCCGTGCTCGGTAACTATCCCGTAGCAGATGCTCAATCCTAACCCTGTTCCTTTGCCTATCGGCTTGGTGGTGAAGAATGGCTCAAAGAGATTAGCCAGGTTCTTACTGCTTATTCCCGGGCCATCATCGGCAAAGGAAACCTGAACTATCTCCCCGGCCGGTTTGGTAGTAATGGTAAGGGTACCACCTTTGTGAGCGTCCACCATAAAGTACTCGGCATTGATGATGAGATTGATAAATACCTGCTGTAGCTGGAAGGGATTACCCACCACTTTGGGCAGGTCAGCCGCCAGGTGGGTAACGACATTGATATTGTTCACCTTCTGCTCGTAGGCACGCATCGTCAAAACACTTTGCAGGATGCTATTGATATCTACCGGCACTTTTTCCTCGGGGTGTTTGCGGGCAAAGGTCAGCAGGTTCTTAATGATGATTGCCATGCGCTGGGATTCGCTGATAACTATCCCCATATCTTTTTTCACATCGTCAGGGAGATTCTTGGCGGCGACAATCTCCGAAAAACCGATGATACTGGTCAAGGGATTATTAAGCTCATGAGCGATGCCCGATGACAACTCGCCGATAGAGGCCAGCCGGTTAGCCAGGTACATTCGCTCGCGCTTGTCCTGTTCGTCCACCAGCGCCACCACCGGCTTGACCACCACCAACCGCAGCAGGAAGATGAGCATCGCTGACGCCAGCGAAATGGTGGCGATGGCAATGTACCCCATGGTTAAAGCGGTTTGCCTGGCCAAACTAATGGCCGGCTGCATATCCATGTCTACCTCGACCACCCCAAGTATGCGGAGGTTAGGGTTGTGGCACTGGTAGCATTCGGGCTGGTTCTCTGCCGGCAGCAAAACCTGGAAAATCTTGCCTGTTTCCCCCCCGGGTACCGTCACGATTTGCCCGGACTCGATAACTTTGCTCAAGCTGGGGCTGGTCTGTATTTGGCCGATTTCCGAAGGCTCGCTTGAGGCAAAAACCTTGCCTTTATCAGAGAGGATTGCGGTCTTGACCACCGCCTCATTTCTCACCAGTTCGGTCATGCTCTCCTTAGTCTCCTCGCCATGACCCGTTAGCATGTGGTGCCGGAGGATGGTATAAACCACCCTCGCCGTAGTTATTCCTATTTGCTCAAGGTCGGTTTGAGCCAATCTATAGTTCATTTGAATCATCACCGCCATGCCGGGAATAGCGATGACGAAGGCGACAGCACAGGTGACCAGAATGACCTTATATTGCAGGCTTATGCGCGCCAGCTTTTCCCTCAATTCCCTCCTCCAGATGACCGGCCATGTAAACCGGGTAGCCTATGGTCCATAACGTGTGAAGTTTAGCTTATCAGATGACTTCGTGCAAGCTGCAGCCAGTATGGTGCTCGATTACTTGTGTATTTGCTTCGCCTCCGCCTGCGGTGTATGGTCTGGTGTGATAAATAACCGGATGCCAACAGAACTATATTGGCGGTTCTGTTCGGTTTTGGTTGACCTCCTCATCTTACCCCCTGTATCCCCTCTTCTTTGAGGAGTCTTGTATCAAAAGTCATTCTGAGAAGCGAAGCGACGAAGAATCCAGGCGTGGGGCTGGTAGCGAGCTGATAGTCACTCCCTCCCCGAGACCCTTCACTACGCTCAGGGTGACATGGATGAAACGACTTCTGAGACAAAGCCCCTCATAGGAGAAAGGGAAGGTATTTTAGAGAGGGGGCTTCGCCCCTCTCTTTTTTCTCCCCCTTCCCTTGCGAAGGGAAGGGGACAGGGGATAGGTTCTTACCAACATCAACTACATGTAAACAGAACCAGAATGGCGATTTTCTTGACACAGGTAAGCCAGGAGCTTTACAATGCATTAATACGCTGTCCGGTAGCGATGGATAGTCCTGCCGGAGCTTATCGATAATGAAAGACAAAAGGAAATAGGTAGTAGATGGGTAAGAAAAAAATACTCATTGTGGACGATGAACCAAATATCAGATTGCTGGTAGCTACCATCCTGGTTGGGACCTACGATGTTATTGAAGCCAAGGATGGTCAGGAAGCGATTGATATTACCTGCCGGGAGAAGCCAGACCTTATCATGATGGATATCATGATGCCGAATGTGGATGGTTATACCGCCTGTACGGCGATTAAGTCCAATCCTGAAACCAAGGTAATTCCGGTGATTATGCTTACCGGGGTCGGTTATGACCTGAATCGTAAGCTGGCCGAGAAGGTAGGAGCGGAAGGGTACGTTACCAAACCGTTTACCAAGCAGGAATTAGTTTGTATTGTAGACAAATTCATGCCCTCCGGATAATTATCTGGAACAGGGTAAGCATCAAAACAACCGTGAGCCCTTCAACGCGTAGCCACGAGTGCACAAGAAATTTGCTTCGTATTGACACTCCTGTCTTTTGCTATAATATCTATAACATCTCAATACTGTAAATGGGGCCGTAGTTCACTCGGGAGAACGTCGCGTTTGCATCGCGAAGGTAAGGGGTTCGAATCCCCTCGGCTCCACCAAGGGGACGATACCGAGAACTCTTCTGCCGGGGAGAGTATTTTCAATAACATTTGAGTGGCGTCATCAGTTCAAATAACCTACGGTTCGAGTCTAGTGGACGCGAGCCTTCCGGCCCGCTACCCAGGAGATACTCCCGGATAAACCAGCCGCAGCCGAACGGCGCCCCTGCGAAGCCCTGGCCAGCTCTTTGTCGGTGGTAATTACCATGGCGAGAGTATCCCTGACGGAATACAGGCGTAGGATAAGGCGAGTCGAAATTCGACCGGCCATAAGGTGTAGCCCTCGTATTTTGCGAATCACCCCATTCAAGCCAAGGTTCAATTTGGAATTGACTATGCTGTGTTACGACAGTATCATAAATAAACACGAGAAGGCCATCGAAATGATTAAGAAAATATCTTTAAAAGATACGGACATCATCTATGAAATCATCAATCAGGCAGCTCAGGCTTACAAAGGTGTAATTCCAGATGATTGTTATCATCAGCCATACATGCCAAAAGAAGAACTTTCTCGTGAAATGAAAACCATGATCTTCTTTGGCTGGGAAGAAGCTGGCAAGTTAATGGGCGTAATGGGTTTCCAGGCAATCCAGGATGTCACGCTTATCAGGCACGCTTATGTGCTGCCCTATCACCAGCAGCAAGGTATTGGTACCAAGCTTCTCAGTCATCTGAGGCAGATGACCAGAACGAAGTGCCTGCTTGTCGGTACCTGGGCGGATGCTGCATGGGCAATCGCTTTCTATAGAAAGCAGGGCTTTAAACTCATGCCCGATAAAGATGCTCTTTTACAGAGATACTGGGACATTCCAAAGCGTCAGGTTGAGACTTCAGTCATTCTAGGCATTGAAACGTAACTACCTGAACCTTTGTTTACTTGGGGAGATTAGCCGACCTGAAGTCTTTACAAAGACCTTTTCTTCATTACGAAATGGACATAAACTTACAACAGACTGACAGATGCCCATGTTTTTAACCGTACGGTAAAGGTACTGCCTTTTCCAGGCTCACTGGCCACCGAAACCTTCCCGCCATACTGCTCGGCGATTCCTTTGACGATTGCCAACCCCAGGCCCGTGCCGCCTCCGGCACGGGAGCGGGCCTTATCAACACGATAAAACCGGTCGAAGATGTGTGGTAGATGCTCCGCAGGTATGCCGATACCGGTGTCGCTCACTTCCAGGCGTGCCCAATCGTTCTCCCGGAACAGGGAAAGCGTGATAGTACCGCCCTCCGGTGTATACTTGATCGCATTATTCACCAGGTTGCCCAGGAGCTGTTTCAAGCGATACGAGTCCCCCACTATCGAGATGTCCTCCAGCCTGCCGGTAACGATTTTGTGGTTACTGGCCAGTGGCTGGGCGCGTTTCACCTCGTCCAGGACAATTCCTTTGAGTGAGACGTTTTCCTGCGGCTCGGTCTGACCCGATTCAATTTCAGCGAGAAGGAGAAGGTCACCGAGTATTGTTGACATCCGGTTGGATTCCGCCTTGATTGCCCGCAGGGATTCGCGACGGTCTGCTTCACTTATATTGCGCTCGAGCAAATCGGTATTTCCCCGGATAACGGTCAAGGGAGTCCGCAGTTCGTGGGATGAATCAGCGATAAAGTTTTTCTGCGACTCGAAGAAGCGGTTCAGACGCTCAATCATCAGGTCGAAGGTCATTGCCAGCCGGCCAATCTCGTCCGCCGGACCGGTATAGCCGACACGGCGGCTAAGGTCGGAGCTTACCCCGATGCTGCTGGCGGTCCGGGTAATCTGCTCGACCGGGGCAAGGACGCGCTGCACCAGGAAGGCTCCCAGCATCACGGAAACCAGCAAAGCCAGTGCCACGCCTCCCAGCAGGGCCAAACGAACGTTGTTCATGGTAATCTCGATAGGTCTCAATGACTGGCCGATTTCCAGGAGCAGAGTCCGGTTTTTCAGAAACAGGGGTGTGGCCATAATACGTACGCTGGCATTATCGCCCGCGTCAACCGTCTCAATCCTGGCAGCAGTGCCGAAACCTTCTGCGATTAGCGAGGGGCTTATCGGTAGTGTCTGCCGGATAAGGTTATCCGACTTCACCACGATATTGCCGCTCGCATCGATAATCTGTATGTAGATACCGGGAGAAGCGAACTCATTTACCGGCGGTAGCCCGGAATGTATCATGTTGAAATCCATCGGCTGTAGGTCCTGGTTGAAGAGAAACATGCCGTGCACCTGTTCGCTGTATATCTTTAGGTTGTTATCTACGGCGTTGTAGAGGTAGTTCTCCAGAATGGTGTACAGCAATGCCCCGGCGAGAGTAAGAATGGTGAAAAGTATCAGGGAGAACCACAGTGTCAGTCTCCAGCGAATTGGCATTCCGGTTACTCCTTCAGCACGTAGCCGACGCCGCGTATGGTATGAATCAGCCGGGGGCCACCGCCGGCCTCAAGTTTAGCCCGCAGGTAGCGGATATAAACCTCGATGACGTTGGACTCACCGCCGAAATCGTAACCCCATACCCTTTCGTATATCCGCTCCCGTTTCAAAACCTGGCGGGGATTTCGCATAAACAGCTCCAGGAGGTCGAACTCCTGCGTCGTCAGGGCGATGATATCCTTGCCGCGTTTAACCTCCCGGGCGGCGGTGTTCAGCGAGAGGTCACTAAATCTGAGCACCTCTCCCTCCTGTGGCTGCCGCCTTCGGAGCAGGGCCTTGACCCTGGCGAGCAGTTCATCAAAAGCAAACGGTTTGACCAGGTAATCATCGGCACCGCTACCAAGCCCGGTGACAATATCGGTGACGCTGCCCCTGGCAGTGAGCATGAGTATCGGCACATCGCTGCCCTGGCGCAGCCGTTTGCTGACCTCCAGCCCATCGATACCCGGCATCATAATATCAAGGATGACGAGGTCAGGCTCATGGTCGCGCGCTTTCGCCAGCGCCTCGGTGCCATCAGCGGCGGTTTCCACCGTATACCCTTCATACGATAGTCCCCGCCTGAGGAGACCTATTATTTCCGGGTCATCATCAACTACCAGGATGCGCATTCGTTTTCCTTGCTTCGATAAGCTTGACGATTCCACCCGCAAGGTCACTGACCTGTTCTATATCCAGACCGCTTGCGGTGACGTTATCAACAGTTCTACGGTTGATATTCGCTCCCATCATTCGAACTACAATCGGATTAGCCAGGTTCATTAAGCGGGCGATTATCCGGTTAGCGCTCAGAACATGCTCCAGCAAGATAACCTTACCGCCGGGTTTACAGACCCGCTTCACCTCCGCTAAACCCTTAAGCGGGTCGGGCACCGAGCAGAAGACGAAGCTTGCCACCACGGCGTCAAAGGTATTATCTTCGAAATCCAGCCTCTGCACGTCCATCGGCAGCAGGCGTACTTTTACATCTTGCTTGCCGGCTTTGTGGCGGGCGCGGGACAGCATCTTCTCGCTGAAATCGATGGCGGTTATTTCAGTATCTGGAGGGTAATAGGGAAAGTTCTTCCCGGTGCCCACGCCAACCTCAAGGATATTGCCACCGGTCACTTTGCCCCATAATGTCTTACGCCATTTCCCGAAGCCAAGGCTTTCCGCTAAACCCTCGGTGATATCATAGAAAAAAGCCCGGCGGTCATACCGCTTTCGGGCGATTTCGGTAGCCTTATCCTTCATCCAACCTCTCTTTCCGAGCATTGCAAAAACCGGGATTCACTTTGTGGCCAGCCAGAACTGAACGCCACGATACCTCGCTTTCAGCCGGGTAACTTTGAAACCGGCCTCTTCCAGAAATACCGGCAGGTTCCCATTAATATTGTCTTTCATATTATCCTGCCCGTCAAATATGCTGCCCAGTTTGAGCAGGAATCCAGTGAGAGAGTTTTCCGGTTTGCCGAAATCGGCCAGGAGGAATCTCCCTTCATATTTGAGGACGCGGTAGACCTCTTTCACGGCTTCCTTTTTCACCGATGTTGACAGGTGGTGGAAGATTAACGTACTGACTACAAGGTCAAAAGATGCCGGAGGGAAAGGCAGTTCCTGGGCAAATCCCTGCACCAGCGTGGCTTCCACTCCGGTCTTTTCCAGCTTTCTCGGGGCGATGCCCAGGATTTTCATGTCCGGGTCCAGACCGGTTAAATCAGAGTTTGGATACCTCTTTTTTGCTTCAACCAGCAAAGTTCCTGACCCGCAGCCGATATCCAGAACTTTATCGCCATCGACGATTCCAGACAGCTCCAGCGCCAGCCTTTTAAAAGTCTTGCCGTAGGCTAGCAGGCTGATAACCCCGTCATATAGTGGCGTGAGAACATCGTAGGCGAGCGGAGGTGTAAACTTCTTCCCCATTGCTTAAAAACCTTAGCCGATAGCTCTTTACAATTATTTGACAGGTAGTTCGGTCTTCAGGATAACAATTATAGTATAGTGTCCCCCATGCAAGGTTTCTACCTCTTCGGGAAACTCTAATCCAATTCCAACTATTCCCTAATGCTGCCTTAATCTTGATGGGTTAAATTAATAAAGGACGCATAGATATGAGCAACTCAAAAAGTCGGTCGTTCTGGTCCGGACGGCCAGATGCAGGAGACAAAGGTGAAGAAGACAGGTGCAATGATGCGGGCTTTTATTATCCTGGGATTATTCCTGATGGTAGCCCTGGTGGCGTCGCCGGCAATGGGCGCAGCGGACAGTCTGCCGGCGATTAAGACAATGAAGGTGCAGTTGTGGCCGGAATACGATGACCCGCGCGTGATGGTGACATACCAGGGCGAGTTCAAGGATGCTTCTTTATTTCCCCAGGCGGTGAAATTTCCGGCACCGCTAGGCTCGGAAATGAGCATGGTGTGCGCCCTGAAACCACCTGATGACGAGCACCTGTGCCAGCTTTACGACACGCTGACTGCCCCAGACAGTCTGGCGGTATCTTACACGCTGCCAATACCCACGTACTATCTGGAATACTACTGGGACGGCATTAAAGCCCAACCGGACAAGTCCTTCGCCTTCAAATACATCTCCCCCTATGCCATTGATTCCCTGGAAATTGAAGTCCAGCAGCCGTTACGGGCAAATGATTTCAAGCTGATTCAGCCCTACGCATCGATTACTTCAGACAGCCTGGGTATGAAATACTATCATTATGTGTTTACCAATGTTACTCCGGGCCAGACGATAAGCATTGATGCTTCTTATACCAAACCAGACAACAAACCTTCCGTGTCCAAGAAAACCGGCAGCGGCACCGGCAGTATCGCCACGGGCGGTAGCTCCAGTAACACCCTTATCGCCACCGGAGCGGCACTACTGCTTGCCGTCACGGTAGGATTTCTACTGCTCCGGCGTAAACCGGCGGTAGCCCCGGCTCGAATCTCTGCCTCCCGGAGGACAGGAAGGATTGAGTCAAGACGCGGTGAAATACAGCGTGCAGAATCACCGGCTGCACACCGGCAACCAACCCCCAAACTCCCCGGCCAGTCGCCAACCAGAAGCGCTCCGGCGGCAAAACCCGAACCTGCCAGCACCAGGGCGGTCTTCTGCAGCAAGTGCGGCACAAAGCTAGCGGGGGAAGCTAGCTTCTGCCACGCCTGTGGTGTAAAGGTGATTGGTGCTGACTAAGATTGTTTAAATAGACATAACCAAGTGAAAAGACGGAACGGAGATATACTAGCATGACACAACTTGGAGAAATTGCCCTGGTTATCGCACTGCTTATTGCCGTGTATTCCGGGATAGCCCTCATCATCGGCGCCCGGCGCAATATGAAGGAGCTGATGACCAGCGCCCGGTGGGGGATGCTGGTCGTGTGTGGACTTACCACCATCGCTGCGGCGGCACTGTGGTATGCCTTCCTGACGCGGGATTTCCAGGTAAGCTATGTTTACCAGTACAGCTCACGTAGCCTCAGCACTTTTTACACGGTATCGGCCTTCTGGGCCGGGCAATCAGGCTCAATGCTGCTCTGGATATGGGTGCTTGCCATCTTCGGTGCCGTGGTGGTGTACCAGACCAGGAAGCGCAATACCGACCTGGCGCCGTATGCCCTGCTCGTCATTGCCATTATCGAGGTCTTCTTTCTCTGGATATTGAACTTCAGCAGCCCGCCTTTTACCAGGATGGATGGCGTGCCGCCGGATGGTGCCGGGCTTAATCCTCTGCTGACCAACCCTGGCATGTTCTTCCACCCGACGACGCTTTACCTGGGTTACGTCGGCTTTACGGTTCCCTTCGCTTTCTGCATTGCTGCCCTGATTACCGGCAAGCTGGGCGACCAGTGGATTAAAAGCACCCGGCGTTGGACGCTTTTTGCCTGGTTGTTCTTGAGCCTGGGTAACCTGTTCGGAGCGTGGTGGGCATACAATGAGCTGGGCTGGGGAGGATACTGGGGTTGGGACCCCGTAGAAAGTGCCTCGTTCATGCCCTGGCTCGTAGGTACTGCTTACCTGCACTCCGTGATGATACAGCAGCGCCGTGGCATGCTAAAAGTGTGGAATGTGGGCCTGATTGTAACCACGTTTGTGCTCACCATTTTCGGGACCTTCCTGACCCGGAGCGGGGTTCTCTCCTCAGTGCATTCCTTTGGAGAATCGAACCTCGGCCCTCTCTTCGTCGGGCTGATGGTGTTCACCATCATTGGTTCGGCGGCATTGATATGGTACCGCTCTCCTCAGCTCAGGAGCGAAAACGAGCTTGACTCGCTCCTGTCACGGGAAAGCAGTTTCTTGTTCAATAATGTCATACTGGTCGGAGCCGCCTTCGCCGTCTTTCTGGGCACGGTGTTCCCTCTTATCTCCGAAGCCGTGCGCGGGGTTAAGATCACGGTGGGGCCTCCCTATTTTAACGCCGTGACCGGGCCACTATTCCTCGGTCTCATCACCCTCATGGGCATCTGTCCCCTTATCGGCTGGCGCCAGGCTTCCCGTGACAATGTCGTGAGAAACTTCCTGTATCCCTTTGCCATTGCCATAATCGGAGTGGTGGCACTATTCCTGTTCGGCGTCCGCGAACCAGCCGTGCTGCTGGGTCTCGGCCTTACTGCCTTCGTAGTGTTTACCATACTTCTCGAAATCGCCCGGGGCGTTCTGGCGCGACACCGTACCTCAGGGCACAATTACCTGTCTTCTTTCGGAAATCTGGTGTGGCACAACAAGCCGCGCTACGGCGGCTACATCGTCCATTTGGGCGTTATCATGATGGCCATCGGGATTATCGCCTCGCAGGCTTACCAGGTTGAAAAAGAAGTCACTTTATCGTCCGGAGAATCAGCCCAGATTAAGAATTTTACCCTGGTCTACCGTGGCCTTGACTATTTTCCAACGACAGACCGCGAGGTAATTACAGCTACCCTTGATGTCTACGATGCGAACCAGCAGAAGCTGACGGTACTGACCCCGGCCAAGACGTTTCAGAAAAATAATGAAAATGGCGTGAGTGAAGTATCGATAAGGACAACCCTGACCGGTGACCTCTATACCATCCTGGCAGGCTGGGAAGAACAGCAGGCCTCATTCAAGTTCATCATCAACCCGATGGTGTCCTGGATATGGCTCGGTGGTATCGTCCTTATTATGGGCACGCTGGTTGCCTTCTGGCCTGATGCACGGGAGGCGAGAAGGGAAGCGGTGATACTAGCCGAAGCCAGGGCAGCGGTAAGGGAGGTGGTGTATGAAACTTAGGGTACTGGCAACCCTGCTGGCGCCGTTACTACTTATGATGATAGCGACTCCCGTCATGGCACTATCCTCTAAAGACATCCAGAAAGAGCTGATGTGCCAGTGCGGCTGCACGATGGTGGTGGATGTGTGCGATTGCGAGACGGCTAACCAGATAAGGACAAAAATCACCGAGTTGATGAGCCAGGGCCAGAGTAAAGAACAGATAATAGCCTACTTCGTCGGACAATACGGAGAGAAAATGCTGGCTTCTCCTGCCAAAAAGGGGTTTAATCTTATTGCCTGGGTATTGCCCTTCGCTACTGTGGTGGCGGGTGGCACCGGATTGTTCTTCATCCTCAGGGTATGGGTTTTAAAAGGGAGAACCGAGGTTGAACCGGCAGTCACTCTAATCCAGCCGGTATCCACTGAAGAGACAGAAGAGTATCGCGGGCGATTAGAAGAGGAACTGGAGAAGTATCAAGAAGAGGGTTCCAGATGATTATATTTCTAGCGGCAATTATGGCATTTACTGCTATCGGCATCGTCTCATGGCCATTGTTACGGAAAATTAGTGTCAAAAGCTCTCCGGTCTTGCTTGAGAACACCGAGGTCAGCGAGCTGCTCACACAGAAAGACGCTGCGCTCTTTGCCCTGAATGAGCTTAAATCCGATTATGAGATTGGGAGCCTATCGCAGAGCGACTACCAGGAGCTAAGAAAAAAATATGAAGAAAAAGCGGTCGCCATCATCAAAACCGTGGATGAGCTAAGAGGCGAGCTCGGTCTTGAAGTCGTCAGCCAGGTGGACGAGGAGATTGAGGTCAAGGTTGCCAGCTTGCGTGCTGCCAGAAATAGCAATAAGATACCTGTTGAAGCCCGGGTTTCGAAGTTGCGCCGGGCGAGCATGGATAAGCCAGATGGCAAATCCTGTCCTGGTTGCGGCACCACGGTTGTACCCGGAAGCCTCTTCTGCTCCCGCTGTGGGGCGGCTTTGAATATGACGTGCCCGGGTTGCTCGGCTCCAGTTACTATGGAAGACGTGTTCTGTTCCCGGTGCGGTATGGCGCTAAGTAACAGGGGAATCGCGGGGTAACTAATTAAGAGGATATAGATGAGCCGGAGGGGTGTTATTGGTGCTACCATCCTCGTTGTCATCGTGGCAGGTGTAATAATAGGGTTCAAGTTATTTACCTCTCCCGGTGCTCCCGGTGGTATGCCGGAACACATCACAATTGCTCAGGCTGCGGAGAGAGTCGGGCAACAGGTGAAGGTAGGTGGTGATGTCGCTCCGGGATCAATCAGATGGGATAATGCTTCTGGTTCATTGAGCTTCATCCTTACCGGCGAGGGAAACAGGATGCCGGTAGTGTATCCGGGTCTGGCGCCAAAAGATTTTAAACCTGGTTCGGCACTGGTCGTAGAAGGTACCTATGCCCGTAACGGGGTATTCGAGGCAATTTCTATCACTACCACGAGTTCACCATTGTGTAAAGCTTGTCACCAATGAAGGAAAGGAGTCGTAATTGCTCAGAATAATCAGATTGATATTAGCGGTGCTGGCGGCAACTACCATTATGGGCTGGCCAACCCCGGTCATGGCTGCCGGGGAAGGTGTTATTTCCGGTCAGCTCGTGAACAAAACGGCGAATGGCTCTCCCGTCAATGCGGTCGAAGTCACTCTCATCACGTACTTCAACGGCGAGGTAAAGCCTGATGAGAAGAAGGTTACTACCAATGCTGCCGGCAAATTCGAGTTCAAAGATTTATCGACGGATAATGGCACGACGTACACGGTTGGTGCCATCTTTCAGGAGGCGTCCTATACATCCGCCGAAATTGCGCTGACCGCAACCAGCCTTTCGCAAGCAGTCGAACTGGACGTATATGATAGCACCACCAGCGATGAGAAGATACAGGTGTCTAACGGGCATATGGTGGTGTACGTGGACCAGGGCGATTTTGAGATTTTAGAGATATGGAGATTCAGTAACACCGGTGATAAGGCTTTCATTGGTACACAGGGAAAGACGGCGAAAGGAACGCTGTATTTTAACCTTCCCTCAGGGGCTACTGCCCTGTCCCCTGGCCCGGGTTCCGCTATTGAAACGTCCGGCAATGGGGCAATTTCGACCGTGGCCGTGCCGCCCGGAGTTACCGATGTTAATTTCAGCTATCTCATTCCCTACCAGGAATCAAGTTTAACACTATTACGGAAGACAGATTATGCCATCGCCAGCTTCAGTCTTCTGGTGCAAGATGCAGGAGTCAAGGTTACCAGCACGAGGCTGACCCCGGGTAATCCGCAAATGATAAACGGGGAAAACTTCCTGTACTTCACTGCCGGCAACCTGGCCAGGGGTATTGACCTGGACGCATCATTTTCCGGTGTGGTCAAGCCGTCTGCCGCCTCCGCAGAGACATTTCTCCTCTGGCCCTGGCTGCTGGCCGGAGTTGGCGTACTTGGATTGGTGGTGGCGATTGCCTATCCCCGGCTGAAGAAGCAGTATATTGCGACCGACCGGCCAACCCCGAAAGATGAGGACGAACTGGTCGAAGAATTGGCCCGACTGGACGACGCCTTTGAAGCCGGTACGATAGGTGAGAAAGAATACTGCTCACAACGAGCTCAATTGAAAGCCGACCTGATGGAACTTTATGCGCGTTCCCGGGAGTCTCAGTAGAGAAGGCATAATCGAGAAGAAACAACACTCAGGGAAGTTTGAGGCAGGAGCAGGGTGATGACACGCTCGCATTCGTCCAGGTCGGCTCTAATCTTACGCATTGTCATGGCAGCCATCGTTGCCATGCTGGTGCTTACCATGGTACTGAGCTTTTTAATGCCGGTGCCCAGAGGCTAGGCGCCAGGCTAACGTTGGTGAGAGATGTGTAAGATAAATCACGTGATATGGCTAAAGGTGGCTTCATACATCAGTGTTTTGCTGGTGCTAATAGCGGGACTGGGGATAGGCTGTTCCCGTGACACGTTCCTGAAACAGGGTAATATATCTCCTCTTCCATCGCCTTACCTTTCTGCAAGCCCGACTAACGGGCTTGTCCAGACCAGCAGCGGAGGTGGTGTGGATATCAGGGTTGAGTGGCGGGGGTTTAAGGACGGCTCGGTAGTTTTCGGCGTGGCGATGGACACTCACTCCGGTAGTATTGACCAGTATGACTTGAAAGACCTTGCCGTATTAAGAGACAGTAACGGTAAGGAATATTTCCCCGGCAACACGGCTATTCCCCTCGGCGGCCACCACCGTACTGGTCTATTGACCTTTCCCGTGCCTGCCGTCTCCAATCCATCAAAGGCAAAATACGTCGATTTGATACTGAGAGACATTGCCGGTGTTGCCGAGAGAGACCTCAGGTGGGAGCTAAACTAGACCTTGCCAGTGAATGAGAATCCGATTAGCCTGAGAAGACACTTCATCGTCGGTATTAGTGCCGGCATCCTGTTGCTGCTGCTTTATGCCGGTATTATCACCCTGGCACAGGGGACTCAGCATCTGATTGAGCAAACCGTCAGGCTGTGGTACTGGCTGGCACTCCTGGCAATCGGATTCGGCATTCAGGCTGGCCTGTTCTCGTTTATCCGGCAGGCTCTCCGGGAGCGCAAAGCATCCGTTACTGCCAGTGTAGCTGCTTCCGGCGGTGTTTCTGCAGGCTCGATGGTGGCCTGCTGCGCCCATCACCTCGCTGACATCCTACCTTTAATCGGGTTAGCCGGTCTCACGGCATTTCTCGTCAAGTACCAGACTTTCTTTATCATTATTGGGGTGCTGGCGAATGCCGTTGGCATCACCATGATGCTGGAGACCATCCAGCTCCACAGTCTTTGCCCCTGGGTGGCGGGTTGGAAGTGGGATATGCGCCACGTTGAGAAGGGCGTGATGGTTGCCGCCGTAGTCATTCTCATTATCAGTGGTTTCCGCTATCTATCAGTGCCTTAAAGCCAAGATAGATGGCCTCGGGAGGAATTCCATGAATGGTATTATTATTAATATTAACCCGACGATATTGCATTTCGGGCACTTTGAGATACGGTGGTATAGCCTTATTGTCATGCTGGCAATACTGGCAGCTATCGTCACCGCAATTTATGAAGGTAAGAAAAAGGGAATTTCCTCAGAGACAATCTTGTCACTGGCGCCCTGGGTAGTATTTGGGGGAGTGATTGGCGCCCGGCTATTCCACGTGGTAGATAAGTGGGATTACTACGCGGTTAACCCGTTCCAGGCATTTGCGTTGTGGCAGGGTGGACTTGCTATCTGGGGGGCGATGACAGGAGGAGGCATCACCGCAATTATCTATGCCAGGCTCAAACATATTCCGGTGGGCCGCCTGGGTGATGTCCTCGTGCCGGCCATATTGGTCGCTCAGATAATCGGCCGGTTTGCCTGTATTATCGATGGAGACGCCGTTGGTGCGGCGACTACTTTACCGTGGGGCTTCACTTACGTTAATCCTGGTGCGATGGTACCCTCCGGTTTGCTGGGCGTACCGGTTCATCCTTATCCTGTGTATGACCAGCTATGGAATCTGGTGGGCTTAGCCATCGCACTGAAGCTGCGCCGCCACTTGAAAACCGAAGGTCTCCTGTTCCTCATCTATTTATCAATCTATGCCACGGGACGGTTCGTCTTTAGCTTCGTGCGGCAGGAAAATATCTGGTTCTGGGGTTTGCAGGAAGCACAGGTTATTGCCGTGTCCATCTTTGTTATCTCACTCGCTGCCATCGTATATTTTACCCGGGTGAGGCGAGCAAAGATTGAAGTGACAATTACAAAAGATGGATAGTATAGCTAACCAGAGCGAGTCAGCAGCTATGAGATGTTTAACAACCCATACAAACCGTTCGTGGTGAGCTTGTCGAACCATGAACGCCCTTCGACAATGCTCAGGGCGAACGGGGTTTATTAAAAGCTCTAGCTATTCCTGTTACTTGATGTCTTCGCTTACCGGCTTAGCAGGGTCGGCCGTTTTCTGATGATGTTCCATGCCTCCCATCTTACGCATCAAGAACAAATGCCCGATGGGGCAGAGCAGAAGCAAAGCGTATAAACCCAGCGTACCTAACGGAACGTTAAAGACACTCACCGCCACTATCGCTGCTATCGGCAGCAGACAGCATGCCAGCATAATCCATAAATGTTTTTTCGTCACCGGACTTGCTCCTTGTTTCAGAATGCCTTCACCGCACGCTCCAGGAGAGCCGCTCCGCCCTTACCTTCGATAGAGAGCCAGACCACCCTGTCACCGGGCTGCTGAGATTTATAGAAATAGAATTGACCACCGGTTCCGTCAACCTGCCACACGTCATGGCCGGCCACTTTTACCTGCCTGGGGCTAGTGAATGCGGCGCCTCCCCGGTTGATGCTTTCCACCATGCGGTTAATCAGGTCATCCGCTGCCTGCTCACTACCGGCTTCCCCCACCCAGACCATCAGGTGTTCGCCGCCGTAGGGAGGCTGATACTCGGCAATAAAGGCATTCTCCAGGCTGATGCTGGTACCATGCAATTTATTAATCTGGGACATGGCCTCCTCACCTTCGACAAAGCTGGCGAGCTTTAGCTGCCCGACATATTGCGGCGCTGTTGCCGTCGAGGGTGGTGCCAGGACATATTTGCTAAAACCGAACCCTACCAGCCCCAGTACCGCCAACAGTATCACCAGTTGTAAGAAGCGGAGGCGACCTTTCCCACGGCGAGTCTCGGTTTGACCCATTTTATACTCCTGAATATCTTCCGGTTACCGGAAGCGGTTTAATTGGGAGAATCATCATGCCGCTTCATATTTGGAGGGGCATTTCGGCAGGAGTTCGCTTGCCTCGAAGATGCCAACTGCGTTTAGTTTCCCCTTGACGACTGCATCGCCGCCGGCCTTAAAGCTATCAGGGACGATGCCTTTATAGACTACCGCCAGACTCTCCAATCCGTCGGAGATGGTGAATTTCAAAGTATTACCCTGTCTTTCAATCGTCCCGTCAGTCACCTTACCCTCGACCCGCACGCTTTTATTAGCGAAGTCGTCTCGCTGTTCGGCGAACTCGCTCACGGTATAGTAATATGTCGCTGACGATACGAAACCCTGGTACCCCAGGAAGCCAATGGCAACAATCACAATAGCCGCCCCGATGATAAATTTAAGGCGTTTCAATAATGCCTCCCGCCAGACAGTTCCTTGAGTAACTGTACACATCACTATTTTATCTCTTGCAGCTTATGCTCAGATGAGAGCCTGTTTAGTGTGGGATTAGAGTATTACGAATATTGAAGGACGAGTTCAGGCTTCACTTGCAAATGTTATTACTAACCACCTGTTGACCGTTGAAGAAATATGGTCACAGGCTCTCATCAGGCATGGCGGAGTAAGATAATTCCCAGGACAGTAGAAGCGTGTCGTCATATTCGGCCCCCCATTCTTAGCTTATCGTCAGCATTACGGACTCAGACCCAGAACTCCTGCGGTGTCCATCACATCGGTGGGATGGAACACGGTGATACCTTTTCTCCTCTTCTTTTTCCCCAATTATCTCTTCACGAACTACTTCAAGAAATCCTGGCCAGCCCTTGACTATTGCCGGACGAGAGCGCTACTATAGTGACTATTCTAATTATTGCAAAATCAAAAGGAGGAGAGTAAATGGCATATAGCACAGTACTTTACGAGAAGATTGACAGGGTAGCCAAAATTACGTTGAATCGACCCGAGTATCGGAATGCTGAGAGCATCACGATGTCCAGGGAGATACAGGCCGCCTTCAAAGAAGGAGAGGCTGACGAAGGTGTAAGGGTAATCGTCCTGGCTGGCGCCGGCAAAGACTTCTCCTCAGGTCATGATTTGGGAACACCGGAAGCGCAGGCGGAAAGAGCGAAAGATACCACACCTCGTGAGCAAACTCTCGAAGCCCAGCTGATTCGAGAAACATGGCGATGGCTGGATGGGCCTCTATACATTCGTGACATACCGAAGCCAACTATCGCCATGGTGCAGGGTCACTGCATTATGGGAGGGCTGATATTGGCCACCATGTGTGACCTTATCATTGCTTCTGAGGACGCTACCTTCGCCGATATGGCGCAAAGATTCGGGACGCCGGCGGTAGAGTATTTCAGCCATCCCTGGGATTTGGGCGTCAGAAAAGCCAAGCAGTTACTTTTCACGGCTGACCCGATTACTGCCCAGGAGGCACATCGGCTGGGCATGGTAAACGAGGTGGTGCCCCGGGAAAAACTAGAGGAAGAGACGATGAAGCTCGCCAACAAAATCGCTCTGGCCCATCCCTTTGCCCTGAGAATAGCCAAGATGTCCTGTAATGCCGCCCAGGACTTGCAGGGCTTCCGAAACTCCCAGCTTCTCCCGTTCGCACTTCACCAGCTGGGTCATGCCTATGGCCGGGAAAATCCTGACTACCTGCCGACCGGTCGTATCCAGAGGGGCAGTATGTCCGTCAAGGATTGGATTGAGGCGAGGGATAAACCCTACCGCGACAAGAAATAACCTGTTGAATTAAGGTATTTCAAATCCACGCTCCCGCAGGGGGAGCGTGGATTTCTATTTTTCAAGGCTTAAAAATATCTTCTATCTTTTCCCCGAACAGCGTTGCTATCTTGAATGCCAGGGTAAGGCTGGGGTCGTACTTCATTTTTTCAATGGCAATGATGGCTTGTCTTGATACCCCCAGCTTCCGGGCTAAATCTTCTTGTGTCCAGTCTCGTTCCGCACGCAGAACCCGGAGGCGGTTCTTCATTGGTACCGCCGGTAAGCGATGGCATAGCCGATGATTAGAGCCACCTCCAGGAAATAACCGCTATCCATAAATCCAAACGGTAAGTTTATCCCAGCCTTAATGATAAAGCCGATAAGAAAGATGGCGGGAAGAGCTATCGCAAAGGCGATGGCCAGACCTTCAAGGATAATTCTTTTTTGTACCTCGTCCTGTCCACGGGCATAGCGAAAAGCCATAACTATCTGAAAAACCAGGAAACTTACCGGCACGAGTCCGATAAGAATACGAAAAATCAGACCTACCTTGAGAACTGCCAGAAGAATCGAGGCAACGACCCAGGAAAAGGCCACCAGGACAGATAGAATGTAGATAGATTTGTCGGTCACCCTGTGTTCCATAGTTCCTCCTTGATTGTCTTCCAGTAGTGTAACATACTATACACTATTTGTAAAGTATTATTTACATCAATAATGAAATTACGAGCTATTAATAGACAAATGGTAAAAGGCTAGCCGGGTGATGGCAGGCTGACCCCGCTAATCGAGAGGTGGCCGGAGGTGCACATTTAAAGCCTGTTCGCACCAGCGTGCCACCGCCAGCAGGCGGTCTTCAGCGAACGAAGCACTAACTAGCTGAATCGCCAGGGGAAGCCCGTTCTGCCCTAAACCCGTCGGCAAACTGATTGAAGGCAGACCGATAGTTGTCCAGGGGCGTTGCATCACCGGACTTCCGGTAGAAGCCAAGCCCTCCGGTGCCGTACCGGGTGTTGCCGGAGTCAGCAGGGCATCCCACTGGTGCAATACAGGCTCGACTTCTGCGAGTCGTTGCAAGCGTGCTTGCAGTGCCTTGGCATATTCCGTAGCGGAGGTAGCTAAACCCGCCTCGATTAATTCCCGGATTTTGGGGCGGTACTGCTGCTTTTGCCGGGCAAACACCTCCTGGTGGTAAGCGGCACTCTCAACGGACATGATGGTATGATTGATTTCTTGAAGAGCCGCAAAGTCGGGGGGTAAGGCTACCTCTCCTACTTCAGCGCCAGCCTGGCGCAGGCGTTCGACCATTTCCTCGGTGTGGCGCCGCATTTCATTATCGGCATGGTCGAAAAAATGCTGCCGTACCAGGCCCAGGCGTGGTTTCTGTTGTCTGTCCAATGAGGCCAGACATTCGGGGACAGGGGCATGAAGCGAATGCGGGTCCTGAGGGTCGTAACCGGCGACGGCCTGGAAAATAACTGCGGCGTCTTCTACGCTGCGGGTCATGATGCCGACGTGGTCCATCGTCCAGCTCAGCGGTACCACGCCGTAGGCGCTGATGCGACCATACTGCGGCTTAAAACCGACTATCCCGTTAAAGGCTGCCGGACGGAGAGTTGAGCCTCCGGTCTGGCTGCCCAAAGCTGCCAGGCACATCCGGGCGGCTACCGCTGCTCCTGAGCCGCTGCTCGAACCTCCGGGAGTATGGTTGGTGTTCCATGGATTGTGCGTGGGGGCCGTGTCCTGGAAGGCAAACTCGGTGGTATGAGTTTTCCCCAGGATAATCGCCCCTGCTTCTTTCAGGCGGGCGATAGAGGTGGCATCATAAGATGGAATAAACCCGGACAGGGACCGGGAACCGGCTTCGGTGCGCAGTCCGGCGGTATAGAAGATGTCCTTAACCCCCACCGGGATGCCGTGGAGCGGTCCTCGCCGGTGACCCTGGCGCAATTCCCGGTCAAGGCGGCTTGCCGCCGCTAAAGCCCCGTCCCGGTCGACCAAAGCCCACGCCTGGATTCTCTCCTCAAGTTTCTCAATACGTTCCAGGCAAGAGCTGACCAGTTGTACTGATGACAACACCCCTTTGCTGAGCAGAGATGCTGCTTCGGCGATGGTTAGTTCACAAGGCTGGTTAAGCATTTCCATGGCAAGCTCCTTTCTTTTTGGTTCCGTTCGGTTTTGGGTGACCTCCTCACCTTACCCCCTTTATCCCCCTCTCCTCAAAGGAGAGGGGGAAGGTATTTCAGAGAGGGGGCGAAGCCCCCTCTCTTCTTTCTCCCCTTCCCTTCGTAAGGGAAGGGGACAGGGGATAGGTTTTTCCCAACATCAACCACAGGCAAACAGAACCTTCTTTTTTATCGGGAATCTTAATATCGAGCCGGGTGAATCACCGGCACTCATTCTCCTCCTAGTCTTCAGGGAAGCCTTTAATAGCCCATTGTAATCATTGTTGCTGGTTCGGGTCAACCACCTTTTGCTGGCGCTCAGGGGCAAGAATAAGCCCAGGTATGTCTTGCCTTCTCCTGGTCACGGGTTGATTGACGAATGCAGGCTTCCATATCTTTATCACCCGGTCTATAATATGCAAAGGCTTGTCAGACATAAAATTAGGCTGGAATAAATCCGATTGGTGGCAATCTTTGACCAAACGGTGAGACTTCTTACGAGACTATGCTGCCCTCGCTCGTCCAGGTTATGAGGATTCATTTTAAAAGCTAATTAACCATGAGATTCTACACGAAAGGGGCTTTTCATCAACGACCGAGATTCTTCTATGGCTGGCTGGTCGTTTTCGCCTGTCTAACGGTGGGCATTGCTGACTCCAGTGTAGCTAACCCGCTTCTTTCCCTTTTCATGAAGCCAATGGGCGATGAGTTAGGGTGGAGCCGGACATCTTTCTCGGCAGTGATATTCATCGCCGCCATACCCGGCAGCCTGTTGGCGATGGTAGTTGGCCCGTTAATTGATAGGCATGGACCGAGACTGATTCTCGCCCTGGGCAGTGCTATCATCGGCGCGTGCCTCGCCGCTTTATCGTCAATAAGCGCGATATGGCACTTTTACACTGTTTTCGGCATCGCTCGCGCGGTGATGGGCGGAGCAAACAGCCTGGCCATACCCGTCGTCGTGGCTAACTGGTTTGTTCGCCAGAGAGGCCGAGCCATGGGCATTGCCACGGCTGGAACGATGTTAGGCAGCACGGCACTCCCCCTTCTCGCCCAGTGGCTAATTGATAGAGGTGGCTGGCAGTTTGCCTGGATAGGTCTGGGGCTGCTGATTGCCGTAATCGCCATTATTCCGTCAGCCCTGTTTGTCAGGCGTCGGCCTGAAGACATCGGGCTTCTCCCCGATGGAGAAGTACCCTCCGAAAGAAAGCAAGTGACTCCCTTGTCTCCAGGCCATAGCCTGGCCGCGAAAGTTCCCACGGCGGAATCAGCCTGGAGTCGTAAGGCAGCCCTGGTGACGCCAGCCTTCTGGTTACTCACCCTGGCTGAAGCCCAAGCGGCACTGGCCACCGGGGCCGTCAACATGCATCAGTTCCCCCATCTCACTGATGTCGGGATTAGCCAGGCAGTAGCGGTGGGGACGGTAAGTGTGAGTTCGCTGCTCGCCGTTGCCGGCAGTTTCTTCTGGGGACTGGTAGCCGAAAAAATTCCAGCCAGATATTGCCTGACTATTGTCTTTGGCATGATGGCCGCAAGCATTGTTGTCCTCATGTCTGCCAGAACTATCGCTATGGCCTACGTTTTTGCCATGCTTTGGGGCTTGTCACGTGGAGGCATAATACCCTTATTAGCTATTATCTGGGCCGGATATTTCGGGCGGATATCTTTGGCCTCGGTTCGTGGGATTAGTCTCCCGGTGCATTTGATTGCCAATGCCTTTGGGCCTATTATCGCTGGCGGAGTGTACGACACTACTGGCAGCTACCAGAAAGCGTTCATCGTTTTCATCGTCTTTTCTCTTGCTTCTGCCCTGTGTATTTTGCTGTCCAGGCCTCCCAAAATGGTTACATCCTGATTAAGGTACTCAACCGGGAGATTTTCACCGCATTCACCGGAGTAAAGATTGACTTTTTCCCGCAAACCAATGCTATAATTCAAGGTAAACATGGATAATGACCTGGAAAATCTACGTAATCGGGTGGTTACCTTCTGCAATGAGCGGGGCTATTCTCTGGCACCCGAGGCGGGAAAAATCCTGCTCGATATTGTGCGTATGAAGCAGACCGCGGGCGACTACTATTGTCCCTGCCGTGAACGGCAACATCCAGATACTGTCTGCGTCTGCAAGCCAGTACGTAACGGCCTGGTAGATGTGATGGGATATTGTTTTTGTAACCTCATCGTAGCCCGGAAGCCATAAAGGAGGTGGGTATGTCCACAGCGACTGTGATTACGGCTCAGCGTTACTCGCAGGGTTTTACTTACGAAGCTTACCTTAACCAGCTCGTTGATACACGGCAGCGGTTTACCGAACATGAAGCAGCTTTCCGACTGGCATCAGCTGATGCCAGGTTTTTCAAAGATATGGTAAAACGTCTCGGTCCCATCAAGGTGGTGGCAATCGCCGAGGACTGGTGCCCGGATGTCCACCGGGGCCTGCCGGTCATGGCCGCGATTGCTCAAGCGAGCGGCATGGATATGCGGGTTTTTCCACGGGACAAGAACCTGGACATGATGAATCTCTATCTAAATCAGGGCAAATTTATGTCTATCCCAGTGTTTGCCTTCTTCAATCAGGACATGAATCCGCTCTTCCACTGGATTGAGCGGCCCATGGTGGCTACCCGGTTTATGGAGGAGATAGCAGCCGAGCTAGCCAGGGAAAAACTGGGCGAAGAGGAACTGCGCCAGGAGAGGCGTAAGCGAAGCCAACTCATGGCGGACAGTTGGCGTCAGGAGACTGTTAAGGAATTGAGAGAACTCTTCGCCAGGGTATAGTCTCCCCGTAATTTATCTTTCTGGCTGCCTTTCCATGATTTGCGCTTTGATTTGCCTCGAACCCAGGTGCAGTCAGAACACTCCACTATTTTTTAGAAAGTAGTAGTAGCCGCTCTTTGCCTGACTAGCATACCGGTCTCTTTAATAGCTCCGGCGCAATTTTTCTATCGGTAAGAAGCTGGCCGTGGTTCTTACTACCTACCAGCTTGCGGTCTTCCACCACTACTTTGCCCCGCACCATCGTAAATACCGGCCAGCCGGTCACCTCCCATCCTTCCCAGATACTGTAGTCGCCCAGGTGCAAGTCATCCAGGGTAAGCTTCTTGCGGAACCCGGGGTCGATAAACACGATATCAGCATCACTACCGGGAGCGATGGCGCCCTTACGGGGATAAAGACCCATGATTTTGGCAGCGTTGGTTGAGATGACATCCACAAACCTTTGGAGTGACATCCCGCGCTTTACTACTCCCTCGTTATAGGTGATGCCCACACGGGTCTCGATACCATTATGGCCTCCGGTCACAGTATCCACAGTCCTTCCTTTAAGCTTCTCCGCCAGGCTGGTGTAGACCTGGTCGGTAGCCATGCAGCTCATCGTGCCGTTAATGAGGCTATCGCGTAGAGCCGCACGGTCGTCATCGGACTTCAAGGAGGGGTAGGTGTGGTACTTCATCCCGTCGGGCTTTTTATAGTCCTCGGCGGTAAAACTAACATAGTTGTGAATCGTCTCACCGTAGACAGGTAATCCCTTGCTGCGGGCTTCCTGAATGGCCTGGACACCTTCCCTGGCGCTGACGTGGACAAGATAAACCGCCGCACCTGTCCATTCGGCAGCCCGGATAACTCTCCGGAAGGAGATATCTTCAGACATATTGCTGTGTACCAGGTGCAGGTTATACCACTCGTCACGGCCTTCTGCCTTCAGCCGTTGATGGTTGTACATGACGATTTCATCATCTTCGGCATGTACCATCAGAATGCCACCATGGGCTGCCACCTGCTCCATCACTACCACCACACTGCCCATATCCAGCTTACGGTTCATCCGCTCCGCCCCGATTGGTGTCAGGTTAGTGGTGAATATCTTGATACTGGGGAAACCGGCTTTAATTGCGTCTCCAACCTGGGACACGATATTGGGCGGAGGAGGTCCTATCAGCATCGGGTGATAGGTATAATCGGCATAGGAGTTAGCCTGCCAGACGCTATTTCGCTCCTTAATCGCCTGGAAAATGTCGATGCCGGGGTACTGCACGGCGAAATCACAAATTGTCGTGGTACCGCCGAAGACAGATGCCCGGCTCTCCTCATCGGGCATTGCCTTGTCCTTGGTAGTGAACGTGGCCCAGGCCACGTGGGCATGAGGCTCGATGCCACCGGGTATCACGAGCTTACCGGTAGCATCTATCACCCGCCTGGCATCCCCGGTGATGGTGCCTGGTTTCTGTACGGCGACAATCTTTTCCCCCTGTATGCCAATATCATAGCTATCTACATTCCAGGGAGTTACTACGCGGTCGCCTCGAATGATAACGTCAAGCATCTCTTACCTCTTTATCGGGTTGTATTAACAGCTGTCAAACACCATACTGCTGGTATCGTCTTCGGGCAAATAGAGGCCTGGCACCAGCCCGGCTAGGCCGGAACTCCCTTGCGGGCAAGCAACACACTGACGTAGGCATCCAGCTTGCTCTCAAAATCAATCTGGTTATACTTTGCCGAATCAAGACAATAGCCGTCGATGAGTAGGGTAGGGATGCCAAGCTCTTTTTCCGTCCGGTCGGCGACAATCCGCCCGCAGCCTATCTCAGGCATACAGCCGGAAAGCATGAAGTAGATAACGCCATCGAGGTGCAGCTCCCGGCAGACCTTAAGGATATAGTCTGCTTTCGGCCCGGGCAGGCGGCCTCCCGTGCCCTCCGCCCCTCTATCGGCCATATACTCCAGCGGGCTGAGCCGCCGCCCGTACCTCTTCTCATCGTCCAGAGGCACATGCGGTCTCCTTTCGCCACCTCCCACCCCGGCATCATAGACCGGCACCGCCACCCCGCGGCTCTCCAGAAAGCTGAAGGGGTCGGCATAGAAGGGGGCACTGACCACCCACATCACGCGCGCTTTTTCCTCGGCGAGACCACCGGTGCCTTTTTCCGCCTTGGCAATCATCTCATCCCGCATGAGCTGGAAATACTCCTCATAACGCGGGTCATCAATCAGCTCGAAACCAGCCATGCGCAGGGCATCTTTGCCGGAAACCGGGCATGGTACCAGCTTCTTCAGCTCGTATATCTCCCGGTTGATATGATAGACACGCTCCGCTTTCCGCTGGTACTCACCGAGCCTGGCTTCGTCGAACTTTATCCCCGGTACCTCACTTTCGCAGTAGCTAATCATCTCCCGGTACTGCTTGAGCAGGTACTGGAATCCCTCTTTATTGCCCTCAGTGGGGTAGTCAACGCAGTAGGAGGGACACTTACGCTGCTCCGATAGCCACTTGGCGCCGTAGGTCAGCGGCAGGCATTCACCGCCATAGTAGTAGATGAAGCTGGGTGGGGGTAGCTCCCCACTGTTGGCGATGCCCAGGTAAACCTGGATGCGGTCACAGGTCATATCCGGGTAGCCATACTTCCGGGCGATTTCAAAGTACCGGGACGCATCTTTACCGGCTCTATCCGCCGTCTGCGGCAGGTGGATGGTATAAAAACCCATGGAGCGGAAAAGGTCAACACAAACTCCGCCGGACATGTACATTATCGGCGCTCCTGCCTCCCAGTCCTTGAGCATCTTTTTACGGTAGTCCAGCCACATCTCATAAAGGAGTAAGTTACACTTGAGCTTGGTAGGGTCCGGGTTCTCCCTGATTCGCTTCACCCTTCGCTCGTACTTGGCAACTTCCATCTCCAGGTAGTTCATCTTTACCTCCTTTAGCCGAAGAAGCCTCGTTGTGGCTATTGAACAGGTTTATTTCGCGGCGATGGTGCCCGTGCCACTCTCTTGAGCAGCTCTTTCCTCAGTCCCATCTTTTCCGGGCGGAAGATGCGCTCATCCATGATGCGAAAATCATTGCTTATCCTGGGACGGAAGCCCATCTGCTGGATGATGTCCTTCTCTACGTCAAGTCCCGGGGCGACCTCAGCCAGCTCAATCCCCTCCGGCGTCAACCGGAAGACACAGCGCTCGGTAACGTAGAGTACCCCATTACGCTGTTTCTTGAGGAAGACGCTGCTGATGCTGTTCCACTCCACCTTTTCAATGAACTTGGGGGTGGTGCCTTGTTTGATGACACTCATTTTGCCATCGCTCACGCTCAGCTCTTTACCACCGGCGGTGAATGGGCCGATGAAAACCACCTTTTTGGCATTGAAGGAAATATCCAGCGAGCCTCCTACCCCCGACCAGACATCATTGAATATCGTCTCGTTGACATTGCCGTCTCTATCCACCTGGCCAAAACCGAGGAAGGCTAAATCCAGGGCACCGCTGTTATAGAAGCTGAAAACATCATCATAGTCAGGCAGATAGGTCAGATTAATCATCGGCTCCCGGAAACCGTACATCACCCCACCCCAGTTACCGTGCTCCACGGTGCAGGTGACCAGGTCCTGCACCTCCTCTTCTAATAAAATGCCGGGTAAAGCCCACCCCGGTGTCCCGCCCACCAAAATTGAGAATCTGTCCCGGTCTTATCTCCATCGCTGCCCGCCGTGCCATTACCTTTTCATGGTTCAGTGGTATTTCTCCGAGCTGCGGAACGGGTGCTTTCATCGTATCCCGTTGTCCGGCATTATCCGCTGCGGGGTTGGCGTAGTTCTGCGGTTGCTGTGGGTCGATGACCACGGCATCAACGAAAAATGACGGGATATTAACCTGGCGCGCCGTCAGAAACCCCCTGGCCACCAGGTATTTGGCCTGTACAATCACTTTGCCCCCGGACGCTTTCGCCGCCATCGCCTGGCGGACCCCACCAAGCGTCAGCGGCTCTCCCTCGAAACTGAGATTACCATCCGGGTCTGCCATCCAGCCACGGACGATGGCGACATTGATAGGATAGGGTTTATAGAACATATACTCGTCGCCATCGATGCTTACTACCTTGACAATGTCCTCTTTGGTGCGGCTGTTCAGCCGGCCCCCACCGTGGCGGGGGTCGAAGTTGGTGTGGAGGCCGGTCCTGGTAATGTAAGGCCGGCCGGCCCCCGTTTCATGAATCAGGTTGTGTGCCCCGCCCAGGGGAATGGCATAGGCTTCAATCTTGTTTCCGGTGATTAAATCGCGCAGCTTGGGATAGTTCCAGAAGGAGCTTTCGATAATCCTTTTCAGCAGCCCCTCGTGGGCCGTATGCTCGATACCGGAGCCAAGCCCGGTGCCGGTGGGGCAGGGGTCAAGCTGGGTAAGGTTACGGGGTTCACCCGTGCTCAGAAAGCGGGCTTCCAGTGCCGCCATGACCTTTTCCGGGAAACCCTGCCCGCCGATGCCGGAGACGGTGATGGTATCGCCATCTTTAATCAGTTTGACGGCTTCTTCAGCGGTGACAACTTTGCCTTTTTCGACCAGTGTTGCTATCGTTTGTGCTGGAGCTTGTCCCCGGTAATGCCCCGTTAGTTGTCGACTTGGCCTGCTCGTCATTTTAGCCCTCCTGAAAATTCATCCGCCTCACCCGAGTATACGGGCAATGGTACCGGCGTCCTCTACCTCTTCCAGGCGGTTCAGCAGAGTGATTATCTTCTCCACCTTCGTGCTGGAAAGGGGTTTGGCGGAGCAGGTAGCACAACCCCGGAACTTCTTCGGGTTAATTCCTCGAATCCCGGTTACTGATAAACCCATGCTAATACGCCAAGCCAGGTAATGTCAACCCGCCATAGAGTGGATTTTTTCTCGTTATTCACCCTGATTAACCAATCAAGCATGGAGGCAATCCACAGCCCAATCCGGAAGTCATCGTAACACTGCGGTTGTCTGTAAAAACTCCCTGTGCTACAATGCTCCCGATGAGTTATCCGATAAGTCTCCCGGTGTATGAAGATGAGGCAGCAGCATCACTACTGAAGCCAATTATCGCCATGGTGCCGGTAGCGCTACTGGTGGCGAGTGCATATTTGTGGTCGTCCGGTGAAAGTGCCGGTAGTCTGGCATTGCTGGGGGAAGCCTTCATTATCGGCTCCATCCTGTGGGTCGTTTTCCCTCGTAAATACCAGGTATACGAAGACTACTTGCGTATCGTGTTAGGGGGCCCGTTCGCCGTTAAGATTAGTTTCAGTCAAATCAAAATGGTAGAAGTCACCGGCAGGAGCGCTCTCACCATCAATTTTGCCACCAGGATAGCAATGACCTATGTCAGAATCGTCATGAAGCAGGGATTGAGTATCGCCATCACTCCCAAATCTAATGATTTGTTCGTGGAAAATGCCAACCAGGCTTTAAGTCGCTGGCAGGGAACGACCACCGCCACCGGTTCTACCCATTTTCCCGGGTAGCAGCGAGTACCGGCCTGTCACCGGCCAGTCATGCACCTATCCCCGTTATTGTCTGAGGAAATAACCGAGGCAAACCTTGCAGGTGTTCCTTTATCCGTTGCTCCGCTCGTCCTTTTTCCGGGCTATGGCGGGAAATTAGCAGGATTGACGATAAACCATACCCCACCGGCTTTGTTACCAAGTGTATCTCCCGGGGCTTTATCTTGAGAAAAATAGTAGAGCGGATAGCCCTTGTAGGTCGTCTGATTGACATTATTGTCCCTGCTGTAGGTTGCAAAATCAGATGTGTTTAGCGTAGGAGGGACAACAACGGTTGGAACAGAGAAGACAGGCCAGGACGACAAAATTTCATCCGGTAGGTTGCTGTATCCGGGCCGGTCACTCACCGTATAGTAGAGAGTCATCCCCCGATTATCAACCAGATAGTTTCCGATAACTGCCTCGGGTGCGATATTGACGGTATACGGAGAGAATCCAGGGACTGGTAATGGTGCAGGTGCGGGTGGTGTGGCCGTTGGACCAGGTGCTGACGGGGTAGATATGGTTGGAGGAGCCGTGGTGCCAGGTTCAGGTGATGGGTTGACAGCTCCGTAATTACACGAGACTGCCGAAAATAGGAGTATGATAACCGGGATCAACCTGAAGAAGTATTTCATCATAATGATTCCTGGACACTGCCAAGGGTTATCTGATTTAGCGAGTTTATCCTGAAAGGGAGAAATGTTCCCTTTCAGGATAAACTCCATATCACAATTTAGGCTTTTACTCGTCTACGCATGAAAAAGATGGTTGACCCTACTATCAATAACACACCAACACCCCCAACGACAAACCATATCCAGCTCATTGATGCTGGTACAGGGGTTGGCGCTGGTGCAGGGGTTGGCTCAGGAGCAGGAGCCGGGACCGGTACCGGGGTTGGTTCAGGAACAGGAACTGGTACGGGGGTCGGCGCCGGTGCAGGTGTTGGTACTGGTAGAGGGGTCGGCGCCGGGGTGGGTTCGACGGTATCAGCGATAATCGCGTATATGGTGAAATGCTGTATTAGTACGGTGATGGATTGTGTCACCGGGTCTACGACGATATTCTCTAGTTTTACCCATTTCCCCGTGCCTGTGTCCCAGTAGGCAATCGTGACGTCTTTTGGCTTCACTCCTGGCGGTAGTGTTGCGTAGTTCATGGTCAGGGTTACTCCAGGAGAGAAGTTTGTACCGTTAGGCCCAAAGTCCCAGGCCAGCACTATCGCAGTTTTAGGCGCCGGTGGTAGAGTGGTAGTGTTAACCGGAGTGGCTGTCAGCGTTGCCGATGCACCGCCAGCACCTGTAATTCTGGTATTTACCGGGATGTTCAGGTTAAAGGTTCTGGCAGCATCGGTCAGGACAACGTTGTCCTGCGTCTGGCCGGAGCCGCTTAGCGTCAACGTCCCGGTTACCTGTAAGCCGGTGACCGTAACAGTAGTTCCGCCGCCGCCACCACCACCCCTGGGCTCTCCGACTTCTGGCGGTGTGGTCAGGTCAAGCACGGTGACATTACCCGAAGCGAAGTAAGCAATCTCGTTGGCCAGAACACCATTTACGTAGAAAGTAATTATGGTTCCGTCAGCGATCTTACCCTGGACCAGGAGTCTGGGTACGTCGGCCAGCGGGTCGGCGCTGCCGAACTTGCCTATCTCGATAGTAGTGATAGGATTAAACGAGCCTTTTATCACACCGGTGCCTCTCGCCTCAATGGTGGTGCCAACCGGAGCCAGGGTTTTGCCTTTGAGTTTTACCGTTCCATAGAAGTATTGCGGCAATGGCGGTGGCGGGTCAGCAGCGGCTACGGGCGCGGAAAAGATTAAGGACATCAGCATGATTGGTATGAGCAACATCAGTAGCAGTTTATTTTTCATTCTCTTTTCCTTCTCTGGGGGATGGGCTTCAGCTTATCTGTAAACCCATCCCCCCAATACTCTATTCTTCCAGCTATGGAGTCGTGGTGAAACCGGCGATGGTGGCTGGATTGGTCATAAAGACCCAGTAGCCCTTACCCATTTGCATTAGCTGAGTAGTGATGGTATCGTCCCTGCCGTATGTCCAGGGATTCTGGTTTACTCCCGATGGGCTGATTACCTGGCTGTATCCAGTGACGTTGGCGGTGCCCAGGTAAGCGGTCAGCAGGGCAGCGTTCACGGCCTTGGTCGGGTCCACAAAGGCTGAACCCACCAGATTCCAGCCGGCGGTCAGATTCCTGCTGTAGGGAGCTGAAATCCCATTATAAGGGACGAAAGGTACCGTGGTTCCCACATTCATCTTGACGTAGATAGCGTCAAGCGGCGTTATCTCCCTGGTACTATCAACCCAGAGGAAGGCAGTGCCGTTCCAATAGTAGGCAGCAGTAAAGCTCAGGCCATTGGCTGTGGCCAGTTCTCCCCAGGTGTCCGTGGCGGTCTGCAGCTTGACCGGAGTCGCCAGGGTATTCCAGTTGGTGCCCAGGGCCACACTGCTGGCCGCGCCCGTTAAGGCAAAGTCAGTAAAGTGCTGTAAGGTGGCAGTTATCGTATTCGTCACCGTATTTACTGACAAACCCGTCAAAGGCACCCATGCCGTGCCATTCCAGAAAGACACCGTCAGGTTTGCGGGCAGAACACCGGCGGGTAGCCCGTTAGGGTTATAGCTGAAAGTAATCGTCACCGCGTTCCCACCGGTAAAGGTGGCCCCATTGGGCCCGAAAGTGAACCCGCTGAGCAAGACCTGTGTGTTTGGTTGTGCCGGTAAAGTACCTGGCGCCGTATACGACATCGAGCTGAGGGGTAAAGAGGCAGCATTCAGCAGTATGGCGCCGGCAGGGACGTTAATCGTGAAGCCCGCACCGGTCAGGGTGGTGGTAGTCTGGACAACACCGCTATTATTAACCACGAGCGGCCCGGGCGAGGCAGTCATACCGGTCAGAGCCACCGTGGTCAGGCCGGGTACGAAGAGCACTGAGGAACTGTTAGAGGCCACGGAGTTTCTGGTGATGGTGGGGAATCCGGCTAGAGTGACATCACCAACCACGTTAGAGGCGATGACCCTGTAATAGTAGGTATCACCGGCGGTAGGATGGTCAGCGTACTGCACCGTAGCGGTAATATTGGCGCCGGTTGTTGATGCCACCGTGGCAATAGTGGCAAAATTAGTCGTGCCTGTCGTATTCGAACTGCGCTGGATTACCCAGTTCGATTCGCCAGATGAGTTGTCCGTCCAGGCCAGATTGACCGCCGATACGTTTGCCGACGTAGTCAGGCCATAAGGTGCGCCAGGTGCGAGGGCTAGGGACACATCATGCATCATGTCCATCTCTTCGTGGGCGAGAATGTGGCAGTGATACACATACTCCCAGCCGAAGTTGACGTAGTGGTTAAGAATGCTGTTAATTTTTCGGCCATTCGTGTCAAACCAGCCTGCCGGTGGCGGCGCATCCAGTACCGCTCCTTCAGGTTTCGTGGGGTCTATCAGGCGGACACTGTTAGGGACCTTATCGATGAAGGGGATTTGTGAGGAGTTGGGAGTAATCGGTCTTACCGCAAGGAAAATCATCTCCAGCGGGTTCATCCTGAAGGTCTCTTTCCAACCCAGTTCGGTTTCATCTGGTGGTAGCATCATACCATCCCAGCCTACCCGGTTAATTATCTGGGCATTGAAAAGGTGAGTGTGAATGGTGTGGGTATCTACGCCATTATGGGTCAGATTCCATAACTGGGTACCATCATCAAGTGACCCTATCATCGTCCCCGCCACTGAACCGGCGATGATTTCAACCGGTGGACTGGCATAGCCGTATGGAATAAATTGACCAATCCGTGATGTCGTGCCCGGTATCTCCAGCCCGAGCATACCGCTCATCCTGCCGAACTGAGTGTCATAAACGCCACCCATCTCGTCATGCGCTCCTTTGGGCTGTACCGCAACCGTTACATTGCTTGACTGGAGGGTTCCGTTTTCAGAGATAGGTTTGAAACTCATGGCGCTCTTGCCAATCACGACATATTCCTCTGCCGGTATAGAGGTATAATTCGCGCTGTAGGCAGAGTTGTAGGCCGCCTGCGGAATGATTATGGGGTCCTGGGATACTTCAAAGACGCCTCTCTTCCCCGCGGTCTTAGCCCACACTGCTTGAAGATTGGCCAGGGAAACATCGGTGGTGGGGGTCGTCACCGTGTTTCCCACCCTGATTTGCATGATGGTACGGGTGTTAGGACCAAAGCCTGGCTGCGTTGTATTAGTGCCACCGGAATCTCTAAGGTCCAGATTGCCCGTGTAGTAGTCGTATTGCGGTACCCGGGCCGGGAAAGCGGCGGGGGCGTCATTGTAGAGAATTATGGTTTTACCGGCGAAGGCGGCAAAGTCAACGATGACATCGGCACGCTCGGCAGTTCCCAGCAGTAGAGAGTGTCTGTCAACATTGCCGACGTTGAAAGCTGTCGGATTCTGGTTCCAGCCTACAGGCTGGTTAGGCACTACTACCGGATATGGCATAAAACCGCCTTCAGTACCTATCTGAATCCAGTCCGGCCCTCTAGTGGTCGGGTCCGGTACTCCACCATCTCTACCATCGGTAGGCCAGTCTACTGCATCGCCATTAGCATATGATGGGAAAGTGGCGTTATTTGATGCGGGTACCATGCGAACCTCGGTACCGAAGCCGGTTCCCGGTGCGGTAGCGTTGCCAGAGGCGTTGATGGCGTAGCTGGCATTATCCGCCACGTACATCTGGAGGTTAAAGAAGCGGTCATCGGCACCACTCAGGATTCGGAACCGGTATGCCTTTGGTTCGACATTCATGTAAGGGTAAACCGTCCCGTTGACCATGGGAGTATCCATAAAAGCCTCGCCCGGCATAGATGGATTTGGTACTCCGGGCATTTCCGGCGGTTCCCAGGGGGCATTTACCGGGTCGTAATACGGATTCGGTTTTGTTCCCTCATCCAGGTTAACTGTAGGAGGATAAAACCAGGGGCCATACATCCAGCGGCCAAAGGCATTTACCCCGCCGATGTCCCATGGATTCTGGGCGGGCACGTAAATATGGGGATACCACAGGTCGCCGAGGACTGCCGTTCCCGGGTTGGTACCGTATGTCGACTGCTTCGCGTCCAGCCAGGTCGGGTCGGTGGCACCGATAGTGGCCGGGTCAACGAAGGTCTTGTCTTGAATAACCAGGGGAGTCCCGATACCGGGGAGGACTTTGAGCAGGCCGGGATTAACACCGGAATTGTTGGTGCCGTTAATGAGGTCCTGCTCAACTGTATCAGTGATAACGTATCCCGCGGCTTCACCGGCATAGGCATTAAGCCGGGTGATGCCAAAGGAATGGTCATGGTAGAACTGTAACCGGGCGCTTTGTGCGTTCGAATAAAATATGGTCATCGTGCCGTTTTCGGATGCCGGCATATCGGGCACATCAACCACGCTGACACCTTTGGGGTAAGGAGTCGCCTCGTTAGCCGGGGTAATCCACTGGTGCGGCGTTCCATCGCTTATCCAGACGGTATTATTGCCGTGGAGATGGAGAGTGGCCCGGTTCTGGGTATAGTTAGCACCACTCATATCAGGACCCATGCCCGCGCCCATTACCGTAGTATCGACCGGTATGAAGAGATTGCCTTTCACGCCAGTTGGCAGCAGGTTGTAGAACTTGATGCGCACCGGTCTACCAACACCTGCTGAACCTCCAAGTGCCCCTGTTGCCACGATGGTAGGTCCCAGGTAATGGGGGTTATCTACTCCGTAGGCTCGCGTACCGTTTGGCAGGTTTATCGGAGAGCCATCAGGGTTAGACAGCGCAATGTGCGCGCCGGGTACGAGAGTTGTTGATAATTGTACATAGCCCCTGAGCCGGGTTGGCGGCAGGTCAGAGTGCATCTTTTCCTGATACTCGACTACTGCAATTTCGTAGTAATCCGAGCCAGGATAAGTTGTATTATCGGCCACAGCTACAGGAATGTACTGTCCCAGAGTGTTATTGCCGGAAGGCCCCAGGCCGGCAACCGAGTCCACGAATTTTCTCAGTAGTGGACTATAGGCCCAGTTGGCATCGCCGAAATAGTCCGGAATCAAAACTCCGGTAGCCGGGTCTCTCAGCAGAGGAGTTACATTTCCAGACATGTAACTCTGGGTTTGCCGGGATTTAACGCTATTCATCATTGCCTTGACACGGGCGGCGGCGGCTTGCCTGTCAGCATCTGATACTTTGCTACCTCGATAATAGACCAGCCCGGATTTACCGTTTGGCGGGTCTGCTGCGAGCACCGGGTTACTCAACCAGGTCAGGTTGGCAACTATTAAAAACAAGGCCAAAAAAGTTAAGAATTTACGCCTGAACATCATAATTTTTCCCTCCTGCGTTCGATAGGGTGTTCTGTTTGGATTTCATCGTTCACAGTGTTTGCTCCTCTTTCTCTTTATGTTCATCTCCTCCTTTACTCCGGGGTGCCGAACGTTGTCTGCCCCGGATACCTTTTCGACCTTTCATGTTTCCATCTTTTTCTCCTTTTCTTCTTTTCTAGGCCTGCCTGGTTTTCACTGTTACCGCCAAACCAGCCATTGACAGAAAAGCAGCCGTAATTTTTCCTGAAATACCACCTGGTTCATCGTCCCTTTCATCAAGGAATACGGTTCGCCAGTGTAGATATAACTTAAGTAGATTAAAGATTTTCACTCAAGTAATATAACAAGTGGTTAATAACAAAGTCATAAATAATACTGGCGAGATATTACAAAACTATTACAGAATAAAAAGGGGATTTATCCGGGAGAGACCACGGCTTGAAATACCTTTGTCACAACTACTTACCAGGCGATGAGCATGGAGAAGAAGATACCAACAGGTAGAGCTTTTAGCGTTTACTTTCGCGTTTACTTTGACCGCAGGTTAATCTTTGCCATACAATTAGCACATGCCAGCAGGAATTCTGCCTCTTCTTGCGATTTTCACGGGATTGGCAGCTCTGGGGTGTTTGATCGGGGCGTTTTGGGCTTTGCGGCGCAAGCGTCTCATCGATGACCTCCCCACGTCCAAGACGCAGGGCGTATTTATTGGCCTGGTCGAGCTTAAAGGCTCGGCAGAGAGCGAAATGCCTTTAACCAGCTACCTGGCAGGAACCCGCTGCGTTCAATACGCATGGCAAATTGATGAACACTGGTCAAGGACCGTACATGAGACCTACACTGATGCGCAAGGGCGCACGCAGACACGTACCCGGACTGAAAGCGGCTGGACGAAAGTCGCCGGGGATAGCCAGTCCACCGCATTCTATCTGAAGGATGACGCCGGTGTTATCCGCATCGTTCCTGAAGGTGCGACTATCCACAGCACCGCCATCCTTGATGAGACCTGCTCGCCGAATAATGCCCTGTACTTTGGGAAAGGACCGGCTCAGGAGATAGCTAACTCTACTCATCGCAGGCGCTTCCATGAGACGGCGCTGCCTCTTCATACGGCGTTGTATATCGTAGGACAGGCGCGCGAGCGGCAGGATATCGTGGCGGCTGAAATCGCCTGGGATAAAAACGCGCCAATGTTCCTGATTGCAGCCCGCACGGAGAAACAAATCAGCACGAGATATGGCCTCTGGTTCTGGTTCTGGCTTGTTCTCGGGATGGGTGTCTCCCTCGGCAGTTCGGCTATCTGGAGCCAGCTCGGGAAGTATGAAATTGGAATGCCCTGGTGGCCTTATGCTGTTGCCGGTGGTGGATTCATCATCGCACTGATACTGGGGTGGGTTTGGACGGTGTATAACAGTCTTGTCAATCTCCACCACATGGTGGAGCGAGCCTGGTCGCAGGTAGATGTGCAACTGAAAAGGCGGCATGACCTGATTCCCAATCTGGAAAACATGGTGAAAGGGTACCGGGCTTATGAGAGCCAGATACAGCAGGTAGTGACAGAACTGCGTGCCCAGTCTCAGGCAACACCACCGGGTATTGCGGGACCTGATTTCAAAGGGATTTCGCCAATGTTGCGCGTGGTAGCAGAGCGATATCCAGACTTGAAAGCCAGTGACTCTTTTCTGCGATTTCAGCAAGTGCTGGTAGATACGGAACAGCGTATTGCCCTGGCACGCGATTATTTTAATAATATCGCCACATTTAATAATACGCGGCTTGATATCATACCAGACCGGTTTGTGGCTAACCTGGCCAGGCTCCACCGGCAAACCTTAATGAGTGCCGCGGATTTTGAGCGTGCCCCTATCCAGGTCAAGCTAGTTTCTTAGGCAACTTTAGATTATGACGAAATAGCTGGTTTCAGTTCACTTCGGGAACATGAAAAGCCCGCCCGTCTGGCGGGCTTTGTTCTTCTTAATGTCAATCTCTGACGAATTTTGGTTCTGTTTGCTTAAGGTTGATGTTGGTAAAAACCTATCCCCTGTCCCCTTCCCTTCGCAAGGGAAGGGGAGAAAAAAGAGAGGGGGCGAAGCCCCCTCTCTGAAATACCTCCCCCTCTCCTTTGAGGAGAGGGGGATACAGGGGGTGAGGTGAGGAAATCAACCAAAACCGAACAGAACCAGAATTGTGACCGCCAAACTTATGCCAGCCTTGTTCCCTCCCCTCATCTTTGATTGCGTAAAGCAGAGCAGATAACGAGAAAAAACACGTCTTATGGCAGATTGACAGATGGAGGACTGAAGTATTAGTATGGACAGTTAATTCCTCTTGGTAACAGTAACTAAAGCAGCACGATGCGAGATTCGGCTTATTCGAACAACCTGTGATTTCTCGGCTGGAGAAACAACAGCATCAGTCCGGTATCGTTTTATGATGATGACCTGAAGCTGGTGGGAACAGAAAACTAAGGAGTCTGAAATGAAAGTGGCAAAACAGATAAAATTGTTGGTGGCACTGGGATTAGTTCTTATCCTGTTAGTGGCTGGCTGTGCCCAGGCAGCGCCAGCGCCCGCACCGGTACCGACCCCAGCGCCAACGCCCGCACCGGCCCCTGCCCCGGCACCAAAACCAGCACCTACCCCTGCCCCAACACCAACCGGGCCATACGGTGAATTGAGATTCGCCTTGAGCACATTTGCCCAGGAAGGCAGACTCGACCCGGCACTGGGACAGGGAGGACTCACCGGCAACCAGCTCGCTCCCTTCATGGATTTCTTCATCTGGAAGACCAAACAGGATGAACCGTGGGGGCCGGGGATAATTACAGGATGGGAGATGGCTCCGGACGCTATGTCCTGGACATGGCATATCCGCCAGGGAATCAAATTCCACAACGGCGAGGATTTGAAAGCCGATGATATCAAGTTCACCATCGAGCGCTACCAGCGACCGGACACCTCTTCCACCAGCTGGAGAGACCGCGTCAAGAGTGTCGAGATAATTGACGACTATACCATACGTATTAACACCACCGCTAAAGACCCCTGGCTGGCGACTATCGCAACACCATTCGGAGGGGCGGCGTCGCCACTACCTAAAGACTACATTGAGAAGAATGGGCTGGAATACTTCTGGCGAAACCCGATAGGTACCGGTCCCTTCAAGTTTGTCCGCTCGGTGCCGGGTGACTTCAATGAGTATCAGGCGCAGGACAAACACTGGCTGAGGGTGCCCGATTATAAGAAGCTCATCATCATGCTGGTACCGGAAGAAGCTACGAGACTGGCCATGCTGAGGACCAGCGCGACTGATATCACCGAAGCAAGCCTGGAGGGCGGCGCCGCCCTGGAGACTCTTGGTTTCAAGACCTTTGTGGTTGACTCGGCCAAACCCCACATTGACCTTCTTGGTGTCTACGATAAGAGGGCGGCGGGCAAGCCCACCAGTGATATCAGGGTGCGGAAGGCTCTCAACCTGGCTATTGACCGTGACGACCTGGGGAAGAACTTCTTCATGGGTAAGTACACCTCACCGCCGATGCCCCCGGCGACTAGTGAGGCACTTGCCGATATTTATGACATCGCCTACTGGAAGGGCTACGCTGCCAAGATTTACTACTACAACCCGGCGGAAGCGAAACAGTTGCTGAAAGATGCCGGGTATCCCGATGGTTTCAATATCAAGCTCTACACCTTCGGTTATGCCGGCGGAGCCTTTCTGCCCAAGATGGCAGAGGTTATCCAGGGCTACTGGGGAAAGATAGGAGTGAAGGCAGAGTTAGTCCCCATCGAATCGGCCGCCTTTTTCTCCTGGCGCAAGGGACCAGCTGACACTCTCCTCGGTCAAGCCGCCACCGCTCGTACACTGGTGAGCCAACTCTCCACCCCCAGCGGGCGCATTGCCTGGGGAGCCTGTACTGGCTACCACAGCGCCAGCGGCATTACCCATATCGCCCCTGGAGCCATGCCTGAGCTAGACAAGCTCATCGAAGAGACTGCTATTGAGACGGACATGGCCAAGGTGCGGCAAGGAGCTGCCAAAATAATCCAGATAGGAACGGATACCTACACTCAGATTCCCATTGTTTCCGTCCCAACGCTGGCCGTACACAGTCCCAAGACCTATCTGGATTTTTCTACCCCGCTACCCGCGCCTTACCTGCCCATCTTTGCCGCCTGGTACAAACACCAGAAGTGATGATAAAAAGGGGGATTCAGAGTGTGAGATGGATATCGCCAACAGAATGGTTATCATTACGAAGGCAATCCATCGGCGTCGGTAGCCGGACGGATTTGCAGATTTACTTAGCCCTATTGATTGCTGGCTTAGGTCGGCAGTAGATATGGATAGCAGAGCCGTCCAAAAAATTTCTTTCTCCGTAGCCGATTTGCCGATGCCCAAAAGGTTCAGGTAGAATAGAAATATCACACTAGACTAAAGGAGCAGGCTAAAATGTCGACAGGCTACATGAATTATCTGGAGAGTGAGATTACCAAGTATCAACGGCGTATTGACAGAATCAAGGCGAACCCGGACCCGACCAAACTGAAATCAAATCTAATGCTCTACGAAATAGAGCGTGATAACTGCATCGGTGAATTGGAGGATTTTAAAGCAGGCAAGCCTTTCGCTTATGGCTTGGGTGGACTGACGAGGGCGATGGGATTTGCCAGCAGTGGCGGATTCATGGCTGCCGATAAGACAGCCCAGGGGGAAGGGAGTACCCGCTACCTGGATATGCTACGGGATGGTAACTGGCCGGAGCTGGCCTGTGACCGCACCGTGGTTGCTATTCTGCTATCCACCAAAGGTGACCTCCCTAAGCCCAGTTTCGTCTCCGTTTGCAACCTGAGTTGTGAGTTTGCCAGTCACACTGCCCAGGCTCTGGCACAATCAGGGAAAATACCCTATTTTGTGGTAGACATCGGTAATGACGCCAACGATGAGAACCTGAAGTATGTCGCTGACCAGCTCGGTGAGCAAATCGAGTATATCGAATCCAGGATACCCGGCGTCAAGTATGATGAGGATAAGCTCATTGAATCACAGTACTATAGCCGCGAGGGGAGCAAGATTCTCCGGGAGATATACGAGTTCCGCAAGCGGCGGCCCAGTCCGGTAAACCCGAGGGATGCCCAGCGTGAGCAGGGGCCTGGAGTGGGACGGAACCGGGAGAAGAGCTTGGAGTACATGAGAACCCAGCGGGATGAGCTATTCGAGCGCACCGAGAAAGGTATCGGGGTGATGCCGGAAGAAAAAGCAAGGCTACTGTGGACCACCGTCGGCATCAATTATGATGAGAGCATCTACAAATGGCTGGAGGAACAGGGCGTCGCTATTTACTACGTTTTCGGCATGCATGCCCCGTTTTTGGGGTTGACGCCAGCGGGACTGCATGGTGACCTCTGGAACGGGCGCAAACTGACACCACTGGAGGAAGAAGCCAGGGGACTCTTCTACAACTCCTGGAATGGACGCGGCCAGAGATTAATTGATGATTGGGGATTCATTGCTAAGGACCAGGGTGTGGATGGAGCGGTCTACGTCCTTCAGCCAGGTTGTTTGCCGACACTCAATCTGCGCAAGCTCTTTTCTGATGCCTTTGAGAAGGCTAACATACCGACAATGAGTCTGGAGATTCGTGGCATTTTCAAAGAGGGTTACAGCCAGAAGGATGTCAAAGCCAAGCTATCTAACTTTATCGAAATATGCCTGAGCAAAAAGCAAGCTAAAGCTCCAGTGGCGTAGAAATGTCACTGTGAAGTCAAAGGAACAACAAAAGGGACGCTGCCCGGATGGCAGCGTCCCTTTTTCTTAAACAAATAAAAGCTGAGACACGATAAACAACTGAGGCTTGTGAGAAACATTACCTTTACGGGTGCGAATTCTCACATGATATTTGGCAAAATCCTGCTATAGCTTAGTAAGTGATGGTGGAGCCGAGGTGACGATAGGCAGAACTTTTGAGCTGGAATTTAGCCTTCCCATCTAGGCAAATAAGGTGCTTTGCATTACGATGCTTCGTCATCCTTTGCACTTTCAGATGAATTGTTACTCGAAATAGCTGAGGACCTGCCGAATATTGAGGCGGATAAGCTCAAGATAAAATTTGTATGCGGCCAAAGAAAGCTGATACGAAGTTAGAAGTAGTGGTCTGGTATACAGGTATCAGTATCGTACCCGAAAATATGGGGGAATCTTTCAAACAACTGACCCCGGCTCAGATAGGGCTCCAACGACAGCGGCGACAGGCTTGCCCACGATGCCTGACTGGGCAGCGATAATGGCCGCATGGGTGCGATTACGTGCCTGTAGCTTGTCGATAACGTTCCGGATGTGTTTCTTAGTAGTGTCCAGGGTGATACCCAGGGTTGCGGCGATTATCTTGTTCGAGTCTCCGTTCCCCATGAGCCTGAGCACATCAACTTCCCTCCCGGTGAGGTGGGCCGCCTCAGTCGTGCGCTCAGCAAGCGTCCTCCGGCCATTTTGAATCAAATTCTCCACGGCAAGACGCAGCACGGAAGCACTCATCTGCATGCCGCCCTCGACCGCACGATGGATGCTCTGCAGCAACATTTCCGGTGACATGTCTTTGAGAAAGATGTATCCCACCGCGCCCGCGTGAATGGCGTCAATTACATAAGCATCGTTGAGGTTCTCCGTCAGCACCAGGACAGCTACCTCCGGGAATTGCTCCTTGATAAGCTTCGTCGCTTGCACGCCATCCACTTTGCCGCTCCGGGTCTCGGTCAAGACGACGTGGACAGACCGTCCCCGGTCATGTGCTCGTTTGATATGCTGAAGAGCTTCATGCTCATCCGGAGCATCTCCAATCACTTCAATTCTCTCGTCTTTAGTCAGAATAGCTTGCAACCCCTCGCGAACCACCGGACAGAAATCAATCATCAGGACTCCCAGATTTTTAGACTCGTGCGTCTTGACTGCCATTGTGGGGCACCTCCCTGATACACTTTCGTGTACCATACCCGGCACTTTTAGTGCACCTTCTAGTCACCATTATGCCCCCACCCCCCCCCATGTCAAGTGATATGAGTTACCATTTTTTAGATTAGTAGACTGGCACTAACACACCTGTCACATACCCGATAGAGAGGGTTGTGGCAATGAGATATGAGGCACATACTTGCATTAGCTAGTGGGACTCTATCTAATTCACGGGTGATGGGGTGCCGGTAGATTATTTAGATGCGACAAACTCAACAAGGAGGGAATACCATGGCAGCAAAGTTCGAAATCTACGAGGATAAGTCTGGGGAGTTCCGCTGGAGACTAATCCATACGAATGGACAGGTCATTGCGAACTCGGGTGAAGGCTACAAGGCCAAGGCAAACGTATTGGGCGGCATTAATTCCATCAAAGAGAATGCACCCAACGCGACTGTCGAAGACAAGACAGTTTAGCTCACTCGACTTAAAGCCAAGTGAAACCACAGTTTGTCTGGGTTGCACTGGCTATTATAAACAGAAAGTAAAGTACATTCTGTTGAAACCCGTTGACTATCAATAGGAAGGAGGATTGTTATTATGTTACAGGTAAACGGTTTACTGATGGGGATAATCTCTCTTATTTTCGGCGTCATTGTAATGATTTTCCCCAAGATACTTAACTATCTCATCGGGATTTACCTCATTATTATCGGGGTCTTGGCCATTATTCAGGCTCTGGCCTAAAGTAAATTTGGCCAGGGTTAATAAGCCCACCGGCCGAGAGATAAGCAGCTAAATGCTTGGGCTGCGCAGAAATTAGCATGCACAATGCAGAATACGCTACAGATAAAGGTAGTGTATTTTGAAAGGGAGGTTACAATTGAAAAGGAAGACCATACTCTCGCTCGCTGTATCTATCATCATCATACTTGCCATGACACTGGTGTCAGCCTGTGCTTCTACAGGTGCCAAACCCGCGCCGGCACCTACTCCGGTACCCACTCCAACCCCAACGCCAGCTGTCACCACACCCAGGGTGAGCTCTACTTTCCCGGCTCATGCTGCCCCCGGTGTGGCCATAAACAGTAAAATCATCGCCATCTTCAGTAAGGCGATGGACCCCTTGACGCTTACCACCACCACCTTTACCTTCAAGCAGGGGGCCACGCCTGTTTCCGGCACGGTGACCTATGTCGGTGTAGCAGCGACCTTTACGCCGGCAGCCAATCTCGCACCCGGTACCGTATATACCGCTACGATTACCACCGGGGCTAAAGACCTGGCCGGCAATGCCCTGACCAGTAACAGAGTGTGGGTATTTACCACCGCTACCGGTACAGCCCTGGACACCACTGCACCCATGGTGAGTAGCACCATCAATGTTAATGGTGCCAAAGATTTGCCTGTCAACACTAAAGCCGGTGCATTCTTCACTGAGGCGATGGACCCCTTGACGCTCAACACAACCACCTTTACCTTCAAGCAGGGGGCCACGCCTGTTTCCGGCACGGTGACCTACGTCGGCGTAGCGGCGACCTTTACGCCAGATGCCAATCTCGCCCCCGGTACCGAATATACCGCCACGATTACCACCGGGGCCAAAGACCTGGCTGGTAATGCCCTGGCTAATCCCTATGTCTGGAGCTTTACCACGGGTAGCAGCGGGGGTGATGGAGGAACCACGGTAGATACCACTCCACCCACGGTGAGTTCCACCATCCCGGTTTATGCTGCCACGGGTGCGGCTATCAACAGTGCCATGAGCGCCATCTTCAGTGAGACGATGGACCCTTTAACACTCACCACCGCTACCTTTACCTTAACGCAGGGAGTTACGCCAGTTTCCGGTACGGTAATCTACACTGACATTACGGCTATCTTTACGCCGGATAACAGTCTCGCAGCCAGCACCGAATATACCGCCACGATTACCACCGGGGCTAAAGACCTGGCCGGTAATGCCCTGGTCAGTAACTTTATGTGGGCATTTACAACGAGTGGTGGAGGAGATAGTGGAGGTGGTGGAGGAACTCCAGCAGATACCATCGCACCCACAGTAAGTTCTACCATCCCGGCTAATGCTGCCACGGGTGTGGCCATCAATAGTGCCATGAGTGCCATCTTCAGTGAGGCGATGAATCCCTTGACGGTTACCACCGCCACCTTTACCTTAAAGCAGGGGGCAACGGCTGTTGCCGGAACGGTGACCTACACTGGCGTCACCGCCACCTTTACGCCGTTAACCGCTCTTGCCTTCAGCACCACTTATACTGCTTCGATTAACGCTGGAGCTAGGGACCTGGCCGGTAATGCCCTGGCGAGCAACTTCGTCTGGACCTTTACCACCGGTGTCGCCCCGGACATCACCGCACCCACAGTAAGCTCTACCATCCCGGCTAATGCTGCCACGGGTGTGGCCATCAACAGTGCCATGAGTGCCATCTTCAGTGAGGCGATGAATCCCTTGACGGTTAGCACCGCTACCTTTACCTTAAAGCAGGGGGCAACGGCTGTTGCCGGAGCAGTAACCTACACTGGCGTCACCGCCACCTTTACGCCGTTAACCGCTCTTGCCTTCAGCACGGTCTATACGGCCACGATTACCACCGGGGCCAAAGACCTGGCCGGTAATGCCCTGGCGAGCAACTTCGTCTGGACATTTACCACCGGTGCCGCCCCGGACACCACCGCACCCACAGTAAGCTCTACCATCCCGGCTAATGCTGCCACGGGTGTGGCCGTCAATAGTGCCATGAGTGCCATCTTCAGTGAGGCGATGAATCCCTTTACGGTTACCACCGCTACCTTTACCTTAAAGCAGGGGGCAACAGCTGTTGCCGGAGCAGTAACCTACACTGGCGTTACCGCCACCTTTACGCCGTTAACCGCTCTTGCCTTCAGCACCACTTATACTGCTTCGATTAACGCTGGAGTTAGGGACCTGGCCGGTAATGCCCTGGCGAGCAACTTCATCTGGACCTTTACCACGGGGGCAGCACCGGACACCACCCCACCCACGGTGAGTTCCACCATCCCGGCTAATGCTGCCACGGGTGTGGCCGTCAATAGTGCCATGAGTGCCATCTTCAGTGAGGCGATGAATCCCTTTACGGTTACCACCGCTACCTTTACCTTAGGGCAAGGGTCAACAGCTGTTGCCGGAGCAGTAACCTACACTGGCGTTACCGCCACCTTTACGCCGTTAACCGCTCTTGCCTTCAGCACCACTTATACTGCTTCGATTAACGCTGGAGCTAGGGACCTGGCCGGTAATGCCCTGGCGAGCAACTTCGTCTGGACCTTTA
>Ga0082335_1000565_pt2 | contig 50548 bp, 45 predicted proteins | sample Subgrocontami58m_FD_72375 | JGI IMG/M metagenome (GOLD analysis project Ga0082335, IMG submission 72375) | Subsurface groundwater microbial communities from S. Glens Falls, New York, USA - GMW37 contaminated, 5.8 m (SPADES assembly) (version 2) ... | reverse complement strand
ACCCCACAAGCGCAAGCCACGAACCGGGCGTGAGGGGCGTCACGAGCGAGAGTAATCCGACCAGCACCAAAAAAATGCCAATCGCAAATTTAATCCGCGGGTATTTCTCGGAGATGTAGTCATGCAGCTTTTGGAGATGGTTTTTCATAGGTGCTTGCACTGAGCGAGTAATCAGCGAGTTAAAGTGTGCCCTCGAGAGGAATCGAACCTCTATCTTCACGTTAGGAGTGTGAAGCTCTGTCCATTGAGCTACGAGGACATACTAAACTGGCTACACGCCTAATAATTACAAAGAACTCCTTAAGCAGCAAGCCCGGTAGTAGATCTGCGAGAATGCTTCTCCCCCTCCATAAGAGAGAAGGAGCTAAAAACATAAGCAATGTGCTAGATTTTAAGCTACCGGATATACTTAAGCTTGCGGATTCACTACGGGGTCAATCCCTATAAATCAGCTATAATTCCAAGCGCAATATAGAGCAATGAGCCGCAAAAACCCTCCCCCTATAAAGCCATGGGTCATATTCGATTTTGACTATACCCTCTTTGACACCACGGAGTTTAAAAAGGACATCTTTGCGTTATTCCGCGACTGCGGTGTCAGCGAATCATATATGGCCTCTTCCTATAAATCCTATCTTGCGTCTCACGACGTGTACGACCTTATAAGTCACTGTGAATATCTCACGCGTAGCGGCGTTCCGTGTTCGCGCGCGCGCGTGGAGGAGTTCCTCTCACACCCGTTTGAGCATTATCTTGTAAAGGGAGCCAAAGAGATGCTCAAAGAACTGCGCGCAAAAGGGCACCGCCTCATCCTCCTCACAAAAGGCGCCGAACGATTTCAACTCACTAAGATCCGGCAAGCCGGACTTGCTTCTTTCTTTGACGAGGTCAGAATCGTACGCACCAAGGAAAAAGAAATTGAAAAAATGAAAATTCCGGAGGGAAGCTATTTCATAAATGACGACGCAGCGGAAACCGAGCGCATCATGCGTGCGTATCCCAAACTGCATTATCTGCTCTTTGTCGATTCGCACACCAACCCCGCGGGCATCACCATCTCTATCCCAAAAATCACCGCGCTTCGGGAAATCCTTTATGTCATCCGCTAACTATCGGACGACTATGAATTCTTGAAATCCATCCGGAACTCAGCGCCCCATTTTTTAAAGCCGAGTTTCTCATAGAAACGATGTACTTCGGGACGCGAATCCCGACTCGTGCCGATGAGCTTGTAGCACCCTGCTTTCTTCGCCTCCTCAATGGCCCTCTGCACGAGTCTTGTGCCCAAACCGCCGCCCCTGTGTCCCTCTTCCACATACACATCCTCAAGAAATCCGAACGGTTCCTCATGAAGTGAATTGGAAAATACGAAAATGTGCGCCCTGGCAACACACTTGCCGCTCTCGATAAGGCTTACTTTTATGGCGTATGCACCAGTTAGTTTTTCCGTGACTATCTCCATGTTCCATAATCTCACCTCTTAATAAGACCCCAGATAATAGATGCGGTTTTCTCTGAATCGTGACGGAGAAGGCTTCGTATAAGCGCGTCCCCGTTTGCTTTTTTATAAACGCGGTTGGAAATCAACGGGCGTGCAATCACTGCAATACCTTCCTTTCTAATTCTCTCGGCATCCGGCGTCACCAACACAGCCTTCTCCTTCCGGTAGCGAGCAAGGATGCTCGCATGAGGTTTCTGGGTATTCACAATAGCAACATCGATGACCGGCTCGTTCCCGCGCGCACCAAGATACCTGTTAGCCTCGCGCACGAAATCCGATGCCGCGAACCTATCTGTTTGTCCGAACTTAGTCATAATATTAGTGATAAAAATCTTCTTCGCTCTTGAATCTCTAATTGCTTCCGCAATACCAGGCACAAGAAGGTTGGGAAATGTCGAGGTATAAAGATCTCCGGGACCAAGCACAATAGCATCAGCGCGCGCAATGGCATCCAGTGCCCGCGGATTGGCATCAGCTTTCGTGAGCATAAGCTTCTCGATAGGAGCCCTCCGTTTTGTAACCAGCTCGTCAAGCTCATGTTCGCTTTTGATTACGGTGCCATCCGCAAGCCGCGCCGAAAGCGTCGTCGGCTGTGTGGAAACAAACAGTATTTCACCTCGAACATTAAGAAATCGCGCAGCCTCGGCGATCGCCCGTTCCGGACTCCCCGTAGTTTTCTGAAGCGCGGCGAGGATTATGTTACCGACATTGTGGCCTTTGAGTGAGCCGCGGTCAAACCGATATAGGAAGAGCTCCTGAAGCGCCGGGGCCGTATAGGATAACCCGAGGAGACATTGCCTGATATCGCCCATCGGCATCACGCCAAGCTCATCCCGAAGCCTGCCGGTCGAACCGCCGGAATCGGCAGTCGAGACAACGACAATATTATTCGTAGGAAACTGCCGCAGTCCTTTGAGCAAGGTGAAAGTTGCGGTGCCGCCCCCTATGATAACCACCGTTTTCATGGAATTTCTATTTGCCAGTAATTGTAAACCTCTTTCCCGCTTTCTCATAGGCCTCCATGATGCAAAAATTAGTGACCATAGACAGGCCGTAGTCTTCAGCGAACTCTTCGGCCTCGGGCGTGTTGATTCCATCGGCCAACCAGACCGTTTTTATGTCGCCCCGCTCCACCACTTCCTTCATGTGCGCCACAACTTCGCTGGGCTTTCTGAAGATATCCACTATGTCGATTGAAATATTCCGAGGGATATCCAGCAGGGTCTTATACGATTTCTCGCCCAAAACTTCCCGGACATTGGGATTCACCGGGATAATCCGATAACCTTTGCTCTGGAAATACTTCGCCACCCGGTGGCTGTGGCGCGCGGGCTTGTCGGAGAGGCCGACGAAAGCAATGGTCCGGGCATTCTGCAAAATCCTTTCATGTTCAATATGCTTCACTTCAATCGTGGGGCGCACATTGCCCGCCCACTGCCAATTCTCAATTTCCAACGGGTCTGAACCGAATTCTTTTATATAGGCCCGGTGGTTCTTGAGCGCCAGATGATGCTTTTCTGTTGCGAGCTTTTTTTGTTTTTCCGTAATCACTCCCTGCTCGACTGCTGTCTGCAATATCTCCACGGCCAGATGATAACGGTCCGTACCATTTCGCACCTGCATGTCAAATGGCGTGGTGGTACCGCCCTCTTCCAAGTAGCCGTGCACTGAAAACCGTTGCGGGTTCTTTAACTTAAATAAGATTGATTCCATGGCCTCGGGGTAGCCGTGAAAATTTGCAATGACCGGCTTATCCACGGTGAAATATTTTTCAGCGTTCGGGATTTGCTCATGGAACTCGCCCTCGCACGCACAGGCCGCCTGCAGGCGGACTATATTCACAAAGCGAATGCGGATCGCCGGGGCGTCTCTTTTTACGAGCTCCAACGCGGCCAGCGCTTCTTTGGTAACATAATCGCCGACCCCGACCAGCACCACATGCGGATTATCATCGCTCGCAAACTCCCAGGTGGAAAGCCCGTCGTTGAGCGCCGCCTTTGCCTGAGCAAGACTGCACCAGCGGGGCTCCGCCGTCTTTCCCGCCGTGATGATATTCATCTGATTTTTTGAAGAGAGCGCTTCTTCCATGACGGCGAGCATGCTGTTGTCGTCCACGGGGAAATACGCTTTCACAAAATCGTTGTGTTTCTCAAGCATGCCGGAAATAAACCCGGGGTTCTGGTGAGAATAGCCGTTATGCTCCTGGCGCCACACCGTGGACGTAAGGAGATAGTTCATCGACGGAATGTCCAGTCGCCAGGGCATTTTGCGGACATACTTCAAAAATTTCTGGTACATATGCGCCATGCTGGAAAAAATTTGCGCGAATGCCTCGTAGGTCGTAAGCACCGCGTGCCGGCCGGTGAGCACATAGCCCTGCGCAAGCCCGTGCATGTTGTGCTCGGAGAGCATTTCCATTACCCGCCCGTCCCGGGTCATATCTTTGTCCGCCGGATAATGCGGCCAGACAAAGCCCCGGGCTGTTTCTTTGAAAACCTCATCAAGGCGGTTTGAGTAGGTTTCGTCAGGCGACATCAGGCGGAAATTTTGGGCCTTTTTGTTGCGCGCAAAGATCTCTTTAAGGTATCCTCCGGCCATACGCATGGAATTCGATTGCACTTTCCCCGGGGCACCAACCACCTTCTCCAAATCCTTTGCATTGGGAAGAAGCAGGGGCTTATAGTACTCGCCAAACATATGAGGATTATCCCCAAGCAGGAATTTCCCGTCAGGAACAATGTCCAATACCTCTTTCGAAAATCCGGTTTTGGGATTGAATAACTCTCCAAATTTGTATGACCGAAGCCACTCCTCCAGGGCAAGGAGTTCCTGTTCATCGCCCTTCACCGTCGGCATGACCACCTGGTGGGAAAGGATGGTCCCTTCAATTTTCTGCCCCCTCAACTCTTTCACCGTCGTCCAACCTTTGGGAGTCTTAAGAATAATCATCGGAAAACAAGGCTTGAAATGTTGCGCACTCCTCCCTGCCCGCGCCTGGATTTTTTTAATTTTTTGATACACGCCCTCGAGCGTCGCAAGCATTTTTTCTCCACTCTCGTCGTTTTCCACGAACAACGGCTCATATCCGTATCCTTCAAAGAGTTTCCTCAACTCCGCGTCGCTCATTCTCCCAAAAATGGTGGGGCCGGAAATTTTATAGCCATTCAGATGCAAAATGGGCAGCACCGCTCCGTTCACCGCCGGGTCTATGAGTTTGTTGATGTGCCACGCCGCGGCCACCGCACCGGTTTCCGCCTCCCCGTCGCCTATGAGCACCGCAGCCAATAAATCAGGATTGTCTAAGACGGTTCCGTACGCAGAAGAAAGCGAATAGCCTAACTCCCCGCCTTCCAAAATCAAACCCGGCGTTTCCGGACTGCAGTGGCTCGAGAAACCGCGCGGCCAGGCGAACATTTTGGAAATATAACCAATGCCGTTTTCGTTCCGACGAGCCTTTTTGTAATATTTTCCCAGCGTGCCTTCCAAAAAAAGGTTGGCCTGAAGTGCCGGCATGCCGTGCCCCGGACCCAGCACAAAAATAGCCGACTGGTTGTGTTTCTTCACAAGATAATTCAGGTGGCCATACACAAAATTGATGCCCGGGCAGGTGCCCCAGTGGCCAAACAGTTTCGGCTTTATGTCTCCGGCGCGCAAGGGCCTTTGCAACAAAAAATTATCCTGCAGATAAATTTGCGCAACGGTCAGGTAATTGGCCGCGCGGATATATTTGTTGATATTTCCTAGAATCTTTTCCATTTATTTGTCGAGTACGGATAAGTCGCCCACATCCTGCCCCAGCTCCTTTGCTTTCAAAAGCCGCCGCATGATTTTCCCGCTTCTCGTTTTCGGCAGACTGGCGACACATTCTATTTCCTCGGGCACCGCCATGCTCGCAATTTCACGCTTCACGTGATACTTGATGTCGTCAAATAAATCTTGACCGGCAACGTTTCCGGGCTTTAGCACCAAAAACGCCTTAATTCTCTCGCCCTTAATTTCATCCGGTTTGCCGATGACCGCAGCTTCGGAGACCGCCGGGTGGGAAACCAACGCATTTTCTATTTCCGCGGAACCAATGCGATGGCCGGAAACATTCATCACATCGTCGCTGCGGCCCAAAACCTGGATATCACCGTCTTGGTCTCTGATAGCAAAGTCCCCGCTAAAGTACACGCCCTTAATTTCGTTCCAGTATTTTTCAAACCTTTCATGGTTATTCAGGCAATCCCGCAGCGCCGAAGGCCATGGCTTTCTGATAATGAGAAACCCCTTTCCGTTTACCGGCATACGATTGCCGTTTTCATCAACTACGTCGGCATCTATTCCAAAAAACGGCTTTCCGGCCTTGCCCGGTTTCTGCTGCAGCCCCGGGAGCGTCACTATCATATGGCCGGCGGTTTCCGTCTGCCACCACGTGTCTTCTATCGGCAATCTGCCCGCGCCGATGTTTTTTTGGTACCACGACCAAACCTCCGGATTAATCGGTTCTCCTACCGTTCCCAACACGCGCAAACTGGAGAAATCGTGCTTTTTGCAATTCGCTTCGCCGTATTTGCGGAGCATGCGCAACGCCGTAGGCGACGTGTAGAAGATATTTACTTTTTCCTGCGCTATTATTTTGTACCAATGGTCGGGAGCGGGGTAATCCGGCGCGCCCTCCACCATTAGGGACGTTAGGCCGTTCGAGAGCGGCCCGTACAGCACATAACTGTGGCCGGTTATCCAACCGAAGTCCGCGGTGCACCAGAAAATATCGCTTTCCCGAATGTCGAAAACTTTTTTTGTAGTGTAATGCGTGTACACGCTGTAACCGCCGACCGTATGCACGATGCCTTTCGGCTTGCCGGTGGAACCGGAAGTGTAGAGCACAAACAAAACGTCCTCGCTATCCATTTTTTCCGGTTGGCAAATATCGCTTTGTCTTTCCATCAAGCTCTTGAAATCAATTTCTTTTTCTTTGATCAACTCGAACTTCTCTTCGTCTCTCTGCAGGACTATCACATGATGCACAAAGCCCAAGTTTTCAATAGCTTCTTCCACCGTTGATTTAAGCTCCTTTTTCTCTCCCCGCCGCAGCGTCCAGGTTGAAGTAACAATAACCTTGGCCGAGCAGTCTTCAATCCTTTCCCGCAAGGCGTTGGCGCTGAAGCCCGCAAAGACCACGCTGTGGACCGCGCCAATCCGCGCGCAGCCAAGCATTGCGACCGCCTGTTCAATCACCAAAGGCATATACAAAACCACCTTGTTTCCTTTCTTCACGCCCAAACTTTTTAAGCCGTTGGCAAACCTGTTGACCTGCCGCAGCAATTCCCGGTAGCTGATAGTGATTTTTTCATACCTTTCATTCAAATAAATTAACGCAGTTGTATCACCCTTGCCGGCCTTAACGTGCCGGTCCAGACAATTGTGGGTGATGTTGAGCGTACCGCCCAAAAACCACTGATAGTTCGGATAGTCCCAGCTGAAAACTTTTTGCCACTTTTTAAACCACTGGATTTCCTCCCCGGCTATGTTTGCCCAAAACTTCTCCGGGTCTTTGATAGACTCGGCATAGATTTTTTGAAATTGTTCCAAACTTTGGCTCATATTAAAGACTAATGCTCACATGGCATAATAATAACTCTTACTCGACGGTTACGCTCTTCGCCATGTTGCGCGGCCGGTCGGGATTGTAACCACGCTCAAGAGCCAGATAGTAGGCGAAAAGCTGAAGAGGCACCGCGGTAAGGAGGGGCGAGAGCATCTCCAGTGTTTTCGGCACATAGAGCACATCGTCGGCAATCTCATTCAAGCGTGTTTCTCCTTCGGTAGTAACGCAGAGCACCACACCGTCCCGGGCTTTTATCTCGCGGATATTGGAAATCATTTTCTCGTATACGCTGTCCTCGGGAGCAACAGCAACCGTCGGAAAACCCGCATCAATCATTGCGATTGGCCCGTGCTTCATTTCTCCCGCCCCGCATCCTTCAGCGTGGTCATATGAAGATTCCTTGAGCTTCATCGCCCCCTCAAGGGCAACCGGAAAACTGTATTTCCTGCCGATGTAGAGAAAATTAGTGAAGCGCGCATATCGCTTTGCAATCCGTTGAATATTCTCCCTGTTTTTGAGAACGCTCGCGACTTTCTCAGGCATTCTTTGAAGCTCTTCCGCAATTCGCTTTCCCATAGAGAGCGAGAGTTCGCGCTGGCGTCCCAAAAATAATGAGAGGAGGGCAAATACGGTAATCTGGGAGAGAAATACCTTGGTTGATACCACGCTCAATTCCGGTCCCGCATGATTGTAGATGCCCGCGTCGGTTTCCCGCGCGATGGTTGACCCAACCACATTCACAATACCAAGCGTGAGCGCTCCTTTGCGCTTCGCCTCACGAATCGCCTCAAGCGTATCGGCGGTTTCCCCCGACTGGGAAACGGCGAGAAGAACGGTGTGCGCATCAATAATTGGGCTTCGATACCTAAACTCAGAAGCAATCTCGACTTCCGTGGGAATCCCTGCCCATTCTTCGAGCATGTACTCGCCAATCCGTCCGGCGTTGCATGCAGTGCCGCACCCGACGATGATGATGCGCCGCGCGGTGCGCAACTGCTCTTCCACTTTTTCGATGCCGCCAAGCTTTGCGAGGCCTTGCTCAACGATAAGTCGCCCACGCAAAGTGTTGGTAATCGTCTCGGGCTGCTCCATAATCTCTTTCAACGTAAAATGCGCGAACCCTCCTTGCTTCACTTTTTCCGCATCCCACTCGATTACTTCCGACGCACGCTCCACCGCGCGATTATCAAGCGTGCGAATACGATGCCCCCGCGCTCCGATAATTGCCATCTCGCCGTCTTCAAGGTAAAGCGCGGTACGCGTATGCGGGAGCAGCGGCGCCGCGTCGGATGCCACGAAATTCTCCCCATCTGAAAGCCCCAACACCACGGGCGCACCCATCCGCGCCGCGATGATAGTCTCCGGCTCAACCGAGGAAACCACCAACAAGCCGTACGTGCCACGAAGCATCTTCAGCGCGCGGGATACTGCTCCTTCAAGTCCATCCTCCTTCGTATAATACTCCTCAATAAGATGCGCGATGATTTCCGAGTCAGTTTCGGAACGAAAGGTATGGGAACGCTTCAACGCGCGTTCCTTGAGCTCCTGATAGTTCTCAATGATGCCATTGTGCGCGATGAAGAATCGTTCCGTGCAATCTGCGTGGGGATGGGTATTGCGTTCAGCGGGCTTACCGTGCGTCGCCCAACGCGTATGCCCGATGCCGAGAGTGCCGGAAATTTTCTTGCCATCACATGCCGCCTGAAGCAACGCAACCTTGCCGGTGGCCCGTATCATCCGCACTTTATCTCCTTCGAGCACCGCAATACCCGCACTGTCATAACCGCGGTATTCCATACAACGCAATCCCTCAAGAAGGATGGGGAGTGCATCACGCTTACCAACATATCCAATAATACCGCACATAACCGAAGAATATCTTTATGATATTTATTGTCAATTAAACTTTTGACAAGAAATATGACACAAAAGCTTTATAAATACTCAATGGAATCCTTTATTGTCAGCAATAATTTGACAAAGTGGGCAATTTGGCATATTAAGTAAGGGAACAATGGCAAAATCCGATATTACAGAAGCCGTGCAATCCGCCCTTTTGGGGCTTGGACTAAACGCCAAAGAGGTCACAGTCTACCTCTCCCTTCTCGCGCTCGGACCCACGGCAATCAGGAAAATCGCGGAGCACGCGGGCATTAACAGAGGCACCACGCACGACGCCTTGAAGGTCCTTCAAAGCAAGGGGCTCGTCTCCTATTATCACAAAGAAAAACGCCAGCACTTCGTCGCCGAAGAACCGAGGTCGCTGGTGAACCTTCTCCTCCGGAAAAAGCAGGAAATCGAGAAGACTGAAGCCGCCATCAAAGAAATTATTCCCGAACTCTCCTCTCTCTCCCGCGCCGCAGGCAACAGCCCCACGGTGAAATACTATAAGGGCTACGCGGGACTCCGCACCATTCTCGAAGATGTGCTTGATGCGACCGAGGCACTCCCCACACGGGAATATACCGCATACTCTTCTTCGAGCATCCGCCCGTATCTCTATCATAAGGACGCATTCCCCGCGTTCACCAAAGAACGCATCGCGCGGAAAATTTCGATGCGCGCCATCGGCATCGGTCCCGGCGGGGACATCCACGGCAAAGACGAGCGCAAATGGCTCACTAAAGAAGAAAGTGCACCGACCTACACTCTTATCTACGCGGGGAAAATCGCCATGATTTCGGTGAACGAAAACGGCGCACCGCACGGTCTCATAATCGAGGACGAAGGAATCTATAAAACCCAGCTTTTGCTCTTCGACGCGCTTTGGAACTCACTCAAATAGTTTCGGAAAGTTTCCGAACAATTTCCAGCTGCTCGGGCGTATTCACGCCGAGCACTTCACGCGAGTTAACGGGAATCGCTTCCACCTTGGTTCCTTCTCCAATTGCAATCTGCACAAGGTCCGGAAGATAATACTCCCCTTGCGCATTATGACTTTTAATCTTCGGAAGGTGCTCCCAAAGCCACGCCGCGTTGAAACAGTAAAACGAGGGGTTTAGTTCCTTGATTCCAAGTTCTTCGGGACTCGCATCTTTTTTCTCGACACTCCGCACAATCACCCCATCTGAATCGCGCACGATACGACTAAAATCAGAAAATGGCTTCCGCCAATCCTCAAAGTCAGGCACGGTGGTAGTAAGCATTGTGATCGCCGCTCCGCTTTTCGCGCACGCCTCCGCGAGCCGTGCGACGGTCTTCGGCGTGATGCAACAATTGTCGCCGTAGAGCACAAGCACCGCATCCGACTTGCCCCGAAGCGCGGGCTCCACGCACTGCACCGCATGCCCGGTGCCAAGCTGCTTCTCCTGCACTACATATTCGCATGCTCCACCAAGTTCCTGTCGTATTGCTTCTGCATCTTTCCCCACTACCATTACGGGACGGGAATCAACCTCCGATGCGATTGCCACGTCCACCACGCGCCGCACCATCGGCTTCCCCACGACGGGGAGAAGCATCTTCGGCGCGCCGTTCATGCGGGTGCTGTTGCCGGCAGCAAGGATAAGGATGCGTGTTTTCATGAGGGCAGTCCGTATGCACCACATTCTACGACGCCCTGCTCATGCGTCAACCCCACACATAACAAGAAGCAACTATCTGAACTCACAACTTCTTGTTATGTGTGGGGTCAACCCGCAGTTGCAGGAATTCTCCGCATACGCTACAATAAGCTCCATGAAAAACGATATCCACCCCGCGTACCATAAAGAAGCAAAAGCCCGTTGTGCCTGCGGCGCCAAGTTCACGTTCGGCTCGACAAAACCGGAAATCCAGGTGGAAATCTGTGCGAAGTGCCACCCGTTCTTCACCGGAGAAGAGAAACTCATCGACACCGCCGGACGCGTGGAGAAGTTTAAGACACGACGAGCGAAAGCGGTTGCTCCGGCACTGAAAAAGCCGCGCGCGAAGACGGCAAACAAAACGTAATCAGTGCATCAATAATGGGGAAGTCGGACTTCCCCAAGGAAGTCCGACTTCCTAAAATTGGGATTCGGTTGAATTGGACATGCAAAAAGTTATATTAGAAATTCGCGCAGGGGCGGGAGGCGATGAAGCCGCTATTTTTGCGGGGGATTTGGGACGCATGTACCAACGCTTCGCGGGACTGCGCGGATGGAAGTTTTCCGTGCTTGATAAAAATGAGACATCTTTAAGCGGGTTCAAGTCGCTCGTCGCCGAAGTCCAGGGCGAGGGCGCCTACGACGCGCTACGTTACGAATCCGGCGTCCACCGCGTGCAGCGTATCCCGAAAACGGAGAAGGCGGGACGTGTGCACACCTCGACCGCATCGGTAGCCATACTTCCCATTGTGGAAGCGAAAGACGTGTCAGTAAACCTCGGCGACCTTGAAGTAAGCTTCTCCCGTGCGGGAGGCCCCGGCGGGCAAAACGTGAACAAGGTGGAAACCGCCGTGCGGATTCTCCACAAACCGACCGGCATTGTCGTCTCCTGTCGAGAAGAACGCTCGCAGCATGCGAACCGCGAGAAAGCGCTTGAAGTGCTTCGCGCGAAGCTTTATGACATGGAACAAAAGAGGGCGACCGGTTCGGTGACCGACATGCGGCGCGAGCAGGTGGGCTCCGCCGACCGGAGTGAGAAGATAAGGACATATAACTTCCCCGACGACCGGATTACCGACCACCGATTCAACGTGAAAGTACATAACATTGAAAAAGTTTTGGACGGTGACTTGGATGTGTTGCTTAAGAAGATAGGGAAACAGAAATAATTCGAGGATTTTGTTCCTCCTTTCATAAAGGAGGTGGTCGAAGACCGGAGGATTTAAATCCCTCCCCCTTCGGGTACTCCCTTTATAAAAGGGAGAATTGCTAAAATAAACTAATGAGCCCTGGAAAAGATTACATCGGCGTGGGGTGCGGCGCGCTCATCGTAAATGACCGCGGCGACACCCTTCTCCTTAAGCGTAAAAACAGGAATGAGATTGGCATGTGGTGCAAACCCGGCGGAGCGGTGGAATACGGGGAAACGGTGGAAAACGCCGTGCGACGCGAGGTGAAGGAAGAATTCGGAGTGGAAATAGAACTACTCGAGCCCCTGGGATTCACCAACCAGATTCTTCCCAAAGAAAAAGAGCATTGGGTAGCGTTCCATTACCTCGCCCGTATCACAAAAGGAGAACCAAAAAATATGGAACCGGACAAAACCGAAGAAATCCGCTGGTTTCCATTAAACAAACTGCCGGAGAATATTACGCAGACCACCCGAGAGCCAGTGGAGTTGTATCTAAAAAGGAGTAAATAAGGGCTACTCTTTTATTATATCTTACGATCGTAAGATATAATCACTTTTCACTTTGATAACCCCAGCACCTCCACAATCTGCTTGATGAGCGCAACCACGATTGCCGCGGGTAGCAAACTGTACGAGCGCACGCCGTCATCGTCTTTCACCGTCCAGGGCTTTTGGCTGGTAATCACCTTGCCGGTGTGCTGGTCGCGCCGGTAGTCGTAGGCAGGCGTGAGTTCGTAGTCATCCACATATTTCTTTGCCTGCGTCACCGGAATCGAGTTGCGAAGAGAGATTTTCGGAATCCCGCGGAGCGACATGAGTCGGCGGAAAATCTGGTCATCAAGCTCCAGCCGGTTCCGGATGGGTTCAATGCCGAGCTCGTCCCCCTCTTTCGCCACCATGCGCTCACCCGCACAAGACGGCGTGTCGCAGATAAGGTAAAACTGCTTCATATCTTCGTCGTACCCTACGCGCTTCGTCGTGAGAAGTTTCAGCCCGCGCGGCGTCTTGCAGATAGGGCACACCACGCGCGACTTCATGCGCTCGTCGATAACCGCCTCCGGCACTTCGATAAAGATGAAAAAGTCCGGGTCCTCGCGATATCCGATGATTTCTTTGAGGAAAAGCGAGTGCGTAATCTGGTCGAGCGCGCGGGGGAATCCGTCGATAAAGAGCGCTTTCTTCGGGCGCTTGCTGATTTCAAACTTGATAAGCGCGAGGATTAACTCCGAGGGGATAAGCGTCGCCTGGTTTTTGTTTGCAATGAGTTTCACCGTCTCCTCAATGGAATGGAATCCGCGGTAATTGCGCTCAAGGAAATCCACAAGCTCTTTCTTGCGCTTCTTCGATGAGAGCGCCGCAAACATATCCCGCACCACGTCGCCCACAGAGATGTGCTGGATGTGCTCCTCGCCGATTGCCTCCATGAAAAGCTTCGAGTACGTCCCCTTCCCCGAATTCTTTTTGCCGAGGAGGTATCCCACAAACGTGTTCTTCTTGAGATACTTCCGGAGCTTTGCAATTTCTTTCCCCGCCTTCGCGTGAAAATATTTTTTCCGCTCTTTCGGGTCACTCAAATCGAACCGATGCCGAAGCTTTTCAATTTTTGTTTTGAATAACGGAAAGTGGATATTCTTCATGCTACTTTTTGCTCGTTTGCTTTTTTACCTCGACGCCAAGCTCGTCCAACTGTTTCTTTTCCACTTCCGATGGTGCCGTCATCACGGATGTGTACCCACCCGCGCTTGCAGGAAAGGGTATGACCTCGCGGACGCTTTTTTCTCCGAGCGCCGCGTAGATAAACCGGTCGAATCCGGGAGCAATGCCGCCATGCGGCGGCGCGCCGTACGCAAACGCGTTCAGGAAATACGCGAACTGCTCCTTCTGCTCCTTGCTGAACCCGATGAGGTCGAATATTTTCTCCTGAATGTGCGCCTGATGGATACGAACGCTCCCGCCGCCCACCTCGAAGCCGTTCAGCACCATGTCATGCTGCAACCCCCGCACCTTCATCGGGTCAGTGTCTAAAAGCGGAATATCGTCGGGGTGCGGCGCCGTGAACATGTGATGCGAAGGCGCAAACTTCGCCGCGCCGGAGCCGTGGAAAAAGTCCTCCTTGGTCTGCTCAGTAAAGAGCGGGAAATCAATCACCCAGCAGAACGCGAGCTCGTCGGGATTATTCTTGTCTTTCCGTAAATCCGGCTTGTCATTGCCGTACTTTGCTTTTGCTTCTTTATGCGTGAGCCGGGGCCACGGGATCTGCATGATTTTTTTCTCCGGGAAGAGCGCGGCGCAGAGCTTCGTAAATAAATCCTCGGTAAGCTGCAAAATATCTTCCTGTGTTACGAAGGACATCTCCATATCAAGTTGCGTAAACTCGCCGTACGCCCGGTCCGCGCGCGGGTCCTCGTCGCGGAAGCACCGTGCAATCTGGAAATACTTCTCCACACCCGCAATCATGAGCATTTGTTTGTACTGCTGCGGAGACTGCGGCAACGCATAAAATTTCCCTTTTTGCAGGCGCGACGGCACCAAGAAGTCGCGCGCGCCTTCCGGCGTGGACTTCGTCAAAATCGGCGTGTCGACTTCCCAAAAGCCCTTCTCAATCAGATAGGTACGGATAAAATGCGCCACTTCGTGCCGCACGCGGAGGTTCCTTCGCATCCGCTCTCTTCGCAGGTCAAGATAGCGATATTTCATCCGAACCTCCTCGTCCACATCATACCCGTCGGAGTCCACCGGAATAGGAAGCGCCTCCGAAGTGCTCAGAATCTCCAACGTCTTCGCGCTTACTTCGTACTGCCCCGTTGGAGTCTTTTCGTTCACCATCGCGGGCGGGCGTTTTTTCACTTCGCCCGTGATTTTCACCACATACTCGAGCCGCAAGTCAGACGCGTTTTTTATGGACGGCCCAAACACCACCTGCGAAATACCGCTCCGGTCGCGGAGGTCGATAAAGACAAGCTTTCCATGGTCGCGCCGCGCATGCACCCAACCCAGCAATGTTATTTCATGCCCTTCGTGAGCAACTATTTCTCCTGCGAAAACACGATTTTGCATATGTAAGCTCTAGTTATAAGTTGAAAGTCGTAGAAGCGAGTATGGCCTTGATAAAAAGTCTTTGGCTTCATACCTATGTCCAATGACTAACTTCTTAACTCGCCTCCACGACTAAAAACCAATGACCATGAATTTGCTATACTATACGATAATGCTTGATTTTTCTCAAATGCTTACGCGGTTCGCGGTTGCACTCGTTTTGGGCGCAATTATGGGACTTGAACGGGAATCAGCGGGCAAGGAAGCGGGAGTCCGGACAGGAATGCTCGTGGCGGGAGGAGCGGCGCTTTTCACCATCGCGGGTCTTGCACTCCCCCATCTCCTTTCGACAAATCCCGGAACCGTGGAAAACATCATCAGCAACAATGCCGGAGTATTCGGCGTCATCGCCAATATCGTCGTCGGCATCGGCTTCATCGGCGGCGGCATCATTATCAAGACCACGGAACGCGTGCACGGGCTGACCACCGCAGCGGTGGTGTGGGTGATGGCGGCAGTAGGAATGCTTGCCGCTTTGGGACTCATGGAGTTCGCTGCGGTAGCAACGGTGGTGAGTGCGGGAATACTTTTCATCCTCCGAAAACTTGGCATCTACGAACTCGTGAAGCCGAAAAACGCCCCATCATCCGAAGAGTTCCGGTAAAAGCATCCCGCCCTTCCAATGGAAGGGCGGGATGGCAATTCGGTAAGCCGGATTCTGTGCCTTCGACTTACGTCGAAGCGACAGCCATTTGTCTAGGCCCCGCGTAAAATAGATTTTCATCTATCACGCGGCCACGTAGTCGTAAACGATTTTACGTGGCTTGATTGCTCGCGGGCTCTGGCGACACTCTCCGACCGAGGTCGGAGCACGGTCTTGCACCCGGTAAGGATTTAGCCGTTTCATCTTCGCCTTCTTATCCCTAGAGCGAAGGTAGACCGTCTAGCTTGGGATTGGGTCTCTCCAGTCCTTTCGGACTGAAGCGTTTCTGCTCGCACCTCTACGCTCGCGCGCGGCGGCTGTTAGCCGCTACCATTTTATCGCCACTGCTCCGCATTGGCGCGCTGACTTTCGCTGACTTCACGCCGACATCGCAGAATTTCTTCTGCGCTTATCCGCGTATATTCCGCGTCTTTCCGCGCGTCATTGCGAAGCAATGACGAGAGTGTCCGGACTTTCCTCTCTCTGACACACATCAAAGAGCGACTGCCTGAATTGCCATTTTTTTATACCAAATTAACCATAAAAGTCAAATCCACACTTACCCATTCGTACGAATGGGTAAGTGTGGATTTTAGTGAAACCCCAAATCCGCCGGATTATGCGCCCCAGAAATCCGGAGCACTTCCCCACCTTGTTTCTCAAACTCCTTGCGGAGCGCGGCGACTTCCCGCGCGAGCCGGAATGTTTCTTCGGGAACATCTTTTTTTATCCGCCACTTGCTCCAGAATTCAATCACGAGCTTGCTGTCACCAAACACTTTTTTCACTCCCTCCTTCATCGCAATCTCAATCGCATGCTTGCACGCGAGGAGTTCGCCATAGTTATTCGTAACCTCCCTCCCCAATGCATGCTTCTTGAAACGGTTCAGTTCCTCGCGCGGCAGTGCTTTGTGCAAAAGGTTTTTGCCCTTCATGTCCGTGACACTTATCTCCACTCCCTCGCCCCGCCCCGTGCCCGCGTCGAAGTAAATTCCCGCCTCGAGTTCCTGCACGTGCTTTACGTCATAATTCGCGCCCCGCACAAGCCACTTCTCGGCTTCTTCCCTCGTTTTGAACCCCTTAAACCGCGCGCCCTGCTTCCCCGAAACCCGTTTCTCCGCCTCGCTCCATCCCTCGGCAATCCCCTCTCCGCCGCCCGGAATACTCCACGCATAATACTTTGTTGATGTTTTCTTCTTACCCCCGAAAAGATTCTGCCGTTTTTTTGCCATGCCGTTATGATATCCTATTTCTCCACAAAGTTCCTTATTCGCTTATTCGTACGAATAAGCGAATAAGGAAGCATACCTCACAATCAAACAATCTCGGCGTTATAACACTGTTCGCAGTACACCACCTCCACTCGCTCCGGCGCATAACTCGTCTCGAATTCATTCAGACACGGCGTCTCCCCATGGAAATGGGCAACCATGTTCTGATACACGGACCATGGGCCATGACTTGTGTGCGATTCAGCTTCCCGTGACGCATGGTCCATACCGCGTGAAGCTCCGTTGCAACAGCAGCGGCGATGCCAGAGTTTCAACGGATTGCGGAGGTCAAAACGGTCACGGTACCGGCAGCGCTCGCATTTCCGCGGGAGGGCGATGCGTTCGCGTTTTAAGAATTCAAACTCCGGTTTGACAATACGGTAGGCGCGTCCGCAGTCGCCGCAGGCGATTATCTCGCTCATCAGAGAATCCAATGCGTCACGGACGTCATCGGGAATATCCGCCGCTTTTATTGTCGGCGCGTATGGCAAAGGTTCCGGCTCGTGCCAAGGGTACCCCTGTGCGATTGTTTTCTCCCTGGTTAATGGAAAATACTCCTGCGCGAAGGTTTCGTTGTGGCCGAAGGGTGATAACTCTATCGGAAAAAATTCGCCAAATTTGTACACACGCCCTTTCCCGTCGATGTAGGGCACTTCATTCATATGTGCGATAATCTTCGGCACGAGATCCTTATATTCCATTTCGGAATATTGTTTGTTCAAAATGCAGTACTTTTTCTTGCGGATGCTGATACAACCGAACAAGTTCTCGCACGACTGGCACCAATCGCAGTACAAAGATTCGCCGGTTGCGTCCCCGTGATTGAGAAACCTCGAATTATAGCTTTCATAGCCGACGGCAACCGCTTCGTACACAAGTTCAGGGTGGCCCGCGCCGGTAATGTCGTAGCAATCTGCGGCACCGAGCACGCGCGTGAGAAACTTTGAGTTCTCGCTGTCGTAGACCGCAAATGATGTTTTGACGTTCTTTGAATTCTCCACATTGTCGCCCGTGCAATCCGTTGTTTTCACAAGATTCCCGAATTTGTGAAGCGCGCGTTGCATGAGGACGACAAACTCGGTTTGCAATAGCTCTCGATTGGAATACCCGCCGAGATTGACCTTCTCCATCGCTTTTTCATACTCTCCCTTTGAATACTGGGCGTTCCGAATCACGTACTGCTTATTCCGGAGATTCATACTCATAAAGCAATTCTGGCAATTCACGCAATCAAAAAGAAAAGCGGAATTGATGCAATCGCGGGAGCGGACGAGGTATCTGGATTGGTATATCCGCGAGCAATCGAGCGCCTCGTAGCACCGCTCGGACTCCTTGAGATAAAAACAATCAAAAATATCTTTACCCGTATCAATATTGCGCGAGTAGTATACGTTCTCCGATTTCGCAATCACTGACTGCGAGAGGTAGACATTCTTGCTGTCTGCAACGTAGTTTGCATAATCGGCATTCACATTTGTATGAATATGCATAATCCCGATACGCGGCACTTTATGCATCAACTCCCGGAATTGCGTGAAGAAGGGTTTGTTCCAGTCATACTCCTGCCCGTACTGGAGCGGGTCCCAGTTATCCGAATACCAGCATTCTTTGCAGTACACCGTGAAAGACTTATCGGGCGAGTACATCGAAACAAACGGCTTTTTACAAAGGTCGCACGTGCGTTTATAAAGCGAGCGCTCGTTCCGAAACGTCATCCGGCGCTGGAGGCGGCAGTCCGGGCAGAACGTCGGCGGCGGGACTTTGATTTTGCTATAAAATGCGAAGTCGTCCGGAGTGATGGTGAATTCCCTTTTGCAATTTTGGCACATCCTTTTTTCCACATTCATAGCTTCAATGTCTGGAAATCGGATTTCCCTAGTGAAATCCGATTTCAATAAATTAAGCAACTTCGGCTTGATAACACTGCTCGCAGTACACAGTTTCTTTTCTCTCCGGCATATACGGCGTCTCGAACTCATTCAAACAAGGACTGTCTCCATGAGAATGCGCAACAGTATTTTTATAGGCACCATTCTTTGACTGCGCCCCACTACATGCGCATTGCCCATGCCATAAATGTAATGGATTCTTGAGCTTTACACGTCCATAATGGCGGCAACTTGGGCAAAGGCGCGGGAGCGGCACTGCGGTTTTTCGGTAAAACTGGAGCTCCATAGGCACTATCTTGAATGCGGTTGCGCATTGCTCGTTGCAATCGGTTTCTGCGTGCTCACATATAATGGTCTCATTCAAAATCCCATCCTGAACGTCCTTAATATTGTCCGGAAGCAAACCTGTCTTCATGGTAACTTTATAATCTCGCGCCTCCCGGCTCCCCCATCGATATCCAAATTTTGCAGCTTCTGCTTGAGTAGAAGGATAATAATCCTGCGCAATCGTTTCATTGTACGCAAACGGCGCGAATTCCGTCGGGAAAAATTCACCGTAGCCATAGACGATTCCGTGTGCATCGCGGTAGGGCACCTCGGACATATGCGCGATGATTTTTTCTTTAAGCGCAGAGTACTCCTCTTTTGGGTACTGCTTGTTCAGAATGCAGTACTGTTTATTCCGTAAACCTACGCACCCAAAAATGTCCTGGCAATCGAAACAATTATAAGAATAGGAAACATCCGAACCGCCATAGATGAGCGCTGAACAGAAAATCCGCTGCCCCATGCACGCCATAGCCTCATATTGAAGTTCGGACCCTCTCCATGCGACGAAGGAATCCCAAATATCCTTACTGTCCCACACGCGATAGGAATAGCGGACATTCTCCGAGTTGCTCCGGATGTTAAACCCCCGTGCATTGCGACTGTACTGTATATCATCCCCGAGAACATTCTCCGACTGAAGAATTGCCGCGAATTTTCTCGGGATTCGAAGTTTCAACTCTTCAAAACGCCCGCGGATAACCCGAAGTCCGGTGTAACTTCCGAGATTCAAATCTTTAACCCGCGCAAGATATTCCTCGCGCGAGTATTGCTCATTGAAAATATAATACTGCTTGCTTCGTAGACCGACGCACCCGACGCAATTGCTGCAGTTTCGGCAGTCATACAAAAACCACGACTCAACGCACCCTTCGCACTGCTGTGAAAACCGGAGATTATTCGCCTTGTTACAGTCAACGACCTCATATGACCACTCAATATCGCGCGACATATGGGCATCCAAGCAATTGCGCGCATTTAATATCGCAGTGAACGTGTACGCGCAATCTTCGGCAGTGTCGCTGCTTGCACAAAAATAACAATCCTTAAGATTCAACGTGTAGTTTGAGTAATCACTCCGCACATTATTCTTCTGCGCGAGGTTCGGCTCGGGAACCGCTTGAAAAAGTTTGTTCCATTGCGCAAGAAAGGGCGTTGAGAAATCCACCTCTCGCCCATATTGCATCGGGTCCCACGCGTCGGACTTCCAATAATTCAACTCATAGACGGGTATGGGCACATCGGGCGCAAACATAGAAAGCACGGTTTGCTTTGTTGCGTCGCATGTTCTCCGATGCCATGTTCGCTCGTTCCTAAATAAGAGCCGTCGAATCACCCGACACCCGGGGCACCAGGTCGGCGGCGGGACTTTGATTTTCTCGTAGAAGTCAAAGTCTTCGGGTTCAATGGTGAATTCCTGTTTGCAGTTCTGGCAAGCCCTTTGTTCCGGGTTCATGGTTGTCTCATTCGCTCATTCGTGCGAATGAGCGAATCATAACACTCGATTCAATTCAGCGACGCTTTCTTTCCTTTCCCCGCAATAGAACTTCGCCACTTCTTCTCGAAGGATGAGGAGTTGCAATTTATTCTTTCCCCACTTCGGCTCATCGAGAGAGAAATCAATGAGTTCGAGCGCGCACTCCAATGCAGAAGAATACAATGCAGTATTGCTCTGTTCTTGCCAAACGCGCGCGCGTTCAAGCTCCGCAATAATGTTGAGGAGTTGCATATGCTTATCAAATCGCGCCCAGCGTTCCCGTGTGGCCATTAGAATAAAAACTTTCGAATCACGACCTCGACTTTTTCGCGAATATCCGGAAGCTTGATTTCCATGGCTCTATTCCCCAGTGCAGGCTTAATGTTGATAAGGGACACGAATGCAATACTCTTGTCGCCGAAATTCACGTTCGCGCCCCAGAGATTCTCGGCTTTAGAACCGTCCTCGGAAAGCTCCTCTGCGCAATCTACATGGTACTCACAAACTGCCGAAAGAATCCTCCGCTCAATGTCCACCACCACTTTCACAAACGAATCGCGCAGCGGCTCTGCCAATTTTTCGCGCACAATCATATTGCTCATTATTCCTCATTCCACAGTTTCAGGCAATTTCGCTACAATAAAGTCATGTCCCGCAACACCAAGGTTATTCTCATCATTATTCTCATCCTCGCGGGCTTCCTCCGTTTCTACCAACTCACCACCACCCCGCCCGGCCTTTACCCCGACGAGGCGATGAACGGCAACAATGCGCTTGAGGCGCTCCGGACCGGAGAATTCAAGACGTATTACCCCGAAAATAACGGACGCGAAGGATTTTTCATCAACATCCAAGCCGCATTCCTTGATTCCTTTGGCGCGAACGAACCGTGGGTGCTCCGGCTTCCGAGTGCGCTATTTGGGTTACTTACGGTGCTGGGGATGTTTTTTCTCGCGCGGGAACTTTTCTCGGCACAAATCGGACTCTTGTCATCATTCCTCCTCGCTACAAGCGTGTGGCACATCATATTTTCCCGCATCGGCTTCCGCGCAATCATGGCGCCATTTTTTCTGGTGTGGGCGGTCTATTTCCTCCTCAAAGCTCTCCGAGCACATTCCAAATTCCATATTCTATATTCCATATTCGCCGGAGTACTATTCGGTGCCGGTTTCCACGCCTACATCGCCTATCGCGTAACCCCCGTTCTCATTCTCATCATCATTCTCTGGTATTGGTGGACAAACAAAGAATCCGCACGCCGCCGCGCCATTCTACTTTCTACTTTCTATTTTCTACTTTCTGCTTTTATCGTCGCCTTTCCCCTCGGACTTTATTATCTCAATCACCCCGCGGATTTCCTCGGCCGCACCGCCCAGGTTTCCGTGTTTTCTTCGCCAACTCCTCTCCATGACCTCGGCTCCAATATTTTGAAAACCGCGGGGATGTTCAACTTTGAAGGAGACGGAAATTGGCGGCACAACTTCGCCGGACGACCGGAGCTATTCTTCCCCGTAGGGATATTTTTCCTTGTCGGAATCATAATTGGAGTCGTGGCGTTGTTCAAGAAAAATCCGAAATCCGAATATCTAAATTCTAAACAATATGTAAATCTCAATAATCCAAATCCTAAATCGTTTGGGATTTCGGATTTTGAAAATTCGGATTCATCTAGGAATTCGAAATTAGGATTTGGCGTTTTATTTTTGTGGCTCTTTCTCGCTGCGCTCCCGGTGGTAATCTCCAATGAGGGTCTCCCACACGCCCTCCGCGCCATTCTCATGCTCCCACCGGTAATTATCCTCGCCGCCGTGGGCGGCATTGCGCTTTATACCACGGCTTCCCGCTATCTGCCTCCATTGTTCCTCCGTCCACTCATGCTCATCCTCATACTCATTCTCATACTTGAACCCTTCGGCACCTATTTCACCCGTTGGGCGAATAACCCTAATGTTCAAGGAGCTTTCGCAGCCGACTATGTCGCCATCGGACGCGAGATAAACCGGCTGCCCCAGGAAACCCCGAAATACATCATTGTCGAAGCGGGAGGCGTGGGCGTTCGCGGAGTACCTATGCCCGCACAAACAGTGATGTTTATTACCGACTCATTCCTGCCCGAAACGCAGAAATTGAAGAATATTCGGTATATTCTGCCATCCGAAAGTCACAATATCCCGGAAAACGCACGTATCTTCTATGTCCGTTAGCATATAGATTTTTGCAAAACTTTTGAGTTATCCACAGTTTTTCGTATTCGGTGGCTTTTTTTTCTTCGTATTTCAAGTACAATAACAATGTTATATTTTTGCAATGAAAGTCGCCATTATCTGCGGAGGACCATCCCTTGAGCGGGGCATTTCCTTGAATTCTGCGCGGTCGGTGCTTGACCACCTCTCCTCGCGCGAGATTGAAATAGTCCCCGTGTATTTGGATTCGCAAAAAAATGCCTATGCCATCTCAAAAGCGCAACTTTACAGCAACACTCCATCCGACTTTGATTTCAAGCTCCGGCAAGCGGGGACACCGCTCTCGCCCGCGTCGCTCGTACGCTTCCTCAAACGCGCCGACATCGTCTTCCCCGTAATGCACGGACACTTCGGGGAAGACGGCGGCATACAACGCTTTCTCGAACACCACCACATCCCTTTTGTGGGGTCCGATTCCCGCACATGCGAACGCGCATTCGACAAGTTTGATGCGAACGAATTCATACGCGCGCACGGTTTTTCCGCATTGCCTTCCGCGGTGCTCAAAATCTATCACCGCGACCACCGTGCAATCATTGAGCAATTTTTCGACGCGCACCGCATCACGCGAGCAGTGGTAAAACCCGCGCGCGGAGGCTCAAGCATCAGCGTGTTCTCGGTCGCGACACCCAAGGAAGCACTCGAAAAGGTGCGCCTCATCTTTTCGAAACGGATGGCGACCCGGGTAGTCATCGAACCCTTCGCGGAGGGCACGGAGTTCACTACTATAATTCTCCAAAACCGCTTCGGCACGCCCGTGGCGCTTCCTCCCACCGAGATCGAAACCGATTATACCAAGCACCAAATCTTCGATTTCCGGAGGAAATATCTCCCCACGCGGCAAGTCATCTGGCACTGCCCCCCGCGGTTCGACAATCACGTAATTGAGAGAATACAAGCCCAAGCCGAGCAGCTCTTCGCGCTTTTCAATGTACGGGACTTCGGGCGGTTCGACGGGTGGGTCCTTCCTGATGGAAAGATATGGTTTTCGGACTTCAACACGGTAAGCGGCATGGAGCAAAACAGCTTCCTCTTCCAGCAAGCCGCGCGCATTGGGATGACGCACGCGGATGTACTGCAACATATCCTTCGGAACGCCTGCGCGCGCAACCACATCCCTTTCCCTGATAAGAAAAAACCGAAGATATTGGCGAAACGGAAAGAAGTACGCGTGCTCTTCGGCGGGAACACGTCGGAGCGGCAAGTCTCGCTCATGAGCGGCACGAATGTATGGCTGAAACTCCGCGGCTCCTCACACTACAAACCCGTCCCCTACCTTCTCGATACGAAAGGCGATGTGTGGCGACTACCGTACCACCTCGCGCTGAATCACACCGTTGAGGAGATCACCGTGAACTGCGCGCAGTACGCCCAAGCAAAACAGCGCCTCGATGCGTTTGAAACGCGCGCGCGGCTCCGTTTAGGGCTCCAAGAAGAAAAAAATCGTGAGGAATTTTTTATGCCCGAGAAAATGACGCTCCGCGATTTTCTCAAAGGCGCCCGGTTTGTGTTTAATGCCTTGCATGGCGGAGCGGGAGAAGATGGTACGCTCCAAACACTTTTTGAAAAGCACGGCGTGCGCTACAACGGACCGGATGCAAAAGCATCGCGCCTGTGCATGGATAAGTGGGCCACGTCCCGGACGATTGATGCACTGCAGATACCCGGCATCCGTGCGATTCCCGGCATCACCGTAAAAACCGAGATTCTTTTGCACATGAATACCGCCGATGTCCAAAAGTTCTGGAAGAAAACCAGGAAAGAACTGGGAACCCGCACTATTGTTATAAAGCCCCGCGCCGACGGGTGTTCCACCGGCGTCGTGCATCTCTACTCCTCAAATGACCTCGAAAAATATATTCGTCTTTTCGCCGCACACGCGCCGCGCGCACCAAAAAATACTTTCGCGCATCAACCGGAAATAATCGAGATGCCTCCGGAAACGCCCGCAGAACTTCTTTTCGAACGCTTCATCGAAACCGATACGCTTAAGGTGGTGCATCACACGCTCAAGCATCATAGGAAAACAGGGTGGCTCGAGATAACAGCCGGAGTGATTGAAAAAGCAGGAAAGATATTCTCGCTTAACCCCAGCATCACCGTCGCGGAAGGAGAGGTCCTTTCCGTCGAAGAAAAATTCCAAGGGGGAACAGGCGTGAACATCACCCCACCGCCGCCCACGCTCATGACTCTGCGCGTACTTCGGCGCATCAAGGAGCGTATATGCACAGTCGCAACACGCATAGGTATCCGGGGATACTCGCGAATAGATGCCTTTGCACATCTCGCAACCGGCAACCTTTTTATCATTGAAGTGAACACTCTCCCCGGCCTCACGCCTTCCACGGTCTTCTATCACCAGGCCCTCGCGGAGAAACCTCCGCTCTTCCCCCGGGACGTTCTCGAACTCTTCATACACAACAAAGGATACTGAAACAAAAACTGCCGCTCACGTTCGAGGACTCGTTTGCCGCAAAACAACATTCTAACATTCTTAAGAATGTTAGAATGTTTTTATGAATGCGAGAAATCGGTGCCCGTACGGAGAAAGAGAATGGGCCACTTCCCTGCCTTTATATTTCTTATTGAGAAGACCCGCGTGTACCAACCTGCGCGTGTGCTGGGAAATATTCTTAAAATCGCCTTTGATCTCGCTGGTAAGTCCTTCGACGGTAATCCCCTCACCTTTCTCAACCGCAAACAGAATCGCAATCCGCCAGTGATTCGCGGCACCCTTGAAATGCCGCTCCAACTGCTTCGGCGTTTTCATATGCTCATTATACCCTCTTTGCCTCTCCCCGCACCTGCCCCCACAATACTCTAACATTCTATAGAATGTTAGAGTATTGTGGACAACAACGGTTAATTTTGTGGACCGTACCGGATTTGAACCGGTGACCCCCTCATTGCAAATGAGGTGCTCTGCCACTGAGCTAACGGCCCCTTACCCACTCTATTGTTCAAGAAACTCCATATTTTTGCAACCACGCACACTCCCCACTTCGCAGTTCTTAACTTGTTCGCGGCAATGCCCGCACCGATTTCATAAAGAAGTACCCGATAATAAAGAATGTGGCGACGGGCGAGAGCCAGTGCGGGACGTGGTAACCAAAGGCATCCGCAAGCATGATTGCGCCAAGCGCGAGAATTGCATACATCGCGCCGTTTTTTAAGAACTTATATTTCTTCACGCTTTCGATATTTTTGATGGTGAGGTGGCGGAGTACCAACGCACCAAGCCCGTTCCCGATAAGAATGAGCGGCACGGAAAGCGTGAAAGCAAATGCGCCCAATACGCCGTCAACCGAGAATGTCGCGTCAATGACTTCGAGATACAGTATTTTCGAGAGGTCGGACTTTGCGCCTCCGTGAAGCAATTTTTCCTCCGCGCGTTCGGCATTCTGCTTGAAGCCGTGGGTTATGAAAAAAGCGGTGGAGCCCACCACCGTCCCGAACGCCATCAAGGAGTTCACTTGGAGCGCGAACCACACAAGTCCCGTGAGCAAGAGCGAGGCCACCGCATAAAACCAGATGCCGTTTCGATAGAAAAAGTGCTCCACATGCAAGCCGAAATTTTTGGTTTCGAGGAAAAGCCAGTGGAAAAAGAGGAACACGAGGAACGTACCGCCTCCGGCGAGCAAAATCGGCGCCGATTGCGCGATTGATGCGGCCACTCTCGGGTCATTCGAAAACGTCGCCGTGAGCGCACCGATGGGGCCAAGCGAAGGATTTGTCGCCCAAATAATCAGCCACGGCAAGAGTCCCCGCACACAGACCACGGCAAAAAGGAATCCCCAAAGCAGGAACCACTTTTGCCCTCGCTTCGACATCGTCCCCAAAACCTCCGCGTTAATCACAGCATTATCGATGCTCGAGACAATTTCAAAAAGCAAGAGCCCAAGCACCGTGAGAATGATAGGCAAAAAATCCATTGTCCCCTATTGTAACACGCAATTCTTTTTTCGAGGGAAAATGTGTGGTAGTATCGCATTCAAAGGAAGGTTGGCAGAGCGGTCTAATGCGCCGCACTTGAAATGCGGTATACCGGAAACGGTATCGGAGGTTCGAATCCTCCACCTTCCGCAATGGCGATTCAAGCTACCCACATACGGTTTTCGCTGGACCTCAAAGACCAGCTCGGGGTTTTGGATTTAAAGAAATACGTCGCGGGCTCCGTCTATCCGGACAGTAGATATATGACCGGCGTCGTCCGTACACTCACCCACCCAAAGGATTTTCTGGAAAGCGATTTCTTCAAGAAAACCGCCGATGACTTCCGAAAGGGCTGGTTCGCGCATCTCCTCTGCGACACAATCCAATCCGCAATAGTCCGTGAAACGCTCCCCGAAATATGCGAGGCAATACCCGGGAAAGGCACGGAGTCGCGCTGGGTGCTCCACAGCGGCATGAAGGTCCTCCAAGACATGGACGACATCACACACTACGACATCAAAGAGTATCTTCCCTTTTTGGACTATACGGAGAATCCAAACCAAGAAGATGTGCGGAAGATACGCGCATATAACGCGGTTTGCCAAAAAATGTACGCGTCACCTGAGAAAATGTTCCTACAGCATTACCGTGATATGTGGCAAACATGGAACGTCGAACCCGTGCTCGTCGAGCAAATCGCCGCCGCAGTGGAAATGTATGCGCAAGACGCACGGATCATGCACATCATGCGGCAAATTTATCCGGAAAGCGTGCGGCGGGCAAAACATTTCTTTGAAAATCGTGCGGCTGCGGTATAGTTAACCCCATGACCAAACGCGCATTCGCGGCAATCTGCCTCATCATCGCCCTCATGATAGGAACGGGTTTTCTCATCTGGAAACTGTTCTCGGGGAAATCCGCGACTCCTCCAAGCGCTGCCGTTCCAATTCCGCCGGAGAAGCAAGTTTCTCCCCCGCAGTTCGCCTCCATTTCCACGCTTCCCATCGGTCCCGTCGTGTACAACGTCGCGCAAGGCACTGCGCATTCGTTCGCACTCGCCTCCATAAAAGCCGCGCGGCGGCTCCTTGAACGCGACTACTATCTCCCCTCATCGAAAACAACGGTGAGTGAATTCGACGAAGTTATGAAGAGTGCGGTTGCGGAATACCAGCGCACGCACGACCTCGCGGTAACGGGCGCAATCGGTTCCCTCACGCGCCACATGATGAATCAGGAAATCCAGGCGGGAAGGAAACTTGAACCGGACTCCAACTTACGCATGACACGGAATAAGATTGCGACATCGTCCGTATATACAGAACTCGTGATACCGCTCACCGAGCAACAGTATTCCCTCTCCTGCGAAGTAGCGAGCTTACAAATGGCGCTCCGCTACAAAGGAATCGAGAAAAATCAGGATGAGCTTCTTGCGAAAATCGGCATCGCCGAGCCGAAAGCGAAATACAGAAATGCCCAGGGAAAATACGTTTGGGGCGACCCGAACGAGGGCTTTGTGGGCGACGTGCGCGGTTGGCTCTACGGCTTGAAAAGCGGAATGCTCACCGCAACCGGCTGGGGCGTGAACCGCGCGCCCATCGCGCGCGTAGCGAAAGAATTCCGCCCCGGGAGCGAAGACAAATCGGGCACGGCAATCGCCGACATCATCAAGGAACTCGAGCAGGGCAACCCCGTCATCACATGGAACTACGAATATCTTCCCACGGAACTGCTTACGCTGAAGGATTACCTTACGCCGAAAGGAGTCCGCATCCCCTTCATGCCCACGCACGTGAAGCTCGTCGTAGGATTCAAAAAAGCATCCGACGGGAACTACACACTCCTCATGAACGACCCTGAAGACGGGCGGGAGGAAATACCGGCGGACAAATTCCTCGGCGTGTGGGCGCGATACAACCACGACATGGTGGTAATCCGATAACTAATTAACCACCATGGATGAATTCGAACTCACGTACCTCGCCAAAGAAATTCCCGCGGAGGTTTTTGCATCGCCTTCAAAGGAAATTACCGATATCTACGTTCCCGCTTCGGCGGAGCACCCTCTGATACGCATACGGAAATCAGGTCCGACCTCACGTCGGACTCCGACAATGGTCGGAGAAGTAAAATATGAAATAACGAAAAAAGAGCCGGCGAAAGCAAACGATTCGTCGCATCTTATTGAAAACACCATTCCCCTCACCGCGGAAGAATATGCCGACTTAAGCAAACTGCCCGGCAAGCGAGTCTCGAAAATCCGCTACTATTACGCATACAGAGACACCACCTATGAATTCGATGTTTTTCAAGAAGGACTCACCGGACTCGTGCTGATAGATGTGGAATTCAAAACCGCCGCGGAAAAGCAGGCATTTCAAAAACCGCCGTTTTGCCTCGCCGACGTGACGCAGGAAAAATTCGTCGCAGGAGGCATTCTCGCGGGCAAGGGCATCCTCGGAAAAAACTATTCGGAAATCGAAGCGGACCTCGCGCGGTTCGGGTATAAGAAACTTTCTTGATCTAACTTTAAGAAATCCGACTTCCATGAGGAAGTCGGATTTCCACATGCACCCTATTTCTTCCCGTTCACTTCAAGAAGCTCCACCACGAACGTAAGTGTCGAGTTCGGCGGAATGGGGCCCATCTGCGCGCTCCCATATCCCAGCTCCGGCGGAATAACCAGTTTCCTCGTGCCGCCTGTTTTCATGCCCGCAAATCCCTCATCCCAACCGCGAATCACCTGCCCCGCGCCAAGCGTGAATGAGAACGGCGTGCCGCGCGTCTTTGAACTGTCGAAGGCACTCCCGTCCGCAAGAGTACCGGTGTAGTGCACCGTTACCTTATCCCCCGCTTTCGCCTCCGCACCCGTACCCTGCACCATATCCGTTATTTCTAATTTCATTGGAGTTTTAATTGTAGCAGTTACCGACGATGTTGCATCCCCACCCTTTGGCACCGCGGCGGGCTCCGACGTCCCTCCGGTCTGCCACCACACCCCTACGACCACCACCACCACCGCAACCACGCCCAACACAAACCAAGAAATTTTCGTCATAACAAACAGTATACTACAACTTCTCTAAAATCTTACTTTATAGAACACGCGTGGGCACATGGCGTGCGGGGTTTCTCGCAGCGCGGCGGCGCGAGAGAAAGCGCTGCGGCAGCCCGCCGCAGACAGCGTCCCCGCCGTCCCATGTGTCCACGCATAAACTCTTATTGTAGTTTTATATGCTAGAATGTTCTTATGCCAAAAAACAAAGTAGTGGAAACCATCAAGAAAACGCTTCCCGCGGTCGTTTCCATCGTCATCTCAAAAAACCTCATTGAACTTGAAAAGGAAATCCCCCAGGAACTCTACCCTTTCCTTCCGAGCAACCCCGAAGGGCGGCACTTGAACGTCCCGGAATCCCTCATCGACAAACGGGGCATGGTGCAAATCGGCGGCGGCTCGGGATTCATCGTGGAACCCGATGGGATTATTCTCACGAACAAACACGTCATCAGCGACCCCAAAGCGGAGTACACCGTGGTGCTCTCAAATGGAGTAAAATACCCCGCGAGCGTTTTGAGCCGTGACCCGGTAAACGACGTGGCAATCGTAAAAATCGCCCCGCCTGCGCCGCATCTCCCCACCATCGCCTTGGGCGACGCCACCAACACCGAACTCGGGGAAAGCGTGCTTGCCATAGGGAATGCGCTCGGACTCTTCAAAAACACGGTCTCCCTGGGCATCGTCTCCGGACTCTCGCGCTCGATTGCCGCACAGGAAGAACCGAATGCCCCGCCGCAGGAACTCCGCGGACTCATACAAACCGATGCCGCAATCAACCCGGGGAATTCCGGCGGACCGCTCGTGACGCTTGACTGCAAAGCCATCGGCATCAACACCGCAATCGTCTTCGGCGCGCAGAATATCGGCTTCGCAATTCCCATCAATGCCGCGCGGCGCGACCTCCATGACCTCAAGACGTACGGGCACATCCGGAAACCACTCCTCGGCGTCCGGTATCTCATTATTGACGAGAATCTCCAGGAAAAAATGGGCTTGCCGGTAAGCTACGGCGCACTCATCGTGCACGATGCGTCAAAGGAAGACGCCATCATCCCCGAGAGTCCCGCCGCAAAAGCAGGGATCAAGGAAATGGACATCATTCTCGAGTGCAATGAAACAAAAGTGGACCACGAACACGCAATCCAGGATTTCCTCGAGAAGCTCGACGTGGGGAGCACGCTGAACCTCCTCGTTCTCCGCGGGAACAAGAGAGTAAATATGAAAGTGGTGCTGGCGGAAAGGAAATAACTTATAACCGATAACTTATAACTCATAACGGCATTCGGATTCCGTTATAGGTTATCAGTTATTAGTTGTCTAGTTTTAATAGTCATAGGTATCCACCAGCAGTCCCTTCCCGTCGAAAAGGCGAATTTTGTCGTGATATTGGTCGAATGGCACCGCACCAATCCACCCATAAACCTGGCTCTGCAAAAAATCCTTGTCTTTGCCGTATCGTTCCACGCATCCCCGGTAGTTCAGTTTTTCAAGAAACGCCCGACAAGCGTAATCCGGAAGCGGGATCCGGACATCGCCGAAATCGGGAATAGTGCATGAACCAAGCGACTGGATATAGTTCTGGCATTGGCCGCTGAAATTCACGAGCTCCGTCCTATCAATAGAAGGACAAGAGCGAGATATGCTTGGCTTGAAATTATTGGCGGTAGGAAGATAGCCAAGACATTTGTTCATACGAAGATTTTTTCCCACGGCACTCTGGCCGCCCGAATAAAGGCTCAACGAATCCCCGCTTTTTAGGACAATATCGGTTTCGGGCGTAAGTCCCGCCGCATCATACACCTGCACGGCTTTGGGCACAAAAAGCGCCCCGCGGTTTCCCTGAACCCGCCAGCCGGTAACGTCAACCTGCTCGCTTTGGCCAAGGGAAGTGTAGAACCCCACTTGCCCTATCAAACCAAATCCCCCCACCGACAGGGAAGTCAGCCGCACTTTTCGGAAATAAGGAGAAAGCTGCTGCAACGTGAAGCCTTGAGGAATTTCCTGCGGGGAAATTTGAGGAGCGGTTGACGTTGGTGCTGGTGCTGGTGTTAGCTTCGGCTGCGCAACGGACGATGCGGGCGTGGGCGTCCTGCCCGATGAAGGTTTGCCGCTCGCCGCAGGGACGCGGCTCACTGGTATCAGGCCGGGCGGCGGTTGAAAACCTCTTGCCGTCGAGGTGGAATTGCCCCTCCCCGTCGAAGACACAGGAGAAAACGACGGGGGGAACGATACAACCGCGATCGAAACAAGCGCGACGAATGCGACAAGCAAAACCAAAGCTAAAATAGCACCTCCTCCCCCGCCCCCTCCGCCGTGTGATGACATGCTTTTATAAAACTATATTAACAATTCTGCCGCGGATATACACCACCCGCCGAGGTGGCTTGCCCCCGAGGAACGCCCGCACTTTCTCGCGCGAGAGCGCAAGTGCATACGCTTCTTCCTCCGAGATATTCATCGCCACGCCTTCGACAACATCCCTCACCTTCCCGCCCACCTGAACCACAAGCGTGAAGGTATCTTCCATAATAAGCTTTTCATCGTAGATGGGCCACGGGGCGAGGTGAATGCTGTAAAATTTTTTGCTTCGATCTCGACCCCGACGTCCGGTCGGGGCCTCATCGGAGTCCGACGCAAGGTAGGACCAAATTTCTTCGGTCATGAAAGGAGCGAATGGGGCGAGGAGTTTAAGGAACATGGGACAAGCGACATGGGACAAGGGAGGATTAACTTCTTCCATCTTATTCAACAACACCATAAGCTGGGAAATCGCAGTATTGTAATGCAAATCCTCGATATCTTCTGTCACCTTCTTCACCGCCCGATGCGCCATACGTTCCAACTCTTGTTGTTCCTTGTTCCTTGTTCCTTGTTCCTTGTTACTGAAAAGTTTCCACACTCTCTTCAAAAACCGTTCGACTCCCAAAATACTCGCGTCGCGGAAGTCTCCCCCCTGCTCGAAAGGAGCCAGGAACATGAGATACATCCGCAGCGTATCCGCGCCGAACTTTTTCACATACTCATCGGGATTCACCACGTTCCCTTTCGACTTCGACATCTTCGCGCCCTCTTTGATAAGAAGCCCGTGCGCGCGAAACTTTGTGAATGGTTCCTCAAAATGAAGAAGCTTCATGTCATGGAGCGCCATTGTGACAAACCGCGAATAGAGAAGATGCAGCACGGAGTGCTCCGCCCCGCCGATATACATATTGACCGGCAGCCACTCCTTCGTGAGACTTGAATCCCACGGGCGCTTCGCGTCCGCGGCGGACGGATACCGCAAAAAATACCACGCGGAGTCCAGAAACGTATCCGACACGTCGGTTTCCCGCCGCGCGGGCTTGCCGCACGAAGGACATTTCACCTTATGGAATTTTTCCACCAACGCGAGCGGAGAAGTCCCCGTTCCCGTAGGGCGAAAGTTCTCCACATACGGAAGTTTGACGGGTAAATCTTTCTCGGGCACCGCGTACCATCCAGGCATTCCGGCTTGCTCCCCTTTTCCCGCTTTCGCGCATGCATCGCAGTGAATCATGGGTATAGGCGCGCCCCAATAGCGTTGCCGCGAGATGAGCCAATCGCGAAGGCGGAACTGCACTACGCGCTTCCCCCACCCCTTCTTCTCCATATGGTCCATTATCGCCTTCGTCGCGTCGTGGATGTGCATCCCGTCCAAAAAACCGGAGTTCATCATCACACCTTCTTCTTCCTGCACTTGTTCTGCACGAATAACCGGCGATACGTCACCATCCGAACCCTTCACCACACGCACTATTTCTAAGTCGAACTCTGTGGCGAACTCAAAGTCCCGTAGGTCGTGCCCGGGCACGCCCACCACTGCCCCCGTGCCAAAACCGCTCAACACGAAATCCCCCACCCACACGGGCATTCTCTTCCCCGTAAGGTGATTCAGCGCGTATCGCCCCGTAAATACGCCAGTTTTCTTCCTTCCTTCTGCAATTCTCTCTTCTTCGCTCTTCTTTTTTGCCTGTGCCACATATTTCTCCACCGCCGCACGTTGTTCGGGCGTTGCAATCTGTAACACGAGTTCATTCTCCGGTGCGAGCACCACAAACGTCGCGCCGAAATTGGTGTCCGGTCGCGTGGTAAACACCGTCACGACTTCCTTCAAACCTTCAACCGCATAAGTGATATTAATGCCCTCCTTTTTCCCTATCCAATTCCTCTGCGCGATTTTCACCTTCTCGGACCAGTCGAGTGTGTCTAGGTTCTTGAGAAGCCGCTCGGCGTAGCCCGTGATTTTGAAAAACCACTGTTCCAATTCTTTTTTGATGACCGATGTTTCGCATCGTTCGCAAACCCCTACTGTTATCCCTTGTTCCTTGTCGCTTGCCTGCCCCGTAGCGAAGCGGTTCGGGGTCCCTTGTCGCTTCTGGATTACCTGCTCGTCCGCGAGCACTGTTTTGCAACTCGGGCACCAGTTCACCGGCTGCTTTTTCCGGTATGCCAAGCCCTTCTTCCACAGCTGCAGAAAAATCCACTGCGTCCATTTATAATAATCGGGATTGTAGGTTTCAAGCTTCTCGCTCCACGCAAACCCGTTCCCTATCGTCTGAAGCTGCTGATAAAAACGCTTCTCCGATACTTTCGCCTGTTCCATCGGATGTGCACCAATTTTCAGAGCGTAATTCTCCGAATGAATCCCGAATCCATCGAGGCCGATGGGTTCAAACACATCATTCCCCTGCATGCGCTTCATCCGTCCATAAATGTCCGAACCCGTAAACGCATACATGTTCCCCACATGGAGCCCCTCCGCCGACGGATACGGGAACATCATCAAGTTATAGAAAGGTTTTTTCGCCTTCTTCAAGTCGGGCTCATAGATTCCCTCTTTCTCCCATGATTTTCTCCATTTTTTCTCTGCTTTTTTGAAATCGTACTTTGCCATGAGATTGTGGTGATTTTACCGCAAAAAAAGCGGCTTCACAAACAAAAAATCCTCCGCGAGTTTGCGAAGGGTAAACTCCCATAAAAGCTACCTTGTCTTCGGGATAGGAGGAACCTCCTGCGTCCGCGGCGGATACCGCTCGGGGTCAATCGTCCGCTCAAAGCAATAGTTCCCCTTGTCGTGTTCCCACGACTCGCCCGTACCGATAGAGTAATACCCACCGATTGCAATTGGGGACGAGGGATAATATCCTCCCCTATCATCATACGCACCCCGCCCGCGGAGCGCATCTTTCTCACCGATTGTGGAACGGAGGAACGTCGCGCACAGAGAGAACGACGTTTTCTTCTCACCGGTCTTGTAGGTATATGCGGTGTCTGTTTCGGGGTCTTTCGGCACACGGTAACCGGAAATGGAATCCTCGAGGTCGGATAGCGACACGGGCAATTGCGCCTTCTGCTGCCAGGAATTCACTACTTGCCACTGAATGTTCTGGAGGTCAGACACGCGAGTCGCATCAAACCGCTTCGCGCGCGCAGTCATGGGAGAACCCATAATGAAGAAACTCCCCACGATGGAAACAAGCACCGCGACTGCGGCAATCCATGCCGCAATTTTCCCTTTTCCCGCCGTACGCGCATCACTCCGGCGCAAATCCGAAAGGTAGTACCCGAAGATACCGCCTGCGACAAGGAATACCGCCAAAATCTTGAGCGTAAAGCGGGTGGTAATCTCCCCTCCGAGGAAGAAGCGCACAAGCGTAATCAAATCCACCGCAACGGCGATGCCCGCCACAAAGAGCGTGAGATAGAGCAACCATTTCCGCACCGCGACCTCCCGCCGCTCCGGAGCGGCATACTCCCCCCTCGCGAGAAGCCATGAGAGAAAAAGATAGAGCGGGAAAATCACCACAAGCACCGCGACCGAAATCTGGATGCCCGTCGAATAAGGGTCGCCATAGCCTGCAAGCCGGTCGGGAAACGAATAATCAATTACTTGAAACAGAAGCTGGAGCAAACTTACCGCCGCGGTGTAGAGCGTCGCCACCACGCCAAGATGCACGAAAAAATCCCGCGCGGTGGTCTTGGGCTTCTGCGCTATAGTACTATCCATGTCTTAAGTGTACCACAGGCGGACTCCCAACGCTTGGTTGGAAGGAAGTCGGACTTCTTGCAAGAAGTCCGACTTCCCCATATTAATGCAGTATAATACGCTTATGCCTGCTCCAACCCCCGAGAAAATCCAATCGCTCAAAAAAGACATCGTTTTCCCCGCGGAGCTGCGCGGACGCGCGCTTACTTTCCACGCAACCTGGGGACTCTTCAGCCCCACGGCGGTGGACGACGGCTCACGACTCCTGATTGAAGAGATGGAAATACGCCCCACGGATGCCGTGCTCGACGTGGGATGCGGCTATGGCGCACTTGGCCTTGCCGCCGCCGCACTCGCCCCGCAGGGAACCGTACATCTCGTGGACAAAGACTTCGTTGCGGTAGAATTCGCCGCAAAAAATGCGGCGCTCAATAACCTCTCAAATGCGGAGGCATATTTAAGCAACCTTTTGAGCCATGTATCGGAGCGCCAAAAATTCGATGTGATTCTCTCAAATCCCCCGGCGCAAGGCGGGCGGGAACTCCTCTCTATCCTACTTCACGATGCGAAGGCGCACCTCAACCCCGGCGGACGCATCTATCTCGTCACCGTCTCTGGTCTCAAGGAATTCATAAAGCGGAACTTCCAAGAAGTATTCGGGAATTACGAGAAAGTGCGGCAAGGGAAAACATATACGGTCGCACAGGCAGTTCTACAAAAATAAGCGGCGAAACGAAGCGATGCGCTGGACTTCGAGCGAAATCAAAAATCACGCCGTGGCGGCGGCACGCCTCACCGCAATCAAAGACCGCGCGTTTGCATACCTCGCCGCACATCCGCGCGCGAGCGAATGCGAAGTTGAGCGATTCGTACAGACGGAATTTAGAAAAAATGGCCTCGTTGCGCAAAAACCGTTCTACACACAAATAGTGGGATTCAATGCACACACTGCAACCCCGCACTACTTCCCGCCGAAACGTGGCTCTGCGCGCCTGAAACCCGAAACACTCGTGCTTCTGGACACTTGGGCCCGCCTACGCCAAGGCTACGACGGGCAAGCAAGATTAAAGAAAATGCGCGCGCCTTACGCCGACATCACTTGGATTGCTTACCTGGGCAAGAAAGTGCCGCGAGAAATTCAGAAAGTGTTCGAAATCGTACTTCGCGCCCGCGACGCATGCCTCACACACCTCCGGCGCCAGCTTGCGCGAGGCAGAATGCCCACCGGTGCCGAAATGGATGGCATCGCGCGCGGGGTCATCACAAAAGCTCGCTACGGAAAAAACTTTATCCACAACACAGGACACTGCATGGGATTTACCTCTCCACACGGTAAAGGAGTAAACCTTTCTCGCCGCTTCCGCCGCCCGCTTGAGCGAAACGTGGGCTACACGATTGAGCCAGGCATCTACCTCAAGGGCAGATTCGGCATCCGTAGCGAGATTAATTTCTATATCACGAGCAAGAACAAGGTGATTGTTACTACGCCGATGCAGAGGCGGATTGTGCGAATTTAATGCCTGATGCTAATTTAGCAAATATCCGCGATCGCGGATATTTGCTAAATACTGAAAGTTCTGCGGGCGTTCTCGAACGTAGCCTGCGCCATATCCTCAACCCCAATCCCTTTAATTTCCGCGAGTTTTTTTACCACCTCAACCACATACGCCGGTTCATTGCGCTTGCCGCGATACGGCGGCGGCGCGAGATAGGGCGCATCGGTCTCGGAAAGAATGCTCTCCATCGGGAGCATTTTTACTACCGCATCGTAGTCCCCTTCGGACTTTCCCTCCGTAAAGCCGCCTTCGGCAATCATGGGACTCCGCTTTCTCGGGGGGAATGTGACAATGCCATTAAAAGTGAATGCAAAACCGAGGTCGAGGAACTGCTGCGCAACCTCCTTCGAGCCCAAAAAACTGTGAATAATTCCCGGAGTGCCGACTTTCAACTTTTGCCTGTTGGACCTTAACATCTCAAGCAGATCATCATATGCATCGCGACAGTGAATCATGAGGGGTTTCTGCACCTCGTGCGCAAGCTCAATGTGTTTTACGAAAACTTCTTTCTGTTTCTCTTTTGTTACTTGTTCCTTGTCACTTGTTCCCAGCCGATAATAGTCAAGCCCACACTCCCCTATCGCGACTACTTTAGAATCGCGGGCGAGCTTGAGATAATAACCATAATCAAACTCCTCGCCGCGGCTTGTGAACGCTTTGGCGGCTTCTCCCCCACCCAGTTCGTCTTCGTCATGATGCGACTTCGCGGTGTGCACAGGATGAATCCCTACCGCCGCATAGACACCCTCCTTATACTCGCGCGCCACTTCCACCGCGCGGCGCGAGGTATCTTTCTGTGTCCCCACATTCACCATCCAGACCCCCGCCGCGAGCGCGCGGTCAATCGTTTCCTTCCAGTCGCTTTGGAACGCCGCGAAATGCGTGTGCGTGTGAGCGTCGAAGAATTGCATCTTAATTTTTGGAAGTCGGACTTCCCGCAGGAAGTACGACTTCTTCACATTAAACCCAATTCACTCCAAGCGAGGGAACAATGCCGGGCCCCGGTCTATTTTTATCGTTTCATCATCTAGCCACTGCACCGATTCCAATATCTTCTCCGATGTTGCGGGCAAAAACGGCCCGATAAGTCCGGCAACTTCGCTCAAAAGCGAAAGAAGGTAAAACAACACCTTGCGGCGCTGTGCATCCTGTTCAATACTCCACGGCGTTTCGTGGTTCATATATGCGTCGCCGAATGCAATCAGCTCCCATATCGCCGCAAGTGCTTCATGGAACCGGAAATCGTATATTTTTTTCGCAACCGCCTGCCGCACGATTTTTATTTCTTTGAAAACGCCATTCGGCACATCATGCGAACGCTTCAATTCTTTCTCCCGCGCGGCGAGCGCGAGCACGCGCGCCGTAAAGTTCCCCAGCCCGTTCGCGAGGTCGGCATTATAACGCTCCTTAAACTTCGCCTCGCTGAAATCGCCGTCCTCGGTGGTGGGAATTTCACGCAAAAGGTAGTACCGCACCGCATCCGCGCCATACCGTTGCACGAGGGCCATCGGGTCAATCACATTGCCCAAGGTCTTCGACATCTTCTCGCCCCCGCTCAATATGAACCCGTGGATAAGAATCTGGCGCGAGGAAGGAAGCCCTGCCGACAAGAGCATCGCCTGCCACATTGCGGACTGCTGGCGGAGATTATCCTTCCCCGCAATCTGAAACGCATTCGGCGCATCACCCGTCCCCCAAAACGCACGGAACTTTTCCTCGTCTTTGGGCCAGCCAAGCGCGGCGATATAGTTCACCAGCGCGTCAAACCACACGTACATCACATGCGTTTCGTCGCCCGGAACCGGAATCCCCCACGGCATTTTTTCCTTCAGCCGCGAGACGCTGAAATCATGAAGCCCCGCCACAACGAAGTTCCGAATCTCGGAGAGGCGGTGCGCAGGAACCACAAAATCCGGCTGGCGGTCATAAAGTTCCAAAAGCTGTTGTTGATACCGCGAGAACCGGAAAAAGTAATTCTCCTCCTCGCGCTCTTCTACCGTGAGACTGGGATGCACGGGGCAACGCCCGTCCTTGAGGTCGGAATCGGCCTTCTCCAGTTCGCACCCCACGCAGTATTTCAGGCCATACTTCGCCTTATAGATGTCGGGCTTCCCGTCTTCTCCCACATTCGCGGCACAACGTTTCCAGAACTCCCTGGCTGCCGCTTTGTGCGCGGCATCGGTGGTACGAATAAAATTGGTGTATTGCACTCCCAATGCGTCCGCCAATGCACGAAACTTGCCGGCATTCTCATCCACAAACGCCTGGGGCGTTTTCCCCTCTTCCTGCGCCCTCCGATAAATCTTTACTCCGTGCTCATCGGTGCCGGTATTGAAAAAAACCTCCTTGCGAAGGGAGGCTTCGCAGCGCGCAATCACATCCGCCTGCGCCAATTCCAGCGCAAAACCGATGTGCGGCGCCGCGTTCACATACGGCAGCGTGGTAGTGATATAGAATTTCTTTTGCTCCACACATAACTTATAACCAATAACTTATAACAACACAACTCGTTACGCCCAAAAGCAGGCGTCGGCTACGCGATGGGTGGGGCTTCTCGGAGCACGGCGGTGCGAGAGAGAGCGCTGCGACAGTAAGTCGCAGATAGCGTCCCCGTCCATGCGGAGCCGCACCTGCCCCTACGCGACTTCCGCTCTCCCTCGCTTCGACAATGACCAATCTTCCACCACCTCCTGAAACACCGCGGCGGCCGGCACGGCGATGAGCACTCCCCAAAACCCCGCTACCTCGGCACCAATCAATATCGCGGCAATCACGATTACGGGATGGAGCCCCACTACTTTGTTTGTCACGAGCGGCACCAACACATGCGATTCAAACTGATGCAGCACGATGAACACAAGGAGCGTGTAAAAAGCAAGGGAAGGAGACGTGTTAAACGCCGAGAGCACGGCAATCGCCCCCGCAATAATCGGCCCCGCAAACGGCACCAACTCGAAAAGACCGGCGAGCACGCCGATTAAAAAGGCGTGCCGGACGCCAAGGAACATGAGCGCGCCCCACACAAGAACAGCCATGAGCGCCGAGAGGAAAATCTGCGTACGGAACCAATAGCCGATCTTCCGCCGCGAGCGCTGGTAGATGCGGAGCGCGGTACTTTCGTAGTCGGGCGGGAGCACCACTTTAATGAATCGCTCAACTCCGTCTTTGCTCAAACTCAAGTAAAACGAACTCACCAAAATCGCAATGCCCAGGACAACGCCGCCCAGCGCGCGTGAAAATATGGCGAGCGGCGACACATCCCCCGAGAAAAGCATCTGGGAAAAACGGCTTGCGAGGTCGCTTAAAGATTGCGAAGTTTCGGGGGTAATGACCGAGCCCCACCATGAGTTCGACGCGGTTTTCCCGAGATTCGCGAACATGCTGTTCAGATCCACAATCGCAAAGGGAATCACGGTATACATAAGAAGCGAAAGCAGGAGCAGACACATAAGGAAAACCAAAATGACGCCGAATGTCCTCGGCAACCCTTTCCGCTCAAGGAAACTGACCACAACCTCGAGGCCGGAAGAGATGACCAGCGCAAGGAAAAGGCCGAGGACAACCTCCCGCCCGATGTAGAGCGCCGCGACAAAAAGAGCGAAGACGAGGACTCGCCACAGACTTATCCACGACACCTCGATTATTCTCTTTTCCATGTCCGGAACCGCAGTTGTATTGCGACTGAATAGATGATTATATAACGGGCGGAAGGCGTAAAAGTTTCGAGAAAGCGGCTCCGGTACGGTACGGGCCTATCGCCGAGAGCGAAAGCATCGGGTTCCGGAAAAGCTCCCGCGCCACGCGCCGGACGTCATCCGCACCCACCCGCGCGACCTTGCGGGCAACCGCTTCGGGCCGCTCAAGCTTACGGGCAATGATTTCCTGCCCTCCGTAAAAACTTGCAAGTTCGTCGGATGTCTCAACACCAAGGAACAAACCCCCGATAAGATGGTCTTTCGCCTTCAAAAGCTCCTTCACGCCGACGGGCTCTTTTTGCAAACGCACAAGTTCGGCAAGGATTGCCTTTACCACCATGGGTACCTTCGCATGGTCGGCGCCCACGGAAACCGCAAAATGCCCGTGGTCGGCGGATAAATCCGCGCCCGCCCGCACGTAATATGCGGCGCCCAACTCCTCTCGTATCTTCCGGAAAAGCCGCGAACTCATACCCCCTCCTATCACATTCGCAAGCACCTCAAGGGCATATCGTCTCTTGTCAAAAACAGTATATGCGGGCACGCCGAGCACCAGATGTGTCTGGTCGGATTCCTTGAATTTCGCAAGCACACGCATCGCCGGCTTCCCTGTCCGCGTCCGGGGTTTCTTCGCTTTGAGCGCGCGAGGGAGTGCGCCAAATGTTTTCCGAATCTCTCCGGTAACTTTCGCCGCATCGAAATTCCCCGCCACGGCAACCACCGTAGCGCCGGGCATGTAGTGCGCGGCGCGGTAGCGGATAACCTCCTCCCGCGTAATCCTCCGGACAATTTCCTTTTCTCCCGCGATATCCCACCCCGCCGGCTGGTCGCCGTAAAGCGCCCTCCCGAAAAGCTCCTGCGCGCGCCGCATAGGCGTGTCTTCATACATGTTAATCTCCTCGATAATCACTCCCCGCTCTTTCTCTATCTCTTCGGGGTTGAAAATGGGGTTCAAGTACAAATCGGAAATCAGTTCAAAAATGCGCGGCAGCTTGCGGTGTTCCGCCTTCGCCCAATACCCCGTATACTCCTGCCCGGTAAACGCATTGTACTCGGCGCCCAACGCATCAAGCTCTTCCGCAATTTTCCCGACTTGCGGGCGCTTTGTGGTTCCTTTGAAAACAAGATGCTCCAAAAAATGCGAGATGCCGTTCACGCGCTTTGATTCGTACTCCGAACCCGCCTCCACAAGAATAAGCACCGTGGCCGCCACGTTCTGCTCTTGCGGCACCAAAATACAACGGAGACCGTTCGGGAGAATAATTTTTTTCGGAACAACGCCTGCCATATAAGTAAAATATGCGGCACAAACAATATGCTGTCAATCAAAAAGATGCGGTCGTAGGTTATTAGTCGTGGAAGCGAGTTTAGAAATTGGTCGCTGGTCAATAGAGGGTCAGTCCGGCTACCAATCACCAACAACCAAACTCGCTTCCATAACCTTCAACCAATAACCATCAGCTGGTAATCGCCGTGATGTCCTCCGCAAACTGCCGGGCACGGCTTACCACCGCCTCGCCGTACGTCCACAAATACCGCCGCCAGTTGCTTCCGCCGTAGTACCGCGCCGCCGCAGTCCGCTGCGCCGAGACCGAATTGGCGGCGCCGCCCGCATCCTTGAGATATAACGCGGTTGCCACGAACGCATCCGCGCTGTTCCACGGCGACGCCGGCGTGTGCCCGGTAACTTTCGCAACCTGGTTTTTATACAAATTCCACGTCGAGGGTATAAACTGCGCCGGCCCCATTGCTCCCCCGTACGCACCGTCGCGATTCGGGCACGACACCGTCATCACCTCGGGGTTTAGCCCAAGTTCCTCCGTGATTCGGAGAAAAATCGGCCGGTTCGAAGGGCTCATCGCGGTGGCATACGTGCATTTCCCTACGTTCTGACCCAGCGCGGATTCCCGGTCAAGCACGGCGAGAATAAGCGCCGGACTCACCCCCGTAGCACCCGATGCAAGCTTCGCGTACTGGTATGCTTCTTCAAAACTCAACTCACCGCCCCCCAGAAGCTGGAAGATACGGCTCCGAATTTTCGCCGCATCCTCTTTCGTCTGTTTGAGGAGTGTTTGATACTTCGATTCCTGCCCCTTCGTCACCGCAAGAAGCTGTCCCTTTTCCTTCTTCGCATTATCCACCGCCTTTTTTTGCGCTTCCTGATAGGCGCTCGCCGTTGTGGCATCCGCGCGGGCCACGAGAAGCTGGTCCTGCTGGTCCGCGAGCTGGTTGCGAAGGTCCGTCATCTGCTCAATCGCGATACGCATACTGTTCTGGAGCACAAGCACGCCGTTCAAGTCGGCAAAGAAATCGGAGAGGCGCGGGTTCTTCAAAAACACGGCAAGCAAGCTTTCATTCTCCGCAGTATAAAGATTGCGCACAAGGGCGCCCAGGGCATCCCGACGGCTCTCCAAGCTGGACTCCGTAGATTTAATCTGGAACTTCGTGTCGGTGATTTTCTGGTCAATCTGTCGTAGTGTGAGCGTGATTGCCTGAATCTGGAGATTCAATTTTGCGATTTTGCTGTTCAGCGTCGCAATCTCGTTCTTCAGCGTTCCTCCCTGCTTCTGGTATCCCACGATTTGCTCCTCGTACTGGTCAATCTGGCCCTCAAGCTCCTGAAGCTGAGCCTCCAATACCTTGCGCTCTTCCTCGTCAACCGCGGCGGCAACATGCATGGGAGTAGTCGGCGCAATCGCCGTGCCGAAAAGAAACCACACAACCGCAAAGACCGTAAGCGCAATGCGCGCGGGTTTCCCGAGGCGAATTTTCTCCCAGCGGCTTCTGGGACGCAGGTCCACGTAGTGCGCGAGATACGCAAACGCCCGTCCCTGCTGCTTGGGACCTATATCTTGCAAAACCTTTGGACGAAGATGCGGCATACCTTTCCATTATACCGCAAAAGCCCGTAACCGCGTTACTTCTTCTCGGGCTTTTTCTCCTCTCCTTTTTCTCCCTTCACCTCTTTCTCCTTCACGCGCTCCGCTTTCTTCTCTTCCGTTTCCACCTTTACCGCAGTAAGGTCGGGTGCCACTGCCGCCTCTTCCACTTTCACTTCCTCCGCAAGCGGCGGCGTCACCGTCGCAACCGCAGTTTCCATATCCACAAGCACCTTCACCCCCTTCGGGACCGCAATGTCCTTTACGCGCAAGCTCTTGTTCACATCATCAAGCGAACTGATATCCACGGTGAGCCGGTGCGGCAAATCGCCCGGCAATGCCTCCACTTCGATTTCCGCCACTCCCTTGTTTAGAATACCCCCCTTGTCGCGCACGCCGGGCGCGATACCGACAAACTCCAACGGAATTTTCGCCGTAATCTTCTCGTCCATTCGCACCTGGTAAAAATCAATGTGGTCAACTTCGTTCGTGAGGTAATTCCTGTTCACCTCCTGCACCAGTGCCGGATGCCGCTCACCCCCCACAACAATCTGCACAACAGTGTTCTCCCCCGCCTCCTTGAACACTTTCGCAAATTCCTTCGCCGCAATGGAAAGGTGAATGTTCTCCAAACCCCGACCATAAAGCTCCGCGGGAATAAACCCCTTCCGCCGGAGCACTTTCACCGCCCGTCCCAATTGTTCACGCTTTTCCGCGTTCAGATCCATGGTTGCAATACCGCAAAGCATACCAAAATAAAGAAGGAACGCCAATATTGACAAATACTAAAAAAATATGCAATGGTATTTCCGTATTTTAGTAAATTGAAATCTGAATATCTGAATGCCAACCAAAATGCAACCCGGTTACCACCTAGCCGTTAGGCTAGATGGATTGTGGCACACAGTAACACGCCCTGGAATCGCGGACCTGGAGAGTGTTAAGGCGCTCGTTAGTCGGATCGGGTGGGACATTCCCACCGCCGTCCACTTCCGGGGGCGGGTAGTGGCGATCAGTCACCAGACGGACAGTGTCCATGTCGGTGACTGTCTGGGGGTCAATGCGACCACCAGTATTCCAGGGTGGCAAGTGCCACAGGATATGTGACCAACCGCAACTGGTTCACCAACTTCAACGGCGAGTGATTGCGGAAGCGCTCGCCAGAAAGGAACAACAATTGAATCGCTCCAGCCACAAGGCCTAGAGCGATTTCATTTTTTCTTCTCCAAAAACCCGCGCGCGAAGTCCGCGAGCGCGCGGGAGAGCGGCTCGGCTTCGTCTATGAATTTCCGGATTTCCGCAAACCGCATATCAAGATACTCATGCGCAAGAATGTTGCGCAGTTCCGCAAACCCTCCGAGCCGTTCGGCGGTCTTCGCATCAAAACCCTCAAGGCGGCGCAGGTGCGCCAGGACGTCGCGGTAGGTGTCGGGGACAGTCAGGTGTTCGGAAGCAAGCAGTACCTTTGCGATATCGATCGCGCAATTCACCATGTTTTGCGCCCACCGCTCCACCAAGCGCCTTTCCGTTTGGTCACGGTCGCTCATATACGCGGTCTGCGTCAGATTGGAAAACCGCTTGCCGTAGGCCGTTTCTTCGGCGAGAAAGGTGAGCAACTTAATGAGACGAGTCCGGTCAGCGGAGGTCAGCGACGCACTCCGTGCCGCGATCTTCCAGTAATCCTCGGCAAATTGCCTATAATCAATAGCCTCAAAACTTATCCGAGAAAAAAAGCGTAAATACAAGGCGCGATTGTTGATGGCAAGCGGCGTACCGACACGCACAATTTCGAACGCAAGCGTAGGCCGTGCGCGATTCAGCACTACCAAATCAATTTCCGTGCCCAGAACCCTCCCCACCGCGCCCCATACTTCATTTTCCTGTTTGTAATCAACGTCGGCGGCCCACTCCAAATGTTGACTCGCAGGCGTGAAATACACTCCCACATCCGCGTCCGAACGCGCAGTCGCCGTCCCTGCCGCGTACGAGCCGAAGAGAAACGCGAACGCGACATCACCGCGCTCCGCGAAATACGCTGCAAGCTCCTTGAGTTTTTCGGAAGGAAGTTCCGCCATGTACCGTGTCATTATACCACAAAACGCCTCTCGGCATATTTCTATCCCTACAGCACCCGCGGCTTATAACTCTTCGGGGCTTTTTCCAAAAACTTGAGGAGTGCCCGCTTGCTCAAAAGCCCCGTCTGGGCGCCGAAAGACTGCACCACATGCATGGACTCAATGGGCGCCCACCGCAAAGCATCGTAGACCGGAAGCCTATAGATAAGCGCACTCATGAAACCGGTGGAGAACGCGTCCCCCGCACCAGTGCGGGAAATCGGCGGCTTCGGGTCGGGATACGCCGGCATAAAGTACCGGCACGCGCCGTCCGATGCATACGCACCCTTCGGGCCGTCCGTGATAACCACAATTTTCGGTCCCAGTTTATGCAGCGCATTAAAAAGTTCTTTCGTATCAGTACCTTCTTTTTTCCCAACGATATACTCCGCCTCCTCGCGATTCACGAAAAGCACGTATGTGTGCCGGTAGATGCCTTTGAGATTATCCGCACCGAAGCGGAGCTGGAACGTCCCCGGGTTGAACCCGAGCCGCACGTTCGGATGCCGCTCTAAATACGCCGCTACCTTGTGATGAAACGGCAGCGTGTGCTCGGCAATCGAGGAAAAATAAATCCAATCGGTGCGCTTGTCCAAAAGCGCGGGGTCCGCATACGCGAACTTCTCGTGCTTCACGAGAATCGTCCGCTCCGCCTGGAATGTGAGTACGAAGTGATAGTTCGTCGGCTTCCCCGCATTCACCCGCACAAACTCGGTTCCCACGCCCTCCTTGCGGTACACATCCGCAATCTCCTTGCCATAACTGTCCTTCCCCACGGCGGTGAGAATTGCGGTTTTGAGCCCCAGGCGCGACGCACCCACCGCAACATTCGAGGCATTTCCCACCGCAGGAGCGATGAAAAGCGACTCGTAGGGAATCTTGTCCGCGAAGGACATACAAAGCTCGCAATGCTCGTGCCGCAAACTGCAATGCACGGACGCCTCATGGAGCTGAATGAAAGCGTCCATCACCACGTCGCCGATGCAAATGAGATCGTATTTCATGATTAATAACTGATAACACTATTATACATAAATCCAAATGTTTCAAATTCGAAACGGTTTGGATCATTATGATTTTGAACATTGAAATTTGTTTAGGATTTCGGATTTAGAATTTAGGATTTGAACGTCGGGGGATTTTCCAAGAAACACTTTGCTACTCCCCCGCCGCACCGCGCAGGAAGTCCCTCGCATACTGCTGCACGTTCCGGGACTCCGGCGCACGGGCAAGGAGTGCTTGTACCTCCACTCCCGCCCGTCCCCTCTCCTCAGGAGGAATTGTCCTCGGGTCGCGAAGCGGATGGATGCTCGCAAAGCGGTACTTATTGATAAAATCCCTGTTCTCCAGCGTTTCGCGCACGAGGAGCATTGCGACGTCATCCCAATACACCAAATGAAACCCACGTTGTCCCAGTCCGAACGAAAGCGGCCCGGTGTCCCTCGAAAGGCTCTCCGGCTGGTACGGCAAAATCGCGAGGTTCACGCCGTATTTTCCGAGAAGCAACGAATCCCATCCTTCCCCCCGCTTGACGATGCGGATAAGTTCGGCGAGCGGCGCACCGCCGAAAACTTCCGACCTGCCGTCGACAAACACCCGTTCCTTCGGCCACAGGCGCCAGATAAGATATCCGCCCTCGTTGTAGAGATTGAAAAGAGGCCCCCGCAGATTGTGCGCGATGACAAAGTCCGCAACGCCCACGGGGAGCAAGTCGCGCCGCACGAAGTCTTTTGGAATGTGCAGCATTAGGAAAAAAAGCCAGACCACAAGCCCCACGAGAACACTCCGTCGCACCACGCGTGAATTCACCCGCCGCAAGAAGCTGTCCCCCGCGCCGGAGAGCGCGAGTGCCACGGGCGGCACCGCAACAAGCGGCCACCATCCCACATGCCGTATCGAGAGAAGCGGCAAGCACGCAACCGCCGCAAGCACCGCGAGAGGCGTCGCGTCCCGGCTCTCGCGGCGCGAGCGCCACCATGCGACCACCGCAAGAGAAGCCGCAAGGAGTACCAAAAACACAATCGCCTGCCACTGATATAAAAAGTTGAAAATCGATTTCCATTCGAGAATACCAAGCTGCTCCACTCCCTGCATCACATAGGAGCGGTAAAGAAAAATATCGTAAGAATTGGGATTTATAAAAGAAACGGCAATCGCCGCGCCCGTCGCAAGCGCAAGCAGACGCGCCGCCCCGCGCGGCAACGCCTCCCCCAAGTGCGGCCACCGGAGCTTGAGCGTTTCAAGAAGCGCGTAGAGAAGCATGAGCACAAGCCCCAGAAGAACGCTCGCATGGACATTCGCCCAAAACCACACGACAAGCACCGCCCCCGCGAGCATCCAACGCGCCCGCCCGCCGTCGGCTGCGCCTTTGGCGTGGCAATGCCGGAACTCCTCAAGGAAAAAAAGCAGCGCCGCGCAGGAAAAAAACGCGAATACCTGCGGCCGCGGAATCCAGAGTTCGAAAGTCAGCGCGCCCAATGCCGCCGCGACGGCGAGAGTTACATACACGTTCGCTCCCCCGCCCGTTTGCGGAGAAAACCTGCGAAGCGCGGTAAGAAGAAGCAATGCATAGGTAAGTGCAGCGAGTGCGGCAACAAACGCAACAAGGCTCCCGAACCCGGCTACGGAATATGCGCCATAGAAAAGAAGTTCCGCGAGCCACTCGTGCGTGACCCACGGGACACCATGCGCCGTAGAAGAGAAGACATCCGTGCGCGGCACCGACTGCGTTTCCCAAATCACCTGGCCTGTTTTGAGGTGATAAAAGCTGTCGGATTCTTTGAGCTGATTCCACGCGGCAAAGAAAACGGCGGCGAGAAACAACGCCACAAGGAGTTTCTGGAATCGCGATAAATGGCGCATTGGAGTTTAATATATCACGCAACGGAGGAAAAATGCCACGAGCGGAGATAAGGCATTCCCCCGATACAAATGGAAACGCCGCGAAGCGAGGTGCAACGCGGCGAGAATGAAAAATGGAGCTCCCTGGAGAACACGTTCTCGACGAACGCGGTGCAGCAGCCTGGGAGGAAACACCCAATCCCCAGGGAAACTCCGACTAAGGAGTGCGAGCCAGTCTGGCAAATTGCGCCTTGTGTGGCAAGACACAAAAGGCAAACCACACCCGCACTCCCGAAATTATCAAAGTAGTACTCTTTTTATACCTCTTAAGTAGAAAAAGGTCAATAGCATATTTCGGCGCTAAAGAAAACAAAACGCCGCTGCGGATACGCAGGCGGCGCGATGAGATTAGGTAGTGGGAATGAGGCCCCATTCAATCGCACCAAACCTATTTGGCAATGCTAAACGGGGGAGGAACTCCCACCACCAAGACTGGTCCCGTGGGGAAGGTTCAGCCTAATATGCGGCCTAAAGACCGCGGCGTGCCGGACCTCCCTCACAGGATACGATTAGAAACTCTCCAGAGTAACATTATCGCCAATTAGCGATGCGACCTCGCAGAATCGATGAACGCCCTCAATTCAGGCGCCACACTCTCGGAGAGTTAAATTCAATGAGCGTACTTTCTTTATACTCGACTACTTCTTCCTTTTCAAGACCCTCTTCACCGCAGCGTGGATATCTTTCACCCCCATGCCGTACTTTTCGATGAGCGCCGACGGCGGTCCCGACTCACCGAACACATTGTGCATTCCCACGAACTCCATCGGCACGGGCTCATGCCGCGCAAGCGCCTCCGCGACCGCTCCCCCAAGTCCTCCGCTTACCTGGTGCTCCTCCACCGTTACCACCGCACCCGCGCGCTTTGCGAGCGAGGCAATGGTTTTTTCGTCCAGCGGCTTAATCGTGTGGCAGTTCGCCACAATCACGCCGATTTTTTCCTTCTCGAGCGCACGGGCGGCAAGAAGCGCCTTGTGCAACAGCGGCCCGCACCCGAGTATCAGCACGTCGGCTTTTTTGACATGCCCTGAGGGCTTCGAGTGAGCCTCAGCCGAACTCCCCGCCGAAGGGTCCCAGAAAATTTGGATGCGTCCCGGTGCAAACGGCGTCTGGTCGGTCGTGAACACGGGCGTCTTCTCCCGCGCGAAGCGAAGGTACACCGGTCCCCAAATATGTGCCGCCGCCATTGTCGCTTTCCGTGCCTCAATCGCGTCGCAGGGCACGAACACCCGCATATTGGGAAGCACCCGCATCATAGCGATATCCTCCGTCGCCTGGTGCGTCGCCCCGTCGGGACCCACAGAAATGCCCGCGTGATGCCCCGCAATCTTCACATTCGAGTCGTTGTAACAAATGGTGGTCCGGATCTGCTCCCAGTTCCTGCCCGGTGAAAACGTCGCGTAAGAGGAAATGAAAGGAATCTTTCCCGATACGCCCAAACCCGCCGCAACCGTCGCCATATTCTGCTCCGCGACGCCCGTTTCAATAAACCGCTCCGGGAATTTCTTCGCAAACGCCTCAATCCGCGTGGACTCGGTGAGGTCGGCGCACAGCGCGACCACGTTGGGATTCTCCTCCGCGGCAAGGATTAATCCCGCCCCATAGCCATTGCGGGTCGGT
>Ga0082335_1001436_pt1 | contig 50574 bp, 51 predicted proteins | sample Subgrocontami58m_FD_72375 | JGI IMG/M metagenome (GOLD analysis project Ga0082335, IMG submission 72375) | Subsurface groundwater microbial communities from S. Glens Falls, New York, USA - GMW37 contaminated, 5.8 m (SPADES assembly) (version 2) ... | reverse complement strand
GCTTCCTGTAGTTGCCAGTGCTGTCGTGACAGACCAGGCAATCGACGCTGACTTCCGAAGTGAAGTCGAATTTGTCGTCTTTCCAGCCGTAACCGATGTGGCAGCTATTGCAGGCCGCTTCGTTGGATGCCACTGAGGTACAGAAGTTGTTGATGACAGTCTTCTTGCCCAGGAGCTGGCCCTCCGGGCTCCGGTATTCCCACTTCCAGTGCTGAGTTTTATGAAGCTGCTTCGCGGCCTCCGTATGGCAGGAAAGACAGGCCTTGGTGACTTCCGGTCCGGAATTGAATTCCTGCTGCAGCGCCTTGAATTTGGTGTGATCGGAGGTGGACTTGAGCAGTTTTTCCGATGCTGGATCGGAGGCGGCATGTACCGCCGGAGTAAGGAACATGGAAGCCACAATGGCAACCACGAGAATTGCAACGCGCATTACCGTCTCCTTGGGTAAAGAAATGGTCTTGACGGCCGGTACGCGGCCTGTCAGAACACCTTTAGCAAGGGTATACCCTTAGTCCATGCCGGGCTTTGCGCTAAATCAATATATTAGACTTTCCTGATATTTAAGCCCCGAGGAATTCCGAAATCCGAACGTCGATTTGATCAGCGCGTAATTGCTGCAAGCACGCCGGCGGCGATGCGGCGCGGCCGCTCGCCGTTTCAAGCGATGGCCAGCAGCTTGCCGCCCGCGACCACCATCACCACCGCAAGGGTGGTAATTAGCCCCCGCTGCGACAGCTTGCTCAAACCCAGCCATGTGCCCACCAGCGTTCCGGCGACCGCTGCTGTTGCGAACCATGGCAGCTCGACTGGCAGCGTACCGGCGCTGACGGAACCCGCCACCAGCGCCACCGCGGAATTGACCAGAATGAATGGCGCCGCAATGCCGGCTGTTGTTTTCGGCCCGCTCCATTGAAGCAGCAGCAGTACCGGGCTCAAAAAAATCCCTCCACCAGTGCCGGTAAGGCCCGAGACGAGCCCGATGACTGCACCGATCGGTACTGCGAGTGCACCCTGCACTGAAACGCCGGCATCGTCGCCACGGAAACCCCTACCGTGTACGCGCCACACCAGCGTTGCTGCCGACGCCAGCAGCACTGCCCCCACTACGGCATAGTAAGTTCCTGGCGGCAGCCGCATCGCGCCTCCATAAGCAGCCAGGGGCACCGAGCCCAGCAGGAATGGCCACAGCGCGGGCCAGGAAAAATAACGTGCACGGCGAAACCGATAGACCGTGATTGCTGCCACCAGGATGTTCAACGCGAGCGCCGTCGGGCGCATGACCGCGGGCGCGACGCCGACAATGGCCATCGTCGCGAGATATCCCGACGCCCCGGCATGCCCGACCGTGGTGTACAGCGTCGCCACCGCGAAAAACGCGCAAACCAGAATGACGATTTCCGTGACGGTCAATGCCGATGCCCTCTTGAACCCCTTGCAATCGCCTCTGATTTTGCCACCGTTATATTGCCTTGTATATAACGCTATGCCAAAAAAATGCGGCCGCGACCGCATCGTTCAAATCCACGACGCCTGCTGCCGCCTGCATGACAGTTGAGCACGCAGCGAATGGCGCGCGTCAGTAGGTCTTCCCGGTCGGCGGGGTCTTGCGCAATAAGCGGGAAAAGGCGGCCATATGCCGGGCGACGGACGCAGCGGCGGCCGCCTCCATTTCGCGATAACGGCGCAGCACCGTCACGCCGGACGGAGTGATCCGGGCGCCGCCGCCGCCCTTGCCGCCGGTGGCCGTATCGACCACGGGTTCGCGGAAGCACTGGTTCATGGTGTCGATCAGCAGCCATGCCCGCCGGTACGACATACCCAGGCTGCGCGCTGCCGCCGAAATCGAGCCTGTCTGCGCAATGGCCTGCAGCAGATCCGCCTTGCCGGGCCCGATGGCAAAGGCGGAGCCGAACAGGATGCGGATTCGCGTCTTGGCGACGGCTCTCGGCATGGTTCGGCGCTCTAGCCCTTGAGCCGCCAGCGTTCGGCAGCGACATCGTCGCTCGCTCGCGCCTCCACCCAGCGCTCCCCCTCCAGGGTCTGCTCCTTTTTCCAGAAAGGAGCGCGCGTCTTCAGGTAATCCATGATGAATTCGCATGCCGCGAACGCATCGCCGCGATGGGCGCCCGTTACGACCACCAGCACGATCTGGTCGAGCGGCTTGAGCAAACCAACCCGGTGCACGACGAGCGCATCGAACACGACCCAGCGCGATTTCGCGTGTTCGATGATTTCGGCAATCGCCTTTTCAGTCATGCCGGGATAATGTTCGAGCGTCATCTCGCCGACCCGCTCGCCGTCGTTTACATCGCGCACAACGCCGATGAAGCTCGCGATCGCGCCGACTCCGGGATTGCCCCGGCGCAATGCGGCGATTTCACGGCTGGCGTCGAAATCGTCGCTTTGAATCCGCACGGGCATGTCAGCCCCCGGTCACCGGTGGGAAAAAAGCGATCTCGTCGCCGTCCGAGATCGGCGTCTCGCCGCGAGCCATATCCTGATTGACCGCGGCCCGCACCGGCCTGCCGTCTGCCAGTTCCTCGGCCCACGCCCCGCCACGGCTGCGCAGCAGCTCACGCAGCGAATTGAGGTCGTGCATGCCCGCAGGCAGGGAAACTTGCTCCGACGCCGTGCCGAACGCTTCACGCAGTCTTGCAAAATACAAAACAGTAATCACAATGGAGGGCGCCCCGAGTTAACCGGCAAACCGCAACGCGGTTTGGCCAGGTTGAAAGAGGTTCAGCCACGTTAATCGGCAAACCGCACTATGGTTTGTCCGCATTGAACGTGGGACTAATTATGCACCGGCTCCCCATTTACGCCAACCCGACGTGCCGACGGATGAATGCCGCAATCGCCGGCACGTCGTCGATACCGAATTGCGGCAGCTCGGCGGCAACGCGCTGGTCGCCCGCGATCGCGACGATGCGCGGGTCCTGCGGATAGAGCAACGCCTCGCCAAGCGTGCTGCGGTAAACCTCGAGCTTGTCCAGCGGCTCGCGCTTGTAGCCTTCGATCAACAGCAGATCGCACGGCGCGATGAGCTTGATCATCTCGTCCAGAGTCGGTTCCCGCTCGCCCCGCAGCTCGTGCATCAGCGCCCACCGCAGTTTCGATGTCACCAGCACTTCGCTGCAGCCGGCGTGGCGATGGCGGTAGGAATCCTTGCCGGGGTGGTCGATGTCGAAGCGGTGATGCGCGTGCTTGATCAGCGACACCCGCAGGCCGGCGCCGATAAAGAGCGGAATCAGCCTCTCGATCAGCGTAGTTTTTCCCGAGCCCGAATAGCCCGCAATGCCGAATATCTTCATCGCTGTCGTCAAAAAGACGACGGATGATACTGCGAGTCGGCGCGCGGCGCCACCCTACGACGCCTGAGTCGCGTTGATGCGCCCCGCCGCGAGATGCAGCACGCGCATGCCGGGCAGTTTGATCAGTTCCTGGTCGTGGCAGGCGATTAGCATTCCCGTATTGCCGCTGCCGAGCCGGGCAATCAAATCTATCGTCCGCTGCCGGGCTTCCTGATCGAGATTCGCAGTCGGCTCGTCAAGTAACAGTATCTCAGGCTCGAGCGCCCATGCGCGCGCGAGCGCCGCACGCTGCTTTTCACCGCCGGATAATTTCGAGGGCGGTGTGGCGGCGCTCGCCGCCAGCCCGGACCATTCGAGCGCTTCTTCCACCCGCCGCGCGCGTTCCCGCGCCGGCACGTGCCTGCATTTCAGGCCGTATCCGAGATTGTGCCGCAGGCTGGTATGAAATAGATAGGGATGCTGGTGCACGTATACAATCGCGCGCCTGAGTCGATCCGGGTACGGCGTGGTCGAGACCGCCTCGCCGTTGAATCGGAATTCTCCGACTTCTGCCGGTTCGAGGCCGGCCAGGATTCTCAGCAGCGTCGTCTTGCCGCTGCCGTTCGCGCCCGCCACGATGCAGCGCTCGCCCCGCGCAAGGTTTATCTCGCCAAGATCAAGGATGATGCGACTGCCGAAGCATTTGCGCAGGCCGCGGACTTCGAGCACGGCGCTCATTTCAGTCCCCCTTCGCCCTGCGCCCACGCCAGCACCACGTTGATCAGCAGCGCGATGAAAATCAGCACCATGCCAAGCGCAATGCCCTGTGCGAAGTCGCCCTTCGAGGTTTCCAGCGCGATTGCAGTCGGCATGTTGCGCGTCAGTCCGGCGATGTTACCGCCGACCATGATCGCGCAGCCGACTTCGGAAATGGCCCTGCCAAATCCATTGACCAGCGCGGCCACGACGCCGAATCGCACTTCCCACAGCGTAGTAACCGCCGCGCCCAAGCGTGACGCACCCAGGGTGCGGGCGGTCTCGTATACCCGCGGATCAGCGCCCTGCACTGCCGACAGCGTAAATACCACCATCACGGGGAACGCTATCACCATGTAGCCGATGACGATCGCCGAGGGCGTGAACAACAGCTGCCAATCACCGAACGGGCCGCGCCGCGAGAGCAGCAAGTAGATGGCCAGCCCGATCACGACCGTCGGGAACGACAGCAACGCCTGCATCGACACGATCATTGCGCGGCGGCCTGGAAACCGCTTTCTCGCCAGCACGAACGCCAGCCCGACGCAGGGCGGCGTGATGAGCGCGATGGCCGCCAACGACGTCCATACCGACAGCCCGATAATTTCCAGCAGGTCCGGGTCACCGGCAACCAGCAGGATGAACGCCTGTCGGGTCGGTTCGAGAAGATCCATTGCTTAAGAAAAAAGCGGCGCCGCGTGGCGCTGCCTGATCCGATTTGTGAACCTATTTTCTAATTGCGTCCGGGAAGAAAAGCTGCGCGCCTTTGGGCTTGAATGAGGCGATGGTGCTCTGCCCTTCGCTAGAAGTGATCCAATCGACCAGCGCCATGGCGCCCTGATAATTGTTCTTCGGGTAACGCTTCGGACTGACCGTAATGATCCCGTACGGGTTATACATCCTCGGATCGCCCTCGACCAGGATTTGCAGCCCGGTCTTGTCCCTATAGGTCGCGTAGGTTGCGCGGTCCGATAACGTATAGCCCTGCTTCTCTCCCGCGACCGTCAGTGTCTGGCCCATGCCTTGCCCGATGGCCAAATACTGGACCTCGCGGGGATCGATTCCTGCACCTTTCCAGTAGCCGAGTTCCATCACGTTGGTGCCAGATTTATCGCCGCGTGAAACGAAGGGCGCCTTGGCTTCCTTGATCCTGCGGAATGCCGCCAGCACGTCTTTCACGCCGCCGATTCCGGCCGGATCCGACTTGGGACCCACCAGCACGAAATCGTTGTGCATCACGTCCTTGCGCACCGATCCGTAGCCCTTGGCCATGAACTCGTCCTCCAGCTTGCGCGCATGAACGAGCAGCACGTCGGCATCACCGTTTTCGCCGAGCTTCAATGCCGCTCCGGTGCCGACCGCAACCACACGCACTTTGCCGCCGTACTTGGCTTCGAATTTGGGCAGAATGAAGCCGAGCAGCCCCGAATTGTCGGTGCTGGTAGTGGTCGCGAGCCGGATGTCTTTCGCCGCCATTGCCGACGCCGCCGCAAAAGCAAATCCGGCTAACAGCAAAACGCGCGCGAATCGCCGTAAACATCCATCTGCGCCATAATATGTATTATTTTGCATATGAAATCCCCTCCATGAGTGCGCATGGTAAACCACTCATCAATCAAATGAGAATAGGTTATTATTTGCATATATGGCTGAGCTACGCTTGATTCACGGATGGCAGCTGAGGGATGCCGCGGCAAGCCGCGTCGAACCGGCACTGTTCGAACTGCTTGCGACCATCGAGCACCACGGCTCGCTGCAACGCGCTGCACGCGAACTCGCGCTGTCCTATCGTCACGCGTGGGGACTGGTTACGGATTCCACGCACATGTTGGGTACCGCGCTGGTTAAGCTCGAGCGCGGCCGCGGCGCGACCCTGACTCCCCTGGGCAAGGAACTGTTACGGCTTGACCGCAAAGCACAACAGCAACTGGCGCCGCATTTTGCACGCATCGAACGCGAACTCTCCGCCGCGGCACTGAAACACGCCGCGCGACAACCCGCCAAGCTGCGGCTCAACGCCAGTCATGACCTGGTACTCGAATACCTTCGCGAATTCGCGAACAAGTCGCGCCGCGTCAGTATTGAACTGCATTTTCACGGCAGCCTCGAAAGCCTCGAATCTTTCGCGCACGGCGACTGTGATGTCGCGGGATTCCACCTGCCTGAGCGCCCTGCGGCTGCCATTACGCAGAAGTACGCAACCTGGCTCAAACGCAAGCCGGGACAACTGGTGCATTTCGTCAGCCGCGAGCAGGGGCTCGTGGTCGCGCGCGGCAACCCGAAAGACATCAGGGGTCTCGGCGATCTGGCTCGCGGTGGCGTGCGTTTTGTCAATCGTCAGCTGGGCTCCGGCACGCGTCTGCTGCTCGATCAGTTGCTGGCGCAGGACCATGTGCAGCCGGAGCGCGTGCGCGGCTACCAATCCGAGGAGTTCACTCACGGAGCGGTGGCGGCGATGGTTGCAAGCGGTGTCGCCGACGCCGCGTTCGCGATTGAAGCCGTGGCGCGCCAGCTCGGCCTCGATTTCGTGCCGCTCGCGCGCGAACGCTATTACCTCGTGGTGCGGGATGAAATCGCACGCGATAGTCGGTTCGCAGCGTTTCTGGAAGTATTGCGGAGCCGGAAATTGCGGACATACGTGGCCGGGCTGCCCGGCTATGACGGAACGCATTGTGGCGAGGCGGCTACGCTTGCCGAAGTGCTGCGAAGCTGAGGCATCCTCAGCTCCACGCCGGCTGTGGATATCCGGTAAAATCCGCATTTCACCGCACCGCTTCGAGAATCTTTCATGAACGAACCGCCCAAGTCGTTACGCGCCGCCAGCTGCGCCGATGATTACGACCCGAATTCAATGCCGGTTGCGAAAGCGCGCGAGCTCATCGCACGGTTTCTGACGCCGGTCAGCGCCATCGAGCGCCTCAGTATCCGCGCCACGCTCGACCGCGTGCTGGCGGAGGATGTCATTTCCCCGCTCGATGTGCCTGCGCATGACAACTCGGCGATGGACGGTTATGCCGTGCGCTTTGCCGACCTCAAAGCCGGGGGCGAGGTTACCCTCAAAATCGCCGGCACCGCTTTCGCCGGCGCGCCGTTCCAGGGCCAGGTCAAGGCCGGCGAATGCGTGCGCATCATGACGGGCGGTGTCGTTCCCGCCGGATGCGACACTATCGTGATGCAGGAGCATGCCGAAGCCAAAGGCGACAGCGTCAGGATCGGTGGCGGCCACCAGCAGGGACAGAATTTTCGCCATGCCGGTGAAGACCTGAAGACCGGGCAGATTGCGCTCAAGCGCGGGCTGCTGCTGCGTCCGGCGGAAATCGGCCTGATCGCCTCGCTCGGGATCGGCGAAATCGGCGTATTCCGCAGGCTGCGCGTCGCCTTCTTTTCGACCGGCGACGAATTGCGCTCGATCGGCACGCCGCTCGGCGCGGGCCAGATCTACGACAGCAACCGCTATACGATACACGGCATGCTGACGCGGCTGGGATGCGAAGTCATCGACATGGGCGTGGTGCGCGACGACCCCAGGCTGCTCGAGCAGGCGTTTGTCGATGCCGCGGCGGCTGCCGATGTCGTGATCACCAGCGGCGGCGTCTCGGTCGGCGAAGCCGATTTCGTCAAGGACCTCCTCACGCGGCTGGGCGAAGTCGTGTTCTGGAAAATCGCCATGAAACCCGGCCGCCCGCTCGCCTACGGGCGCATCGCCAAGGCACATTTCTTCGGGCTGCCTGGCAACCCGGTGTCAGTGATGGTGACGTTCTACCAGTTCGTGCGCGACGCGCTCCTGAAGCTTGCCGGGCGCGATCCGGTACCGCCGCTGCCGTCATTCACGGTACCGTGCCTGAGCAACCTCAGGAAAGCGCCGGGCCGCACCGAGTTTCAGCGCGGCGTGCTGGCACAGGAATCGTCCGGCAACTGGAGCGTACGCGTGACGGGCGAACAGGGTTCAGGCATCCTGAGCTCGATGTCGGAAGCCAATTGCTTCATCATCCTGCCCGAGGCGCAAGGCAACGTTGCGGCCGGGACCCTGGTGGAGGTGCAGGTGATGGAAGGCATCGTCTGACTGATGATGCTTAGCGGCACTCTTGGCGCCAATGCGCTGGCATGCGTACGGGGCGAGCGCCGCCTGTTCACTGACCTCAGCTTCACGCTGGCGCCGCACACGCTGCTCGCCGTGCGCGGCGCCAACGGCAGTGGCAAGACGAGCCTCTTGCGCATGCTGTGCGGGTTGCTCCCGCCCGCCGCCGGCACTATCGCATGGAACGGCAACGACATTCACTCCGCGCGCGAGGAATACTGCGCTCAAATCACCTACATCGGGCACCTCAACGGCGTCAAAGACGACCTGTCGGGACTTGAAAATCTGCAGTTCGCGGCGCGTACTGCCGGCATCGTCGCGAGCGCCGCAAGCGCGGGCACCGCGTTGCGCGAACTCGGTCTCGACGGATTCCAGCGCCTGCCGTGCAAGACCCTGTCGCAGGGGCAGCGCCGCCGCGTTGCGTTGGCGCGCCTGTGCCTGAGTGCCGGGCGCCCGTTATGGGTGCTTGATGAACCGTTCACCGCGCTCGACGCCGCCGCGCTGGCACTCACGCAGGGACTGCTCGAAGCGCATCTGCGGCGCGGCGGCATGGTCGTTCTGACCACCCATCAGGATGCCCCCATCACGGCGCCTTCGATGCAAACGATCGAGCTCGGAACGTGAGCGCACCCGGCATGCTCGATACCGCGCGCTGCGTCGCGGGCCGCGATCTGCTGGCCGCGCTGCGCCGCCGCGCCGACGTGGTGACAACGCTGATCTTCTTCGTGATCGTCGCGAGCCTGTTCCCGCTCGGCGTCGGCCCCGAGACCGCGATGTTGCGCATGATGGGGCCGGGCGTGGTCTGGGTTGCGGCACTGCTTGCCTCCATGCTCGCGCTCGGGCGTTTGTTTGCGAGCGACTATGTCGACGGCACGCTCGAGCAGCTCACGCTGGCGCCGCAACCGCTCAGCGTGCTGGTGCTGGCGAAAGTCGCCGCCCATTGGCTCGCCACTGGATTGCCGCTGGTGGTGGTCGCCCCGCTGCTCGGATTTCAGTTCGACCTCAGCAGCGATGCGCTGCTGATTCTGCTAGCATCCCTGCTGCTGGGGACGCCAACGCTCTCCCTGATCGGCGCGATCGGCGCCGCGCTCACGCTGGGCCTGCGTGGCGGCGGCGCGCTGCTGTCGCTGCTGGTGCTGCCGCTGTACGTGCCGGTGCTGATTTTCGGTGCCGGCGCGGTCGAGGCGGGAGCCGCCGGTCTCGGCGCGGCCGCGCATCTGTCGCTGCTGGGCGCGCTGTTGCTGATTGCACTGGTATTCGCGCCGTGGGCGACCGCAGTCGCGCTGCGAATTTCCGTTGAGTAACGAACCGTCAACAAGGACACGCATCAAACCGACATGGCTGCCAAGATCAACTGGTTAAAATATGCGTCGCCAGCGACGTTTTACCCGCTCGCGGGCAGGCTCGCGCCGTGGTTTTTTGTCGCCGCGGCGCTGTTCACCGTGGCCGGGGTCTACGTGGGTTTTTTCGTCGCGCCGACCGATGCACAGCAGGGCGAGGCCTACCGCATCATTTTCATTCACGTGGCAAGCGCGTGGATGTCGATGTTCCTCTACATCATCATGGCGTTCTGGGCCGGCGTGGGACTCGCGTTCAACACGCGCCTGTCGTCGATGATGGCGTCCGCCGTGGCGCCGACTGGAGCGTTGATGACCTTCATCGCACTTTGGACCGGGGCCTTGTGGGGCAAACCGATGTGGGGCGCATGGTGGGTGTGGGATGCGCGCCTGACGTCGGAACTGATCCTGCTCTTCCTCTATCTCGGCTTCATGTCGCTGCAGGCGGCGATCGACGATGCGCGCCGCGCCGACAAGGCAGGCGCGGTGATCGCACTGGTCGGTGTGGTCAACGTGCCGATCATCTATTTCTCGGTGAAATGGTGGAATACGCTCCACCAGGGCGCCTCGGTGAGCCTCACGCGCAGTCCGAGCATGGCGGCCACCATGCTCATCGGCATGCTGCTGATGGCGCTGGGATTCTGGATGTACAGCATTGCGGCGACGTTACTGCGCGCGCGCTGCATCATCCTTGAGCGCGAGCGCAATTCAGAGTGGATCGGGCAACTACGGGAGTCGCGGCAATGAACTGGGGCAGCGTGTCGGCATTTCTGGCGATGGGCGGCTACGGCGGATTCGTGTGGGGATCGTACGCGGTGACCGCGATCTGCATCGGGCTCGAAATCGCGCTGCTGGCAGCGCGCCACCGCAGGCTGCGCCGCGAACTGCGCGGGGGCTAAGGCACTACCGAGTCGATCACAACCGCGACATCGGTGGCGCCGACTTTGACTTTCTGACTGATTCCCTGCAAATCGCCGCTCTGCGGCGTGGCGCCGCCGGACTTCGAGATCCGCGCGCCGACCACCACTTCGCGAAAGCTGGAAAGCTTCATCCCGGCAGACATCGATTGGCTGTCGTCGAGCGTGAACTCCGCCGGCAGGTCCCTCGCCTGTCGCCGTAATGCCGCAATCGGCTGCCGCGAGCCTTCAGCCGCGCGGGTGAAAATAAAAACCGTATCCGTGGGTTTGACCGTAGCGGCGAGCGCCGGGCTTAGACTTACGGTACCGCGCACGCTTGCCGCCGTTGCAGGCTGCGGGCCAGGCAAAGCACCCGGCTTGATTCCGCCGAGCTGCCGCGCCTCGGCAATGCTCGCCTTCATCGATTGGCCAAATTCCGAATCGGGAGGAAGCTGCTGCACCAGTTTCTCCCAGTGAACGATAGCGGCCCTGTAATCCTTGCGATCGAATGCGGCAGTGCCCGCCAATGCCAGCGCTTTCCACTGATCGGGATCAAGCTTGAGCGCCTGCATGACCAGTTCGAGCGGCCTGCCTTCAAGATTTCGACCGGTGCTGGTTGCCAGCGCGTCGGCGTAATCAGCGAGCAGACCGGCATCGTCCTTGACGAGTGCAGTCGCTTTCGCGTACGCCGCGACGGCTTCGGGAAAACGCTGCATCGCCATATAAGTGCGTGCCAGCATTGCCCAGCCTTTGGCGTCATCGGGATTCTGCTCAAGCCGCGCAGCCAGTTTCGCAGCCATCGCCTCGATCTGCTGTGCCGTGATCTGGTGCTCCCCGCCGGCAACACCGGCTTGTCGCGGCGACAACGCATCCGGATTGCCGAGCAGCCAGTAAAGCGACGCAGCGGCGAGCGGGATCACTGTGGCCAGCACCGCCGCCGTCCGGCGTGAGCTGCGCGATACGCGCGGCCCCGCTACGCCTTCCCCGCCCGCTTCATCGAGAACCCGGCGCTCGATTTCGAGTTTCGCCTGTTCGTATTGCACGGCCGACAGAGTGCCGCTGCTCAAGTCCGCGTCGAGCTCGGCAAGTTGGTCGCGATAGATTGCAAGGTTGGAAGCAGCGCGCTCGACCCCCTCATCGGCGCCGCGGCGCCGCAGTAACGGCGGCAACACCCACACCATCGCCACCGCCGCCATCAGGACAGCGATCAGAACGAAAACGGTCATCGATGCTCCCGTTCGGAACCCGCCGCCAGCAACCGCTCAGCCTGCTTATGCTGGTCTGCAGTCAGCGGTTGCTCGTCGCGCTGCGCGCGCCGCCGCCGCAGGTTGTAGATGAGCACGGCGAGTCCTGCTGCGAACAGCAGCACCGGCCCGAACCACAGCAGCAGCGTCACCGCGTTCAAGGGCGGCCGATACAACACGAATTCGCCGTAGCGCTGCACCATGAAATCGACGATTTCGCCGTCGCTCCGGCCCTGCGCAATCTGCTCGTTGATCTGGCGCCGCAGGTCGACCGCGAGTTCCGCGTTGGAGTCTGCAATCGACTGGTTCTGGCACACGAGGCAGCGCAGCTGCTCGGCAAGGTGCACTGCACGCTTGTTCGTCACCGGATCAGTGATGGTCGGCACCGCATCGCCGGCCGCCGCCGCGCACGCGAACAGCAGCATGGCCGTCAGCGCAAGGAGTCTCATGACTGCAACGCCTTCACCAGCGGCAGTATCTTGTCCCGCAGCGCTTCGGGAGTGACCGGGCCGATCTGTTTGTAGCGGATCGCCCCCTCTTTGTCGATTACGAACGTCTCGGGCACGCCGTAGACGCCATAATCGATGCCGACGCGGCCATCGCGATCGGCAATGCTCAGTACGTAAGGATCGCCGAACTGCTTGAGCCACGCGAGCGCGTCGTCCCGCGGGTCCTTGTAGTTGAGACCGTAGATGGGCACGGCGTTGCTTTTCGCCAGTTCCATCAATACCGGATGCTCCTGGCGGCAGGACACGCACCACGATGCCCAGACGTTGAGCAGCCAGACCTTGCCTTTCATGTCCTGCTGCGAAAAAGTCTTGTCGGGTAGATGCAACTGCGGCAACCGAAACGCCGGCGCGGGCTTGTTGATGAGCGGTGACGGCACTTCGCGCGGGTTGAGCCCCAGCCCGACGGCGAGAAACGCCACCATGACGATGAAGACGGCGAGCGGGACGAGAAAACGGTTCATGGAATTGCGGACGGGATATTCAAGCGGCGGCGCCGCTCGCGCCCGCGCCCTTTTTGCCGCCTGCCGTGACGATCGCTTCGCTGCGCCGCACCGATACGCGGTAGCGGCGGTCACACAGCGCGAGCAAACCGCCGAGCGCCATGATGATGCAACCGCCCCAGATCCAGGTCACGAACGGCTTGTGATAAACACGCACGCTCCAGGCGCCGCCGGACACCGGCTCGCCGAGCGACACGTAGAGATCGCCGAAGATGCCGGTGTCGATCGCCGCCTCGGTCATCGGCATCTGCTGCACGTGGTAGACGCGCTTCTCCGGATGCAACACCTTGACGTGCCTGCCGCCGCGGCTGACATCGATCGTACCGCGCGCACCGCCGTAATTCGGGCCGCTGACTTCCTGCACGCCATCGAAGCGAAACGCGTAGCTTCCGACCGTGACACTGTCGCCGACCGCCATGCGCACATCGCGCTCGGTCTCGTAGCCTTTGACCAGCGTGACGCCGATGATGAACACCGCCACCCCGCAATGCGCGAGCAGCATTCCGTAGTAGGAACGGGGCTGCGCACGCAGCCGCGCCCACAGATTATTGCCGTCGTGCCGCGACAGCCGGTATTTCAGCGCCACTGCTGAAGTCGCGATAATCCACGCCCCGAGCAGCAGCCCGAACGCGACGAGCGGAGTCCATCTGCCCATCACAAACGGCAGCAGCAATGCAGTGAGCAAGCTTACGCCGAGCGCCCATTTCAGCCGCACCGCAATCTCGGGCAGGCTCGCCTCCTTCCAGCGCGCGAGCGGGCCGACTCCCATCAGGAACACCGCGGGCGTCATCAGCGGCACGAACACCGCATCGAAGTACGGCGGGCCGACCGAAATCTTGCCGAGCTTCAATGCGTCGAGAAATAGTGGATACAGGGTGCCGAGCAGCACCGAACCGGCGGCCGCGACCAGCAGCACGTTGTTGGCGAGCAGCATCGACTCGCGCGACACCGGCTCGAACTTGCCGCCGAGCCCCACCCGCGGCGCGCGCCACGCGAACAGCGCCAGCGAGCCGCCGATCACCACCGTGAGGAACGCGAGGATGAAAATGCCGCGCTTGGGGTCGGTTGCAAACGCATGTACCGAGGTCAGAACCCCTGAGCGCACCAGAAAGGTCCCCAGCAGACTCAGGCTGAACGCGCAGATCGCGAGCAATACGGTCCAGCTCTTGAAGCTGCCGCGCTTTTCGGTAACGGCGAGCGAGTGAATCAGCGCGGTGCCGAACAGCCACGGCATGAACGATGCGTTTTCAACCGGATCCCAGAACCACCAGCCACCCCAGCCGAGTTCGTAGTAAGCCCACCAGCTGCCGAGCATGATGCCGAGAGTGAGAAAACACCACGCGAGTGTGGTCCACGGCCGCGACCAGCGCGCCCAGGTGGCATCGAGCCGGCCGCCGAGCAGCGCGGCGATGGCGAACGCGAACGCAACTGAAAAACCGACGTAACCCATGTAGAGCATCGGCGGATGGATCACCATGCCGGGGTCCTGCAGCAGCGGATTCAGGTCACGGCCGTCAGGAGCGGCGGGAAACAGGCGCTCAAACGGATTGGAGGTGAGCAGCAGGAACAGCAGGAAACCGACGCTCACCAGCCCCATCACGCCGACCACGCGCGCCACCATCTCCTCGGGCAGATGGCGGCTGAATACCGTGACCGCCACCGTCCACGCGCCGAGCATCAGCACCCACAACAGCAGCGAACCCTCGTGCGAGCCCCAGGTCGCGGCGATGCGGTACTGCAGCGGCAGCTGCGAATTGGAATTGGTGGCCACGTTGAGCACGGAGAAATCATTGTTCGCGAACGACCACGCGAGACAGCCGAAGGCGATCGCGACGAACACGAACTGGCCCTGCGCGGCCGGGCGCGCCACGCTCACCCATGCGGAATTCGCGCGCGCCGCGCCGACGATCGGGAGCACGCCCTGAGCCAGTGCCAGCAGCAGTGCGAGGATTAATGCGAATTGGCCGATTTCAGGAACCATGCGCGCTTTCTGGAGTGTTCCGGGGTACGCTACTGGGTGACCACGCTCTTTTGCGCTTTTTGCGCCTGCTCGATCGCGTGGGCGGCATCGGGTGGCATGTAGTTTTCGTCGTGCTTGGCAAGCACCTCGGTTGCCGCGAATACGCCGTCCGCCTCAAGACGGCCTTGCGCGACCACGCCCTTGCCTTCCCTGAACAGATCGGGAAGTATTCCCGTATACACTACTACGACAGTATGGGCGGTATCGGTCACCCTGAAGCGCACCGTCAGGCCGTCGTCCGCGCGCTTGACGCTGCCCGACTCGACCAGCCCGCCGATGCGGAACGCCTTGCCGCGCGGCGCCTCGTTCGCCATCACCTGGCTCGGGCTGAAAAAGAACACCAGATTGCTGCGGAATGCGTTCAGCACCAGCGCGCTGGCGAGCGCGAGCACGCCAAGGCCGGCGGCGATGATTGCAATGCGTTTATGACGAGGTTTCATTGGAATGAGCGGCGTATTCTAACCGGATTGCGCGCCGGCGAAGATTAGCGGAGATCGCATTCCAGAAAGTTGACAAAGATCAAGTTTTCCGGAGTTAGGCCCCCGCAACCCAGACGAGTTCCCGGGTGCCGTCGCCGCCTTGCGCGAACCCGCCGGTTCGCCCTGCGCAGTCAGGCCGCAGGTTTGATCCAAGTCAATACCGGAATCAGGTCCGCAGCTTACATTTGCGGGGAAATCGGGGTTATGCGTCTTGTTTGTGATTGAAATTATTGCACTGCGGATTGAATGGCGCGGGGCATTCGACCTGCCGCGCGCTACAATCGGGCCACCCGTTAATTTTCGAGGTTCGTAATGAAATATTTGACGTTGAGCATCCTATTGTCGCTGGCGCTGATCGCCTGCACGGACAAGGACGTGGCGCCCGCAAAAACGGCCGCCGCGAAACCGTCGACCGCGGATATCAGCGCCGGCAAGGCCATCGCCGACCGCGACTGCAAAGCGTGCCATGGGCTGAACGGCGGCGGCGCCGCGCCGGCCATTCCGCACCTCGCGGCGCAACGCGAGAGTTATCTGCTCGCGTCATTGAAAGCCTACAAGGACGGGAAGCGTTCGCATGCGGCCCTGAGGGACATGGCGGCGCACATGAGCGAAGCAGACCTGCGCAATCTGGCCGCACATTACGCCAGCCTGCCGCCGGTTGCGAACGCGCCGGCCGGCAATGGGCAGCTCGTGTTTCCGTATGAAAGAGGCAAGGAAATCGCGGCAGCCTGCGCCAAATGCCACAACGAGGATGGAAACAGCACGATTCCCGGCATACCCAATCTGGCCGGCCAGCAGCCCCTGTATTTCGTGGCCGCGATTCAGGAGTATCTGCACGCGGAACGCAAGACCGCGCCGATGCATGCGAAGCTGCGCAGCCTGAACAAGATCGAGCGGGAGAGCGTAGCGCTGTATTTCGCATCGCAGGCGCCGGCCGAGCGCGCCGCGCCGCCGGCGGGTGACGCCGCGGCAGGCAAGCCGCTGAGCGCCGTGTGCGGCGGTTGTCATGGCCCTCAGGGGGTGAGCACCGATGCGACCACCCCGAGTCTCGCAAGCCAGGATTTCAGGTATCTGGTGGACGCCATCAAGGCCTACCGCAAGACCCGTACGCACACGGGCATGCGGCATTCCATCGCGGATCTCAGCGACAGAGACGTCGAGAATATTGCCGCGTTCTATACGGTGCAAAAATCCAGGCCCGCCGAAAAAGGACAGACTTTCATCCAGGACCTCGCGGAGAAATGCGATCGCTGTCACGGCGCCGGCACCGATAACCCCGCCATGGCGGTGCCAAAAATCCGCGGACAGGACAGGGATTATCTCGTGATGGCGCTAAGGGGATATCGCGACGACCGGCGTGAAAGCTCAACCATGCACCGGATGAGCCTGCCTTACAGCGACTCCATCATCGAAAGCATTGCGTCTTTGTACGCCAGTCAGCCGGCGAAATAAGCGCTCGCGAAAGCGCCGGCTGCGGCCGGCTTTCGATCAGCCAACGGGAGGAAGATCACCGCCCTGCCGGCGCGTGACGACGATCGGTGTCGGCGAAAACCACAGTTGATACATTGACACCCCCCACATGTAGGCGAAGGACATCGCCATGACGCCACCGGAGAGGATCACCACCCAGGCGAATGGATGATAGAGCTTGGTGAAATACCAGGAACTGATATCCATGGTGAGGGAGACGAATGGAAGGGCGACGACGGTACACTTGAACCACACGGGCCGCACGTAAGCATGGCTGAAGATAAGGCCCAGGGCGAAGAAAACGAATGTGAGCCCGAACAAGTGGATGTGCGACACGCGCACGAGCGTGAAAATACCCGTACCGGTGTCCTGTTCAGTCACCTTCTTGATATTATCGTAGCCGACCAGATTCGGCAGGTGCGGATTGCTGCCGTCGTGGCACGTTGCGCAACGCCTGTCTATCACCGGTCGGATCGCCTGCTCATACTTGGCGCGGTCCGCGCCTTCCTGCACCCAGGCAACGATGGGAGCGATCTCCTCAGCCGCCAGCATGGTCCTCATCCCGCCGCGCAGGGCCGATTCCAGGCGTGAACCCTTGCCGCTGCCGCTATAAGCGATGACGATATCGTCGTACGATACCGTCAGCGGATTGCCGTCTTTTCCGGAATAGGTGTGATACAGATAGATTCCGGCAAACAGATAGGCCAAACCCAGCACGAGAAGCGTCGCCGTATACAGGACGCGCAGGCTGTAGGGCAGATCTGAATAGTGAAGATAAAGGCGGTGCAGGGGCACATCACTCACGTTAGGTTCCTTTAGTCTTGCTGCTGGGTATTCCCGGGAGTGCCCTTACCTGGCAGGCACCGTCACGTAAACAACGGCACGCGCCTTCTGGCGCGCGTAGTGGGCCGCGAGGTTCTCGACATCGGCCTCGGTCAGCGAGTCGGACATGGCGGCCATCGCCGGACTCCTGCGCTCGCCCTTGCGATAAGCGTGCAGCACCTTTTCCAGATAGTCGGCCCGCTGTGCCGCCAGCATGTGAGAACGCGGGTCGATGCTGTTGCCGTTGATGCCGTGGCAGCGGTCGCACCGCTCGGACAATTCGGCAAGCGTCAGGGGCTTGCGCACCTTCGGCGGCTGCGGCTGCCGCGCCGCGTAAAAGGCCGCCATATTCCGGATGGTACGGTCATCGAGCGACGCCACCGGGGCTTTCATGGTCGAGTCATTGCGCGAACCGTCCTTGTAGGCCTTGATCGCGGCCGCAAGGTACTGCGCATCCTGACCGGCAAGGCTCGGGGTCGCGGGATTCCCGCTGACACCGTCGTCGCCGTGACATCCGGCGCATGCGGATGCGGCAACCTTGCCTGCCGCCTCGTCGCCCGGCGCCGGAGTTTGCGCCCGCGCGGGTTTCTGCAGCGCATAATAAAGCGCGATGTTGTTCAGATCTGCATCGCGAATGCCGGCAACAAAGGATTTCATCATATCGTGCTTGCGTTGCCCGCCCTTGTACGCGTTCAGGGCCGCGACGAAGTATTTCGGATCCAGCCCGACGAGGCTTGGCATGCCCGGAGTCTTGCTCACGCCGGCCTCGCCATGGCACCCCGCGCAACTCGCCGTCGCGGCCTTTCCCGCCTGCAGCGGGTCAGGCCTGGCAACGACTTTCGCGCCGCTTGCCGCGCTCGGAGCTGCGGGGTCAAGGCTCGCGTAGTACGCAGCCACCTTGACCAGCGCGTCGTCGCTCAGGAACTTGATGGTTCCGTCCATGGACTTGTCGCTGCGCGCGCCGGACTGATAGGCCCGCAGATCCAGGTACAGGGCTGCCGGACGCTGGCCCGCGAGATGGGGCACACCTTTCGTGGAGCTTATACCGTTGGCGCCATGACAGCGGGCGCACGAACTGTCGGCAAGGCGCTTGCCTTCCGCGGCGTCCTGGGGCGTGGCGTTCAGAGGCCGAAGCTCGTCACCGGGAACGAGCTTGACCATCGCGGGTTGAGCCGGCACCGCCGGCGAAGAACCCACGGCCACTGCACCCGCAACGAGCATCCGTGCCGCCACGAGAAAAGTCCGCGCATGCCAATTCATGAAGCGTTACTCCGAACCGTTGTTACATCACCCAGCGCGCATTTTACGCGCACTGTGCCGCCCATCGCCACCCGGGGAAATCCAGGCGAAGCCGTTACGCCGTGCCGCGGTGAAGCGAAGGGGGCGCATTATCGTGCCACGGCGGCAGCAGACGCACCGCGACGGCCAGCAGCATCAGCGGCGCAGCAACCACCGCGATCGTGGATAGCAGCCCTTCCCTGCCCCAAATATGCATTTGGTAATTCACCAGCCCCTGGCCGGTTTTCGAAATCTCCTGGCCGCCGATTACCACGTTCCAGCGCATCATCAGCACCGAAAGCAGTACCAGCGCGGCGCTTACGGTGACGCCGACGATCAGCGCCTTGCCGGTAGTTCCGCGCGAGATCAGGTACGAGATCACGGCAATCGGCGTGACTGCGCCCACACCGAATTGCACGACGAAAAACGGCACCACCAGGGGACCCGTTACGTATTCCATGATCGTTTCGATTCCTTCGCGTGCCTTGTACACGATGTTGGCAAACTCCAGCCCTTCCAGCACCAGGGTGAACATCATGAAACCCCACAGCACATAGGCCAATCCCTTGAGGCACGCCAGATCGATCTTCACTTTGCGCAATCCGCACGACAGCACGTAGAGCACGATCAGCAGGGCGACTCCGGAGATGACCGCCGAAAACAGGAACACCACCGGCATCAGGTCGGAAGACCACCACTCGCGGGACTTGAGCGAACCGAAAATAAACCCGACATATCCGTGCAGGCCATGGGCACCGGGTATGCCCGCCACCGCCAGCGCGAACATCCATTTATGATCGTAGCGCATCGCCTTTTCCGAAAGATCGTCGGATCCCAGGGAAAGCGCGCGCCACATCATTGCCTCCAGCCCCGCCTTCTGCTGCGCCTGCCGTACGAAATGCGGGCGAAACATGAACCAGATCTCCAGCATCAGCAGGATAATGTAGAACCCGGCGAAATAACCGAACGCAGCCATCGCCGACGTCCAGTGCGGCGTGAGCACGGCGTTCATCGCGCGCAGCGGCTGCCCGAGATGCAGCAGCAGCGGCACGGGAACGAAGAACATGAAGCAAAGCGCGGTGAGCAGCGCGAACTGCGCCACGGGTTTGAACCGCTCCATGCCGAACACGTGATACAGGCTGGATACGGTAAAAGCGCCGGCCACCAGTCCCGTGATGTACGGGTAAATCACAATCATCACGGACCAGGCAATGACGGTGTCGTTCGGGTAGACCGATCCGGTGTAAGTGGCTAGGTCATACAGGGGTTCCATCAGATCACATCCTTGTCGAGGCCCACATAAAAGACGTTCGGCGCGTTGCCGGACTCGGGCTTGAGGACGCGCACGCGGCTGTTGCGAACGAACTGGCTGATCGGGCTCTGTTTGTCGTCGAGATCGCCGAAGATGCGCGCACCGACCGGACAAACCTCAACGCAGGCCGGTTGCAGTCCCTTGGTAATGCGGTGATAACACCACGTGCACTTGTCGGAAACCTGTTTTTCGTGGTTGAAATAGCGCGCGCCGTAGGGACAGGCCTGCACGCAGTACGCGCAACCGATGCAGTATTTGTGATCGATCAGCACCACGCCGTCCTTGGTCTTGTAGGTAGCGCCAGTGGGGCAGCATTGGACACAGGCCGGATGCGTGCAGTGGTTGCACAGCTTGGGCACGAAAAAGGCCTTGTCCACCTTGGCATCCTTGTAGCGATTGGCGAACCGGTATTCCTTTTCCGAACCGGAGGCCTCGATGTTCACGGGGTCGTGCTGGCTGTCGATGCGCGGCTTGTCTTCGCCCTCCAGATAGACATAGCGCTCGACCCAGGTGCGAAAATGATGCGCGGTGCCGGGAACATCGTTCTCCCGCTTGCACGCCTCGACACAACGCAGGCAGCCGATGCATTTTGTGGCATCGACCCCGTAGCCCCACCGGTGCTTGGTCCAGTCGTAGTCTTTGGTCGGAAACGATCCGCCGCCCGCGCCGGGCTCGCTCTTCGCGGCCGTGTTCCGCGCGGGGACCAGCGCGCCAGCGCCGACCACGGCACCGGCATACGTTACGGCACGGCCCAGCTTGCCGAGAAACCTGCGCCGTGCAGCCAATGCGGGGTTTATTTCCTTCATGGCGCCTTCCTCTCTTGCGGTTTTTCTTTACAGCTTTGCCCCGCGTAGTAAGCGGCGAGGTTGGCGATGTCGGCGTCGCTCAACCCCCGGGTAACGCCTGCCATCATCGGGTCCTTGCGCAACCCGGCCCTGAACGCCTTGAGCACGTTAACCAGGTACGCCGGCTTCTGCCCGGCAAGCTTCGGCCACGCGGGATTGGACCCGGCGCCTGCTTCGCCATGGCAGCCCGTGCAATTGGCCGCCACCGCTTTGCCGGCGGCAGCGTCGCCAACCTGCGTCTGACTCGGAGGCGCCGCGCAACTCAGACTGCCGTAATAGGCCGCGAGGTCCTGAATCTCCCCGGTGCTGAGCGGTTGCGCAATCGGCGTCATCATGACGTCTTTTTGGTCGCCGGACTTGTATGCCGCAAGGATGCGGGCAAGATAGGCGGCATTCTGCCCGGCCAGATTCGGCCAGCTGTCGTTCGGGCTGATGCCTTTTTCGCCGTGACAGCTGGCGCAAGCGGCAGCGCGTTGCTGTCCTGCCTTCGCATCGCCCGTCACCTTGATCGCGGCCGCGGCAATTTTCGGCGCATGCGGGTTATGACAAACGATGCACTGCTGGCCTCCGGAGTGCTGCGCAATAACGATCTGCGGCTGCGTGCGCGGCCTCCCCGGCATGGCCTCGTGGCATAGGGAGCAGAGCTTCGCGGTATCCTTGGGAATTGGCAGCTTGCCGTTTTGCGGATGGCCCTTCGCTGCGCCGTGGCAGACTTCGCAGATAACCGATTTGTGACTGTTGGCTGACCACTGGGCATGGCGCTCGGTGTGGCAGGCCTGACAATAACCCGGGGTCTGATAGACCGGTTCCTGCCCTGCGATTTCGGGGACGGAAGCGGCGCGATAGTGGCCGAATTCATAAAACGAGTCAGCCGTGAAATACCACTTGGCAACCGCCGCCAGTGCACCAAGAACGACGATTAGCGCGATCAGCCGCACGATATGCTTGGGCATGCTTTGTTGTCCCGTTCTCCGTTGCAGGTTGCGTCGGCGCTTCGTTGGTAAGCCTCCTCCGACTAAGCGCCAGCCAGCCGATTACCGGCTTGATTCAGGACAAGACTATGCCGCATCGGCGAAATCGACATTTGATCTATGTCAATGCCCACGGTTGAGCCGGTTGCCCAATCTGCAATCGGGACGCGGCCCGGGCTGGTGCTCGCATCGATATTATTTCGCGCGCTATTGCTTCCTGATCCCCGCATCGCTACTACACCAGCTGAGAGGTACGGTCTACGCGGCGCGCGGCCGCGGGATTTTTTTCTGATCTTCGGCGATTGTCACCGGCGCTATCGGCATTACGCGCGCCTTGCGCCACCTCGGGCGATCCTGGAAAAGAATTGCGGCTCAAGCGCTGACTGATCGTAGCCGCGCGGGTGCCTGGAAAAAATATCCCGCGTGAAATGTCCCAGGTGATTGAAGACAAAAGATCATCCTGTTTTCCCGCACTGGAAATGTACGAGAACAATGTACTTCAGTCACGCCACGAGCCGGATACCGCACCTTCGGCTCAATGGTACAACCCATTGAACCGGATAGCTGTTTTCCCCGGCTGAGAACCTCTGGCATGGACATTGCTGCGATGGGCACAGGAACATAGGCGAGGTGTCACGTGGATGAAAAAAGCAAGATCCTGGTCGTGGACGACGACGAAGTCGTACGACTCAGTCATCTCAGGTCCCTGGTCGGCGCACATTGCGAAGTCAAAGCGGTGTGGGACGGTACCGAGGCGCTGCGCGCGATGACTGAACATCCTTTCGATGTCGTGCTCCTCGATCTTCGCATGCCGGGTCTGGACGGGATGGCGGTTCTCAGAACGATCAAGGAGAAATGGCCGGAAAGCGAAGTCGTCATCATCACCGGTTACCCGAGCATCGAAACCGCGAAAGAAGCGGTGCGGCTCGGCGCCTACGATTATCTTGCCAAGCCCGTGGGACCGGACGCTGTGATCAACGCGGCAACCGGCGCCGTGATGCGCAAGAAATGGGCCTTGCACACGGACCGCAGGAATCCAGTCGAGGGAACGGCTCCGAGCGCCGGCTCCCACTGAACAACGGACCATCACGCTTATTGACACAAGGAGAATCATCATGGATGCGATCAGAAAAGTACTGGTAGTTGACGACGATCCGGTCGTCGGAAAAAGCTTCGACCGGGTGCTCTCGGGAAAAGGCTATGCAGTTATCACCGCCCGCAACGGCGAGGAGGCGCTGAACAAGCTGCGCAGCGAAACGTACGATGTCGTTTTCACCGACATCAAGATGCCGGGGATGAGTGGCCTGGAGGTCGCGGAGCGGCTCAAGGAAACCCAGCCGTGGCTGCCGGTCGTCATCGTTACCGGTTATGGCGATGATGCCAATCAGGCCCGGGCCAAAGCGGCAGGAGTATCCGGTTTCCTCCACAAGCCCCTTTCGCCGGAGATGATCGAGGGCAGCGCGCAACAGGCGCTGCTCGAAAAAGCGCCCGCGCCTGCGACGCAGATAGCGGCCGAAGCCCCCGCCGTGGCAATGCCCGCGGTGGCGAAAAAAGAAAGTGCAGTGAAAAACGTCGCGCTCTTTTTCGCGGCACCCTTCATCGGATTGGCGTACTTCATCGCCTTCCCGTTCATCGGTCTTGGCATGCTGGCCTGGATGGGCGGCCGGGAACTGATGAAGTACCGCGCGGTGCGAACGACCGGCCGGTTCATCGAACACTTCACGCTTCTCGTCGCGGCACCTTTGCTCGGGTTGGCCTACATCATTGCCCTGCCGTTCATCGGGCTTGTGATGCTGGCCCGGGAAGGTGTGCGGGCAATGAGGAAGTCTTGAAATTATCTTGGAAGGAGAACCGATGAAATCCCCCCTCCCGGCCCTGCTCGTGGCCGCAATCGCCGTGACATTTGCCAGCGCCGTTGCCGCAATGCCCGCTGGAGCAGCCCCAGGAAAAGGCCCGCACGCGTATCCCATGGACTGCAGCCAGGCGAAGGACAAGGCGCGCTGCGAATCTCTCAACCGGGATATCGAAGCGTGCAAGGCCAAGACCGGCGATGAGTGGCGCGACTGCATGGGTCAGTCAGCACCGACCACCAAGTTCACTCCACCCAGGCCACGCGACTGCAGCAAGGCGCGCAACACGCAGAGCTGCGAGGCCCACTCCAGCGCGCTGGATGCCTGCCGGGACAAAACGACGCGGGCCGAGCACCGCAAATGCATGGAGGAATTCTGGCGTGCGCGCGCCGGATCCTAAGTGCGGCAGGTTTGATCTCCGTCAAACTAAGGCCTTGATGCCACGGCTATTCTTATGAAGAAATAAGGGTAAACCCCACGTCCAACCTCCGCGGCTGTCTCCCCGCTCAATCGACCCTACTGAAATCATGCAGGTTCAGGCGCGCTGCGAACCTTCGAATCTATTGAAAGCCAGGTATTTCACGGAGGCACAAAATGGTTCTATTGATTGTCGTGATCACGGTCATTGTTTTCGTAATCGTTGATTTTGCACTACGTGTTTTCTTTCAGAAGCAGCAAGAACTGAGACTCCGGAAAGAACGGGAAGAGGCCCTTGATATTGGACTGAGACTGGATTTTTCCGAAGAAGCCACCACGCTGAAAAGAGTGGAGGTAAAAGAACCAAAGGCGAGAATACTGGCCGTTGATGATGAAGCCATTATCCTCGACAGCTTCAGGAAAATTCTGGTTGTCGCGGGCTACAGCATCGATACCGTGGAAAAAGGGCGGGAAGCTCTCGGCCTGATTCGAAAGCACGATTACGATTTCGTTTTCACCGATCTGAAAATGCCGGAAATGGATGGACTGGAGGTCACCAAGGCGGTGAAACATTTGCGCCCCGATATCGATGTCATCGTAATAACCGGCTACGCATCCATCGAAACTGCCGTTGAAACAATGAAATACGGCGCGATGGATTATGTACAGAAACCCTTTACGGAAGACGAGTTGATTGCTTTCTTTAACAAGTCCCTTATCAGGCGCAAGGACAAGATTGAACGCCAGATGAAACCGGCAGTCAGGCTGATTACTCCGTCCACCAGGGAATCCGGTTCACAGCATGAGTTCAATGTTCCCGCAGGGATCTTCATTTCCCAAAATCATACGTGGGTCAACATCGAAATGAATGGTACTGCGCGTGTTGGACTGGACGATTTTGTCCGGAAAATAATCAAGAACCTTGATTCAGTTGAGCTGCCGGCACTGAACAAGAACATCAAGAAGGGGGAGTTGCTTTTTTCAATCAGGCATGATTCCCACACCATCAACATCTGCTCCCCGATAAGCGGAAAAGTTACCTTGCTGAATACGGAACATGTTGAGCATCCGGAGTGGATCGCATCAAAGCCCTTTGAGCTGAGCTGGATGTGTTGTATTGATCCGTCGAATCTCCCGGAAGAACTGGCTTCGCTGAGAATCGGCGTGGATTCCATTAACTGGTACAAGGCGGAAATCGACAAGTACAACGACATGGTAAAAGGACTTGAAAAGAAAAGACAGGAAACCGGATCGTCGGCCAATGGCGGTGATAAGGCCGGAAAACAAAAGACAGACGAAACATTTCTGGAGGAGTTTGCCAAGACTTTTCTCCTTAGAGAAATACCGGACTTCAGGTAGCTGCACTGCTTTTTAACCGCATCTCCGGGAAGAGGTGGTCATGATCAAATATGTTCTGGCAGCGGCGGCGGCATCGCTTCTTGTGACTGCCTGTGCACGCTCGACCAATGATGATGTTACAGGGACAACATCCACTGCAGCTGAGTCTTCTTCGCGTGCGATCGTAAAGACCCGCTTCCCCCAATCAGACGCTGCGGGGATACCGTCGGAGATCCATATTCCTTCTTCAGTGGGCGAAGTCACATTTCGCCATCAGATGCACACCGGAGATCTCGCGATCAAATGTGTCGAGTGTCACCATCAGATCAATGCCAGGACATTGAATACGCCTCATCCGGATTATCTTAAATCCTCCTGGATCAATTGCAAGGTCTGTCATGATGAATCAGGAAAGATCAGGCAGAAAGCCTATACCTGTTCGGATTGCCACCCCACCAATCCAGTCAATATTGCGGATGAAACACTCAGTGCAAAAGTAGTCATTCACAAGCAGTGCTGGAAGTGCCACCCGGTGAGCACCGGTAAGGGCGCAAGCAAGGGTTGTGAAAAGTGTCATTCCGGAACGAAGTCATCATGACCGGTGTGGTCCGCCAATGACCGGTCCTTGAATGGGAGCAGCGGTGTCCGGACAAACCGGTGTCGCTGGCTTTGTTCCTGACCGGACGCTTCTGAAACAGGAGATATCGTGGATAGAAGGCAATTTTTCAGGACTTCAGCTACCGTTGGCGCAGCAGTGGGTGCAGCAGTTCTGCCCATCAGGCAATCAAAGGCTGCCAGCACAAAAGAAAACAAGGAATTCATCGGAGTACTGGTCGATACCACCCGATGTATCGGGTGCCGATCCTGTGAAGTTGCGTGTTCGGTAGCGCATGATAATTTTGTTCCCGACATCAAGAACGATAATGCACTGGAGAAAATCCACGATACCGATGACAAGCAATGGACAATTGTCAATCGCTTCAAGACCGAAAGAGGTGATGTGTTTGTAAAACGGCAATGTATGCACTGCTGGCAGCCGGCCTGCGTGGCTGCCTGTCTCGTCAATGCAATGTATAAGACGAAGGAGGGGCCGGTTACCTGGAATGGAGACAAATGTATGGGATGCAGATTCTGCATGGTCTCCTGTCCCTTCGATATTCCAAAGGCCGAGTATCACTCATGGAATCCAAGAATTCAGAAGTGCAACATGTGTTATGAGAGATTGCAGGAAGGAAAAAAGCCTGCCTGCGTGGAAGCCTGCCCGACAGATACCTTGATGTTTGGCCCGAAAAGGGAACTGATGGAGATTGCCCGCCATCGTGTATACAGCCACCCGGACAAGTATGTGCATCAGATTTATGGAGAAAACGAAGTGGGAGGGACGGGCTGGCTATACCTGTCCGCCGTTCCGTTTAACCAAATCGGTTTCAGAACCGACCTTGGTACAACGCCTTACCCGGAATACACAAAACAATTCCTGGTTTCAGTTCCGCTCATTCTTTTCGGTGTCCCTGCATTGCTACTGGGGCTGAATGAATTAACGGAAAGGAAAAACCAGTTACGCGACAACCACGGGTGGACGAATCCGGGAGCGGACAATGAATAACACGGCAGTGATCACCGGTGAATTTAACCGGGTCTTCAAGTTCATACTGCAGGAACTGAAACCCAGGGGTCGGTGGCTCACCCCATTCAATGTTATCTCAATTCCAATCATAATCGTCGGCCTGATCATCCTGTATTTCCGTTTTGTATACGGGCTCGGATCAGTGACCAATCTTTCCCAGAATTTCCCCTGGGGACTGTGGATCGGATTTGACGTGGTCACCGGCGTTGCCTTTGCGGGCGGCTCTTACGTCGTGACCTTTGTTGTCTATGTGATGAGAAACGAGAAATATCACTCGATCGTCAGAGTGACTGTTTTGAATGGATTGTTGGCGTACGTCTTTTATGCCGGAGCCTTGGTACTGGATTTGGGACGACCCTGGCATATCGTGAATCCGATCATCGGGAACTCATTCGGATATAACTCCGTTCTGTTTCTGGTTTCCTGGCACTTTCTGCTTTACATGATCGCGATGTTTGTGGAATTTTCCCCGGTGATTGCCGAATGGGCACAATTGGAGAAAGTACGCAAATTCCTTTCCGCCCTGACACTGGGCGCCGTGATATTCGGTATTACGCTCTCAATCCTCCATCAATCGGGCCTCGGTGCGCTCTTTTTGATGGCCAAGCCCAAGATACATCCCCTCTGGTATTCTGAATTCATACCGGTCCTGTTCTTTGTGTCGAGCATTTATGCCGGATTATCGATGATCATATTCGAGGGGACTATCAGTCACAAAGTCTTCAAAACCCTGATCGGTGAAGGCAGCCACCATCACTATGACGAAATCGTTTTGGGCCTGGCCAAAGGCGCGGCCATTACAATGTTTGTTTATTATTTTTTCCAGGCGCTCCTCTTCATACATGAAAAACGCTGGGAGCTGATCAATGATTTCTGGGGTTACTGGTATCTTGTTGAAGTGATCGGTTTTGTCCTCATACCTTGTTTTATGTTTGCTTATGCCGTAAGAAATAGAAACCTGGGATTGATCAAAGTGGCGTCCGTTATGGCCATGCTCGGTATTATCCTTAACAGACTGAATGTGTCCGTGATCGCTTTTCGCTGGTATGCGGTAGATCATTACTATCCGTCCTGGGAGGAAATTGTCGTGACGCTCATGGTAATTTCCGTCGAAATATGGGTCTTGAGATGGATCGTGACCCGCATGCCGGTTTTCCGTAAATCGTAAATACAAAAAAGGGCGCATGATGGAGTTCTATACTTACGTAAACATATTCGAGACCAAGGGCCTGGAATACCTATTGTTATTGTCCTTTCTCGTCCTGTTCATATTGTTAGTGAGATATCTCTCGGTTCCCGGAACGAAAGGCCCGGTCGCCGGAGAGAAATCCTCATCACCCCCCGCTGAGAGCCGGTCGTCGCTGAAGACTGCCTTCTGATCTGAAGAAGCGCCCGATGGAACTGGATGAAATGGTAACCAGGCTCGGCCTGAAACTGATCATTGCAGTCGGTGTCATTACCATTTTCATCATCGGCGTATTTTCCTACTTCAGCATCAGCGCGCAAACAGATGCCCTGATTTATCAGGCGGGCATGCATGCAAACCAGCTGAGCGAAGCGATCAAGAACAGCACGCTCACCAGCATGCTGGAAAACAAGCGGGAAGAGGTGCATGCGATCATCAATACCGTCTCGCATGAACCCAGCATCACGGAGATACGGATACTCAACAAGGAAGGGGTGGTAACGTTTTCGTCCCGCGGTGATTTGATCGGGCGAATGGTGGATAAGCATGCCGAAAGCTGCTACGCATGCCATACCGCCAATGCGCCATTGCAGAGGCTGCCGATCGATGAAAGAACGCGCATTTACAGGATCAGTCCGGATTCCCCGCGAATACTCGCTGTGATCAACCCGATCTACAACAAGCCCTCCTGCTATGAAGCGGCCTGCCATGCACACACACGAGATCAGACCGTGCTGGGCGTGCTCGATATCAAAATGGATTTGAAAGGCGTGGATCAGCAAATCGAGGACAGCAAGTTCAGATTGATCGTCCTCGCTGTTATCGCGACTCTCGCGTTGAGTCTTTTCATCGCCTATTTCGTCAGAAAATGGATAGGCAGGCCTGTCAGGGAATTGGTGAAAGCAACCCACCAGGTCAGTTCGGGCAATTTCAATTACACCATTGAGAATCTTGGTGAGGACGAACTCGGGATTCTTGCGAAATCATTCAACAAGATGACCCGGAATCTGGCAGAAGCACGACTGCAGCTTTTCCAGTCCGATAAACTGGCTTCGCTGGGGAGGCTCGCGGCGGGAGTTGCCCACGAGATAAACAATCCGTTAACGGCCGTATTGACCTACAGCAGTTTTCTACTTAAGAGGACCAAGGACAATGCGGAGGCCCAGGAAGACCTTGGAGTTGTGGTCAGGGAAACAATACGATGCCGGGAGATCGTAAAAAACCTGCTCGATTTTGCCCGGCCGTCTGTTCCCAAGATGCATAATGCGGACATCAACAAGATCATCAGAAGCGCAATCGAAGTGGTCGCCAGCCAGTTATTGCTTAAGCGGATCGAGCTTGATGCGGATCTTGATACGTCGTTACCCGAAGTCACAGTCGATGCCAATCAGATTCAGCAGGTATTCATAAACCTGCTGGTCAACGCCGCCGATGCAATGGGGGATGGCGGAGGCAGGATTTCCGTCAATCCTTCCTTGATCTCTCTTTCACCCTATGGATTAGCACAGATAAAAACTGCCGTCTGCCCCAGGAAACATGCCCTGATGGATGACGAAACAAGAATTAACGGCTTGCCGACCATCAAAGTGAAAGCCGTTTCAAAGGGCAATATTGGCATCATCAACCTGGATCCCGTTTATGGAAAACACCGGCACCAGTACGGGATTGAATTCAGGCGGGGAAAGGATTTGCAGGTTTCATGTCCCCAATGCAACGTTTCATTAATCGATGAAAATATCAAATGTCCGAAGTGCGGGTCACCGGTTTACCGTTTTGAAGTACCGCCCCACGGGATGTTTGAGGGCTGCCCAAATCCGGAATGTGCCTGGCAAAAGTGGCAGGCAATGGATGAGGCAGGGCAAAAAGACTACCTCGAAGTCAGGGTTGCCGATACCGGGCAGGGAATTCCAAAAGAGAATCTGTCCAGATTGTTCGAGCCGTTTTACACTACCAAAGGCAAACACGGAACCGGGCTTGGACTGGCGGTTATATGGAGAATAATAGATAACCATGACGGAACAATTAACGTCGAAAGCGAGCCTGGGAAAGGTACAACGTTTATCATTCACCTGCCATTGCAGAAGTAATCAGGCCGCATGGGGTGGCCCGGTGTTTGATATCAAGCAACCATAAAGGACAGCGATGGCGATCTGCCGGAGCGTACTCATAATGACCGGAACAAAATTCCACGCGGACCTGATCATTGCTGCCAGGCTGGCACTGGTGGTGGTGGGCGTGCTCGCTGTGACGGGCCTGAACGCCGGCGCCGCCGGCAGCGCGCTCTCCAAACCGGACCAGGAATGTCTCGGCTGCCATTCCGTCAAGGGGCTCGAGAAACAACTGGCGAACGGAGAAACACTTTCCCTGCACGTGGAAGAACCGGCATTTTCGAAATCGGTCCACAACATGATCGGGTGCGCCGTCTGCCATCGCAACATCGCGCTCGAGCCTCATCCTCCACTCAAAACGCAAATCGCCAGTATCCGTGAAAATTCGCTCGCGCTGACGAAGGTGTGCCAAACCTGTCACGCTGCCATATTCAAGCTGTACGAAGGCAGCATTCATGCCACCCTCCTCCGCGACGGTAACCCGGGCGCGCCCATCTGCACGGACTGCCACAGTCCTCATGCGGTGATGCCCAAAGCCGCCTATGACGCAGCAACCGGAACCCCGTGCAGCAGATGTCACGGTCCCATCTTCAACGCGTATGCCGGCAGCGTGCATGGCCAGGCCGCCCTGGTCTGCTCCAATTGCCACCGCGCCCACGACGTGAGCCCCGCGACCACGGGAGACCAGCTGAAGAGCGCCTGTCTTGGGTGCCACCAGGGCGCACTGGCGACCCATCAGACATGGCTGCCGAATTCCGGACGGCATTTCGATGCCGTATCGTGCCCCGCCTGCCATTCGCCGGCAGCCAGGCGGAAGGTCGATCTCCGGCTTTACGACAACGTGGCACAGCAACGGGTGGCGGAAAAAGCCGGCGTGCCGCAGTTCGAAAGCCGTGCCCGCTCAGCCGACGCGAAGGGCGCCGGCCTGGACGCGATGGCGCTGCAAAGCCTGTTGCGGGAATTCAACCGCGAGGGGATAGACAACCGAACCACGCTGCGGGGCCGTCTGGAGGTCAGCACGGGCGTCGAAGCGCATCAACTCGCGAGGAGCACCCAGGCGATCCGGGATTGCGCCAAATGCCACCAGCAAGGCGCCGAACCGTTCCAGAGCGTCACGGTTTCCATCGTCGGCCCCGACGGCAGACCGCTGCGCTATGGCGCGCAACAGGAGGTCCTGAACTCCATGATATCGGTGGATTCGGTGGGCGGCTTCTACGCCATCGGCGGCACCCGAATCAAGTTGCTGGATATGCTCCTCGCCCTTGCGCTGCTGATCGGCGTCGGCGTGCCGGCCGGCCATTTGACGGTCGCCTGGCTCTTTCGGAGATACGCGAAGAAAATAGGCGGGAAGGAAGACTCCTGAAACGCCCGTCCGAAGGCCAGCCCGAACCCGCCGACCCAAAGCAAAAGGAACAACGCAATGCCGAGAATCTACATTCACCCGCTTCCCGTCAGGATCTGGCACTGGATCAACGCGCTCGGATTCGTGACGATGATCGTCACCGGCGTTCAGATACGTTATATCGGATTGATCGATCTGCTGTCGTTCCGGACGGCGGTTATCCTGCATAACTGGACCGGTTTTGTGCTCATCGGAAATTTCTTCGTCTGGCTGCTCTTCTATCTGTTTTCGGACAAGATCAAGGTCTACCATCCCGATTTGAGCCCGGCCAGGCATTTTCGCGCAAGTTTCCGCCAGCTCAGGTATTACGGCTACGGCATTTTCAAAGGCGAACCCAATCCGTACCACATCAGCGTCTACCAGAAGTTCAACTCGATGCAGAGCATGACCTACCAGGTCATCATGCTGCTGCTGGTGCCGCTGCAGTTCTACACCGGGGTGCTGTTGTGGGACGTCAAGCGCTTCTCCGGGATGATCGACGCGCTCGGGGGAGTGCGGGCAGTGGACACGGCCCACGTGCTGATTTTCATCTTCTTCGTGGGATTCATTTTCATCCACCCCTACTTGGCAAGCCTCGGCCACACCCGCACGGCTCACTTCAGGGCCATGCTCACCGGTTACGAGGACGTCGAAGACGAGGCCGGCCACAGCCCGCTCCGGTGAGCGGCAGTTATTGGCCGGAATCGAATGCCGCGCCGCGAATGCGGATATCGTACTTCTTCATGAGCGCCTGAAAGTTGGCGCGCTGCATGCCTGTTTCTTCGGCGCTTTTGGTGACATTCCATGCGTTGCGTTTAAGCGCTTCGAGAACGAATGATTTCTCGATCTCTTCGACTGACTTCTCGCGTGCGACTTTCTTGAGCTGCTTCAATTCGTCGCTGGTTTTCGCCACGTCGAGATCGAGCCGCGGCGAATTTTCGAGGATATTCGACAAGTGCGCGCGCCGTATAACCTTGTCGGAAGCAAGAATCATCGCGCGTTGAACGGTATTTTCGAGCTCCCGTACGTTCCCCGGCCAGTCGTGATTGACGAGCGCGTTCATCGCCCCGTCCGAAAACTCGGTCACTTTTTTCCCCAGTTCCTCGCTGAAGACGGCAAGAAAATGAAAGGCGAGCGCGGGAATATCCGTCCGGCGTTCCCGCAGCGGCGGTATCTGGATGGGAAAGATATTGATGCGGTAGTAAAGATCCTCCCGGAAGGCCTCACTGGCCACCATGGCCTTCAGATCCTTGTTGGTGGCGGTGATCAGCCGGATGTCGGTTTCCTGGGTCCGGGTATCTCCCACCGCCTTGAATTCGCGCTCCTGCACGACCCGCAGCAGCTTGGCCTGGGTGGATAACGAGATGTTCCCGATTTCGTCCAGAAAAAGTGTTCCATGGTTCGCGATTTCGAACATTCCTTTCTTGTTGGCCACCGCGCCGGTAAAGGCGCCCTTGACGTGCCCGAACAATTCACTCTCCAGCAGGGTTTCACTCAGCGCGTTGCAGTCGACCGCGACAAAGGGTTTGTCTTTCCGCAGGCTGTTGTAGTGGATGGCGCGGGCAATCAGCTCCTTGCCGGTACCGCTCTCCCCGGTAATCAGGACGGTGCTGTTGGTTGGAGCGCACTGGGCGATCAGGCGATAAACGCCTTGCATAGGCGGACTGGACCCGATGATGTTTTCGAAACGGTACTTGGAACTGACCTCGCTTCTGAGGTTGAGGTTTTCCTGCAGCAATTGGCGCCTCTCCAGCGCCCGTCCCACCACCCGCTTGAGTTCGTCCGGATCGAAGGGCTTCGGCAGGTAGTCGAAAGCCCCGAGTTTCATGGCCCGCACGGCAGTCTCGATCTGGGACAGTCCGGTGACCATGATGATGTCAATGTCCGGGTGCGTCTCCTTCACCCTCTGCAGTACTTCCAGGCCGTCCATCCTGGGCATCATGATGTCCAGGATCAGCACATCGTATTGACTCTCCTCGACCTTGCGCAGGGCGTCCATGCCGCTCCGGACCGCTTCCACCTCGTAGCCGCTCTCGCCCAGGATACGCACACAGCTCCTGATGACTATCTCTTCGTCGTCAACAACCAGTATCCTGGCGCTCATGGCTCGCTCCCGCTGCTGTGACCTGCGTGATCTCCCGCTGGAGGATCGATCGGAAGGTACACCCTGAATACGGACCCCTCTCCGACTCTGCTTTCGGCCTCGATCGCGCCGCCGTGGGCCTTGACGATCCCGTGGCTGACCGACAATCCGAGTCCCGTGCCTTTTCCGACCTCCTTCGAAGTGAAAAACGGATCGAAAATCCGCTTGAGATTCTGCGGCGGAATGCCGCATCCCGTATCGATAATAGCCATTTCCACCATGGGCACGGACGGCATGCCGGGCTCCGGGCTTCTCGGCTCCGGACAGCGGCGGGTGCGGACCGTAATACTGCCCGCGTCTTCGATTGCATGCTGGGCATTGACGAGCATGTTCATGATCACCTGCTTGATCAGGTCCGCGTCGAGCCAGACGGGTGGCAGATCACGGTCCAGGTCCAGCGTAATCTCGATGTCGCGAAAAGAGGCAGGCCGCTCGATGATACGCACCGTGTCCTCAATCGTCCGGTTGAGGTCCGCAAACTTCTTCTCCGGTGTTTTTTCGCGGGCGAAATCGAGCAGCCTCCTGATGATCGTCGCGCACCGCTTGGTTTCCCGGATCACGAGATCCAGATCTTCCGCGTCGGTGCTCCCGTCCGGCATTTTTTTCCGCAGCAGCGTCGCGAAGGTCAGAATGCCGGTCAACGGATTGTTCAGCTCATGCGCGATTCCGGCAGCGAGCAGCCCGACCGATGCCAGTTTCTCCGAGCGCACGGTTTCCGCCTCGGCAATTCGCAGCTCGCGGGTTCTTTTTTCCACTTTCTGCTCCAGCGTGCGGCCCCACTCCCGCAGTTCCACCTGTGAATTGGCGAGGGCGGCCGTCATCGCGTTGAAAGACGCGGCCAGCTGACCGAACTCGTCACCGCTGCGTACGGGTATCGCCTGGTCCAGATTTCCGGCGGAGATTCTCTTGGCGCCGGTTTCCAGGTCGCGCAGCGGCACGTAGACCAGGCGGTGCACGAAGAAACTGACACAGAGCGACGCGAAGATGATGAACCCCAGGGAAAAGCTGGCGATGGTGATGACGTTGGTCCGCATCGTCCGGTCGATCTCTTCGAGGGAGTAGACGATATCCAGCACGCCGAGGACCGACTGGGCCTTCTTGTGCTGGTGGCACGCCGCGGTGTAGCACGACGGCTCGTTGCGGATCACTTCCATGCTCCCGAGCAGCCGCTTGCCCTCCCCGTTGGAGAAAATCCGCGCCCGTTCGCTCACGGGAACGTGTTGGAGGGGTTTTTCGCTGCGGTGGCAGCGGATGCAACCCTCGGCTTTCTGATCGACCTTCAGCCCGATTTCGGCCGCGTAGGTGGAATCTATGATCAGTCCTTCCTTGCTGAATATCCTGATTTTCTCGATCCCTTTCTGGCTGCCCACATCCTGGATAATCCGGTGGACGTAGTAGGGCTGATTCTGCAGCATCGCAAAGCGGGTGCTGCGGGTAATCACCTCGGAGAGCTGGGTGACGTGGCTCGACGCTTCGTCCAGAAGCCGATCCCGCTGATGCCGGACGACAAGCAGGGTAAACAGCAGCATCGCCACCGCCAGCGCAATCGCCAGGTAGAAACCGACTTTGAACTTGAGTGTGTGCGGACCCACGCTCTCCTTCATTGCGTCAGTTTGTCACCCCGCCAGCGCGCTGCCGGTGAACCCGATCAGCACCAGCACGAGGAGGGTCAGGCCGCAGGCGATCAGGGTAATTCCGAGTATTCTCGAACCCAGGGTCAGCGGCCGTGACGGGGCGTCGACCAGGTGCTTCGCCAGCTGGCCCGATTCGAGCAACCGGTTGTATTCCAGCGTGTGCTCCCGCCTGAACTCCTCGAGCGGCACCGCGCCGGTGAACATCACGATATCCGGCGGCGGGTACTTGTCCGGCCTGAAATGATTGTTGAAGAAATGCACGGTAAACAGGAACACGGCGGCCAGGATCGCCTCTTCCCCGTGTATGAGTGTCGCCACGTTGAAAACCCATCCGGGCGCCATGGAGGCCGTCACGTTCGGGAACCACAGCAGGAAACCGCTCCCGCCGATGATCGCCATGCCCCAGAACACCGCCCAGTAATCGAATTTCTCCCAGTACGTCCAGCGGTCGAAGACCGGCCGCGGCCCCTGGCCGAAGAACCACCGGAACATGCCGATCATGTCCGTGAGGTCCTGCCAGCGCGGCACCAGCGAGGTCGGCCCGAACCAGTCGAACGTCTCCCACGTCCGGGCGATACGTCCCGCGAAATAGGCCAGTTGCGTGAAAAATATTCCCAGCATGATGACCGCGCTGGTCCTGTGCACGATGGCCGTCACCTTGGGGCTGCCGAATGCATGCATGATGGATTTCGCCCATGCATTGTCGGCGAACAATACCGCCGTCCCGGTCAGGACCAGCAGCATCACGCTGATCGCGAAAAAGAGGTGGGCTATTCGCCAGATCGGACGGAACCGCTGGTAATGCTTGCCCTGCTGCCCCTGCAGCAATCCGTCAGTGACGACGTGCGGCACGCTCTTGCCTTCGCGGCGGTCCCTGTATTCCCGGTAAAACCACAGCGCCGAATGCAGCCAGAAAAACGCAAACACCCCGAACAGGAGAGCGATCATGAATTTCGACGCAATCCACAGATAAGGGTAACGATTCAAGTCGTGGGTGTTACCGTGCGGCTGGAACGAAACAAATCCCGCGGTCGCGCCTTCATGACACTTTTGGCAGGTTTTCAGGCGGTTATCCGGATGCACCCTGGAGGCGGGATCCGCGACCCGCTGGATCGTGTGATTGCCGTGGCAGTCGAAGCATTTCGCGGTGTACGCGTAGCCCAGCGTGTTGACCTGGCCGTGATACGTTCCCGTGTAGGTCTTCAGACTTTCCGCATGGCAGTTACCGCAGTTCCGGGTGATTACGAGCTTGCTCGCGTCCATCGCCGGACGGTCGATGTCGTGGTTGGTATGGCAATCCGAGCACACCGCCGCATACGGATTGGACTTCCACAGAACCTCATCGCCGTGCACCGAGGTCTTGTACGCCTCGAGTTCCTTGGTGTGGCACTTGCCGCAAATGGCCGGAATCTGCAAACGCCACTTGGCACGTTCTTCACTGCCTTTGGGATAGACATAGTGCGCGTCGTGGCAGTTGTAGCAGGTCGCATTGGTGCTCGATTGGTCCTCGCGGCTGGGGCGGGCGTGAATCGAATGCATATACTTTTCGATTTGCGAGACCACCACCCCCAATTTCGCGAACTGCCCGGTCTTGTTCTCTTTCTGGGCGGCTTCCCACAAATTCTGGTGGCACTGCACGCAGCTGACTTTCAGACGTTCGACTCTCTGGTGCGGCACCTGCGTGATTTCCCTGTGGCATTCGACGCAAAGCCGCTTGCCGTGCGCGCTGTTTTCGAACCGCTCTTTCGCCACGTCCAGCTGGCGCATGTTGCCGTCCGCTCCAGGCATCGCGAATCCCGGATTGCCGTGACAGCTCAGGCATATGTCGTTGCCGGGCTTTTCGGCGGCGGGTGCGGCAGCGGGTGCTGCGCCGGCAGCATTGCCGGTTTCCCCGGCCCTGGCTTCCGTCTGCCAGATCACCGGTGTCCCCGCTAAACAAATTACGCCCGCGACTACCCACGCGGCAAGTTTTGGAATCGGCATGGTCCTGGATTTCCCATTCAAATTTAAAGCGAAGCACTGGCATTCCTGCTGAAACGATCCCGGAAAAGCGCTTTAATTCCTCGGGTTCGAAGGCCAGCGGTTCGGCCCCCCGCTACTGTAAGCTGGTGGTTCCGCCTGGATTTTGACATGGATCAAGCTTGAACGCGCCGGGGGAAACCCCGCGGCGAACCGCCTGGGTCTGCAAAGGGCGGCGCGGCCGCCTTGAACGGTCACGCGCACCGCAGAAACGCTGCAGCCTGATCGGCTGCCCGGTCGGCGGACTTGATGCAGTCCCCGATCGAGATTCCACCGCGGTAATTGGCGCAAAAAAACAACCCCGGAAAACTGCGCTCGGCGGCCGCGACCTCCGCGATGCGCCCGGCGTGGCCCAGCGTGTATTGGGGTATCGCGCGCGGCCACCGCTTGACGTGCACGAATTCCGGGTCTGCGGAGATACCCAGCAGTGCCGCCAATTCAGTCTGCACCAACCCGGCGATCGCGGGTTCGCCGCGCTGCGCAAGCTCGGGCTGGCGCGTGCCGCCCACGAAACTCGTGAGCAGAACCCATCCGTCCGGCGCCCGGTTTTCGAACAGCGTACTCGAGAATATCGTTCCCAATATCTGCCTGCGCTCGCATTCCGGAATCAGCATTCCGAACCCGTCGAGCGGATGCGCGATCGCGCTGCGGAGATAAACACTGAACGCTACCGCGACCGGCGGATAAGAGACCGCCGCCAGCGCCGCGGCGGCGGTGGCGGCAAACGGCGCGACGAGACTGGCCGCGGCATACGCCGGGGTCGCGAGCAGCACGGCGCGCGCGCGGAATTCGCGCAGCCCATTTGCGCCGCTTGCCGCGACCACGTAACCGCCGTCGCCGGGCATCACGCCTACCACCTCGGTCGCGAGTTCGACACGCGCAAGCCGCCGCGCAATGGCGTCGGTCAATGTCTGCATTCCCTCCCGGAACGCAAACATCGCTGCGGAATGCTTCGATTTTTCAGGGTTGCGGGCACGTGCGCGTGCGCCCGCCAGCTGGCCCCGGATCAGGCTGCCGTGCGCCTGTTCGAGTTCGTGCAGTCGCGGGAAAGCCGCGCTGACACTCAACGTTGCCGGATTTCCCGCGTAAACCCCGCCGACAAACGGGTTGATCGCGTAGTCGAGAAACTCGGTGCCGAGGCGCCGCCGCACGAAACCGGCAACCGTTTCCTCGGCATCCTGCGCGCCGCGGCCGATAAACGGCTCACGGAACAAACGCAGCTTGGCGCGGGTCGAGAACAACCGTGTGATGAATAACGCGGACGGCGACAGTGGCAGCGCAATCAGCTTGCCGTCGCGCAGAATAAAGCGGTTACGCGCCGCCGCGTTCGTATCGATGCGCTCGCCAGAGATCCCAAGCTCATTGAGCAGCGGGCCGATCAGCGGCGTGGTTTCCAGCGCGCTGTTCGGCCCTGACTCGAGCAGGCAGCCGTGTTCGCGTGAACTGCCGATGGCACCGCCCGCACGCGGCGCCGCTTCCAGCAACACCACGCGCGCCCCGCGCTGCTGCAATCCCAGGGCGCTGGCGAGTCCGGAAATTCCACCGCCCACAACAACCACATCGGCATCGAAGTCCCGCGTCAACTGTAATTCCTCTCGGTTTCCCTATCGCCCCCGATCCATGGGCCGAAATGTCCAGCGCTTGCACCGTACAGGAAAGCCCTTACGGCCTCAACGGCGAATGCGGTGAAGCTTGATCATAGTCAAATACCGGGAGCCGCTGGAATCGCAGGCGCAACGCGGCGCGGCAAAAAATCAAAAGCCCGGGCGGTCCCGGGCTTTTGCACGGCTCGCCTGCCGCGTTGCGGGTTATTTCTTGGCGGGCGCAGCCGCCGCCGTGGGTGCAGGCGCGGCCGGCGCGGCGATCGGCGTCGGCTTGACGGTAATGCCCTTGGCTTTCTGCGCCTTGATGTAACCATCGGCGACCCGGTCCATCGCCCTGGCGAGCAGCTCGGCCTCCTTCTTGGCGGCCTCAGCCGCCTTGGCCTTGCCTTCCGCTGCTTTGGCTTTCTGTTCTTCAGTTAACTGCGGCACCGGCAGCTTTGCGAAGACCGCCCCGGTGGTAGACAGGCAAAGTGCCGCGATCAACAGTGCTTTCCTGGATATCATCATTTCCCCCTTGCGTACCCGATCTAGGCTTTGGTCGCCTGTACGACCTGCACCTTCACATCGGCTGGAATGTCATCGGCGAAATGCTGGCGGGCCTTGCCGGCCTTGACTTCTTCGTACCATATCTCATGGTGCTCCTTGGCCCAAGCCTCGTCAACCAGCCCGAGGCGCATCGACTCGTAGGCCCCTTCCGCACCGATCGTGCCGATGTAAATGTGACTGAACGCCAGTGCAATGAACAGCACCGCGGATATCGCGTGCACGATGTTGGCCAGTTGCATGACCGAGCGCGCCTGGTCCATATTGGGGAAATCAAGCACCAGGCCGGAGACGCCGCTCACGAGCCCCAGGAAGGTCACCCCGAACCAGAACCAGGCTTTCTCGCCCGCGTTGTACCGTCCCGACGGCACATGCCTGCCATTCAACAGGCCGCCCGCCTGGGCAACCCAGTTGAAATCGATCCTCTGCCACACGTTGTCCCTGACGAAGGTGACGAACATCACCAGCGTGCAAAACACGAACAGCGGTCCCACGAAGTTGTGGAGGTTCTTGCCGAGGATGGCGAGCCACGAGAACAGGGTATAACCGAACATCGGCAGAAGCACGTATTTGCCGAAAAGCATGATGATACCGCTGACAGCCAGAATCACGAAGCTGATCGCGGTGGTCCAGTGCACGATCCGCTCCCAATCGCTGAACCGTTCGATCAACCGGCCGGTCGGTTGGCCATGCACCTTGAGCGGCCCTTTCCAGCGGTAGAACCCGTAAATCAGCAGCGGTACGGCAATCAGGAACAAGCCGCCATAAAGCGTGATCGGGCCATTGCGGATCTGGCGCCAGGTTTCGCCGGCAGGCTGCACCAGAATATTGGTCTCGACGCCACGCACCTGCGTGGTTTGATAGGGGTTCTCTCCCTTGCGCACGTCACGCCACACTGGCGCGTTATTGCCGGGTTGTGTGCCTTGGCGCTGCGCCTGCGTGTCTTGCCGCTGCGCCTGCTCGCTGGCATCGCCTGCTGCGCGCGCAAACGGCGCGAGCAGCAGGGCGAGCAACAACGCGACCAATGGCAATAGGCGATCACATATCAATGAGATGGTCATGGCGGCACCTTTTTTACTTGGCGCTGGCAACCGCGCGCGAATATTCGTTTTGCCCCTGATTCCGCGCTTTGATGGATTTTTCCCACTCCACCTGGCTGCCCTTGAACTGATCGTTGTCCCACGGCTTGCTGTCGGGCTTGCCCTGGTACTGTCCTTGTTTATAGACCATCGGCTTGTCGCCGCATCCGGCCATTATCAGCGCCAACGCGCCTGCGGCTGCCAGCGCCGAAACTGATTTGCGAGTCATCATGACTTGGCTCCCGGGGCTTGTGCGGCCGGTTTCTCCGGTTTGCCGTAAGCGGTGCCCCAGCCCCAGATCTCCGAGCCTTTGCCGCGCTTCAGCACGCGGTTGCGATAAATATCCGCAATCACGTCGGCATCCCCACCGAGCAAGGCCTTGGTCGAGCACATTTCCGCACACGCCGGCAGCTTGCCTTCCGCCAGCCGGTTGCGGCCGTACTTCTTGAACTCGGCCGGAGAATTGTCGGGCTCGGGCCCCCCGGCGCAGAACGTGCACTTGTCCATTTTGCCGCGCAGACCGAATGCGCCGTCCTGCGGGAACTGCGGCGCCCCGAACGGGCACGCGTAAAAGCAGTAGCCGCAGCCGATGCACAAATCCTTGTCGTGCAGCACCACGCCTTCCGAGGTTTTATAGAAGCAGTCGACCGGACATACCGCCATGCACGGCGCATCCGAGCAGTGCATGCAGGCAACCGAAATTGATTTTTCGCCCGGCACGCCGTCGTTCAGCGTGACCACGCGGCGCCGGTTTACGCCCCACGGGACCTCATGCTCGTTCTTGCAGGCGGTCACGCAACCATTGCATTCGATGCAACGCTCGGCATCACACAGGAATTTCATTCTCGCCATGATTGGACTCCTCAATTGCTCGTTAGCGTCATGCCTTGCTGATCTGGCACAGCGTGGTTTTTGTTTCCTGCATCATGGTCACAATATCGTAGCCATAAGTGGTCGCGGTATTGACCGCTTCGCCGCGCACCACGGGCGCCGCGCCTTCGGGATACTTGTCGAGCAGGTCACGGCCTTCGAACCAGCCGGCAAAGTGGAACGGCAGGAATACGGTACCCGGTGCGACGCGTTCGGTGACCTGGGTCTTGACCTTGAGGCGCGCCTTGGTCGGCGTCTCGACCCAGATATACTGATCGTTCTTGAGGCCCCGGTCGTTGGCATCCTTGGGGTTGATCTCCGCGAACATCTCCTGCTGCAGTTCGGCAAGCCACGGGTTGGAACGCGTCTCGTCGCCGCCGCCCTCGTATTCCACCAGTCGTCCGCTGGTCATGATCAGCGGATACTGCTTGACCGCATCCTTGTTGGCTTGCTGCACCGTCTTGAACAGCACCGGCATGCGCCAGCGGTTCTTCTGGTCGTCGTGGGTCGGATACTTGTCGATCAGGTCCGGCCGCGGGCTGAACAGCGGTTCGCGGTGCAGCGGCACCGCATCGGGGAAATTCCACACCACCGCGCGCGCCTTGGCGTTGCCGAACGGATGGCAGCCGTGGTTCTTCATCACGACGCGAATGATGCCGCCCGACAAATCGGTCTTCCAGTTCTTGCCTTCGGCCGCTTTCTTCTCGGCATCGGTCAGCTCGTCCCACCAGCCGAGTTTTTTCACCAAGACGTGGTCGAACTCCGGGTAGCCGGTCGTGAGATCCGCATCTTTCGAATGCGAGCCGTCTTCCGCCAGCAGGTTGACGCCGGCGCGCTCGACGCCAAAATTGGCGCGGAAGTTGCCGCCGCCTTCCATCACATGCCGGGACGTTTGATAGAGGTTGGGCGAGCCGGGGTGTTTCATCTCGGGAGTGCCGTAGCACGGCCACGGCAGCCCGAAATAGTCGCCGTCGAGCACATAACCGGTCTTCGCGTCCTTGCCGCCTTTCGCGCGCAGCGTCTTGACGTCGAATACATGCATGTTGCGCATATGCGCCTGCAGCCGCTCGGGCGAGTGGCCGGTGTAGCCGATCGTCCACACGCTGCGGTTGATTTCACGCAGGATGTCTTCAACATCCGGCTCGTCCATTCCGCCTTTGCCCTTGGCCAGCCTGATCTTCGACTTGCCGTCGGGCTGCTTGCCGATCAACTGATCGGCGAATCCCAGTTTCTGTGCGAGCTGATACATGATCATGTGGTCGGTGCGCGACTCGAACATCGGGTCGATCACTTTTTCACGCCACTGGATGGAGCGGTTTGACGCAGTCACCGAACCCGCGCACTCGAGCTGTGTTGCCGCCGGCAGCAGGTAGACCCCGTCCTGCCTCACCATCGCGGCCATCGCCGCAGTCGCAGACGGATACGGATCGATGACCACCAGCAGATCGAGCTTCTTCATCGCCTCGAGCATTTCCTTGCCGCGGTTCTGGCTGTTGGGCGCGTGGCCCCAGTAAACCACGGCACGCAGGTTCGAATCCTGATCGAGGTTCTCGTTTTTCTCCAGCACCGCATCGATCCAGCGCGACACCGTGATGCCGGGCTTTTCCATCATCGCCTGCGAGGCGAATTGCTTCTTGATCCACTCGTAGTCGACGCCCCACACCCCGGCGTAGTGTTTCCACGAACCGGTAAAGATACCGTAATAGCCAGGCAGCGAATCGGGATTGGGGCCGACGTCGGTCGCACCCTGCACGTTGTCGTGGCCGCGATAGATGTTGGTGCCGCCACCCGAAACGCCGACATTACCCAGCACGAGCTGCAAAATGCACGATGCGCGCACTATCGCATTGCCGTTGGTGTGCTGGGTCTGCCCCATCGCCCATACGATGGTACTGGGCTTGTTCTTCGCCATGCTCTCGGCGACATCGCGCACCTCGGCCTCTTTCATGCCGGTGACTTCCTCGACTTTGTCCGGCGTCCACTTCGCAGCCTCTTCCTGGACTTTATCCATGCCGTAGACACGGGCCTTGATGTAATCCTTGTCTTCCCAGCCGTTCTTGAAGATGTGATGCATCATGCCCATCAGGAACGCCACGTCGGTGCCGGAACGGATGCGGTAATACTTGTCGGCCTTCGCGGCGGTGCGCGTAAAGCGCGGATCCACCACGATGACCTTGGCGCCGTTCTCCTTCGCGTGCAATGTGTGCAGCATCGACACCGGGTGCGCTTCCGCGGCGTTACTGCCGAAGAACAGGATGCACTTCGAGTTCTGCTCGTCGTTATAGGAATTGGTCATCGCGCCATAGCCCCAGGTATTCGCCACCCCAGCCACCGTCGTCGAGTGGCAGATGCGCGCCTGGTGATCCATGTTATTGGTGCCGAAGAACGACACGAACTTGCGGAACAGGAAGGATTGTTCGTTGTTATGCTTGCTCGAGCCGATCCAGAACGTCGCATCGGGCCCCGATTCCTTCTTGATCGCGAGCAGCTTGTCGCCGACTTCCTTCAGCGCGTCGTCCCAGCTGACCTTCTTCCACTTGCCGCCGACGAGTTTCATCGGATACTTGAGGCGATGCTCGCCGTGCCCGTGTTCGCGGATCGATGCGCCCTTCGCGCAGTGCGCCCCGAGGTTGATCGGCGAATCGAACACCGGCTCCTGGCGGATCCAGACGCCGTTCTGCACCACGGCATCGATCGCGCAGCCGACCGAGCAATGCGTGCAAATCGTGCGTTTGACCTCGGTCTTGCCGTCACCGGCCTGCGGCGCGGCCCCGGCGTTGCCCATCATCGAGAACGGCAGCTGGCTCGCCGCCGCGCCGGCCCCGACCGCGAGCCCGGAACGCTTCAGGAAAGTGCGCCGGTCGATGGTGTTGCCGAGGTATGCGGAAACGCTGCGGCTCAAACGGCCACTGCCTGCGGCGGCGGTGCTGGCTTTTCTGGTCAGTAACATAGCGGTGCCTCCTGCGAATTAAACCTTGGCGGTGCGGTAATAGTTGCGCACGTGTTCGGTGAGTTGATAGCCCTTGCCCTGCGATGCGGCGGTCGTACCGGAGGGCTGTTCAGGCTGGCCGTCATGTTGCGTGATTACCGCGGCGGCAGCGGCTGCTCCGCCGACGCCGAGCGCGGCCAGAAACTTCCTGCGGCTGGAACTGGGTTTGGTGGTCATGGTCGAGCCCTCCTTGACTAGGCAAAAACGAATGATTCGTTCTCGATGGCAAAAAATTCACGCGCGAATAGCGCGACGTGCTTGTAGAAACGGGTTTGACTGGCATCGCTAACAGCATCGCAGAGCTGCGTATTCCAGCTGTGGATATGGCGGCGGAAAAAATCGCGCTGTACGCCAAGCGCAGCCGGGGGCGTAGCGCGATCGCCGGCGATCAGGAAGCGCATCACATCACAAAGTGCGGAAATATGATCCTCCGTTTCGTGCCTGTTTTCGCTCCGCGCCAAACCCATCTTCGTGAGTTCATCACGCAACTGCGCGAGCGGCTTTTCGTTCAGGAATCCCGCCAGGTAAAACGAGCCATAAAGCATCACTGGCTGGCGTCCGGTGCCGATGAATGCAGTATCGAACTCGTCCTTTACTGCGTCCGCATCGGCATTGGCGGCAGCCTCCTGCAGCGCACGCCACGCCCGGCAAAATTCTGATTCGATACTATCATTGCATATGATTTGGCTGGATGCAATTATTTCCAGCAGCTGTGACGAAGGCGGCTGGTAGAACAGATTGCCGAGCAGCGCATAAACCTCTGCGCGCGCCTGATCTTCGGGCAAAACCCCACGCGCGTCGAGGCCGTTATTAGGCGGTGCGTCAGCCATAATTTCTATGGTGCAGTGCCACAAGGATCATTTGAAATCCAGCACCGAGCCGTGACTGGCGTTTTTCAGCATATCCACCACCCGGCAATCCGCGCACATCTTCAGCCGCTCGATGGCGCCCGGCTCGGCAAACATCGAATGCGACCCGAGCCGCCCCAGCATGTTGTCTATCATCTGCTTGGTCGCAAACGGCTTGCCGCATTTGGTGCAGGCAAATACCTCGGCTTCATTCAGTACGACTTCGGCCTTGGCCTGCCCCGTCAGCAATAAGCGCGGCGTGAGGCTGATGGAGCCCTCCGGACAGGTCTGCTCGCATAACCCGCATTGCACGCAGTTGCGCTCGATAAATTTGAGCTGCGGTCGCTCCTTGGCGTCGAGCAGCGCGCTTTCGGGACAGGCGCCCACGCACGCCATGCACAGCGTGCACGTCTGCTGATTGACGACGACCTGGCCGTACGGAGCGCCCGCTGCCAGCGCGACGTGCTCCTGCGGCTGCGGCGCGTGCTTCAGAAGATGATCGAAGATGAAATCAAGGGTGGTGCGTTTATCATTCGACCAGTTGAAAGTTGCTGTCATAGCCGTGGCCGGTGCCTGTTGCAGGCTCCATACCGCGGCCTCGAGCGCGGCACTATCGTCTGCCTCGATCAGCCGGAAATGCGCACCGCTGTAGCCGAGCGCCGACAGGATTTGCTGTGCGTAGCTCATCTGGCGCCTGAGCGAGATCAGATATTCAGGCGCCTCAGTGCCGCTGCTCACGATCACCACCTGCGCCGCGCCATATGCGATCGCTCCAAGCATCGCATCGATGCCGAGCGAGGCAATATGAAATGCCTCGAACGGGATCACGCGTGCCGGCAGCCCTTTACCGCGCCGGCCAAGTCTGGCCACCAATTCGCGCCCGTCCGTGGCGTTATGGATCAGAAGGCAGGCCTGCTCGCCGCCGGCCCTGCGATAAGTTGCGAGCAGGGTCTTGACGCGCAGTCCAAGGTCAGTCATGCGCGGATAGGCGTAGCTCATGGCACCGGAAGGACAGACGCTCGCGCACGCGCCGCAGCCCATGCACAGATGCGGCTCGACCTTGACGTGATCCCCATCAGCGCTGATCGCTGCGGTCGAGCAAAGGTCAATGCACTGCGAGCAGCCGCTGACCTGCGAACGGCTGTGGGCGCAGATTTTCTCCTTGTAGGCAAAGAATCTCGGCTTTTCGAACTCGCCGATCATCTGCGCGAGCTTGCGCGCCGCCTGCGCCTGCTCGAGCGGGTCGCGGCCGGGGGCCAGATAACCCTGCGGCGGTTCGTGCATTCTGAGCAGTGGCGTCGCCCCGAGGTCCAGCACCAGGTCGAAACGTTCGTTGCGGCGTACCTCGCGGCGTTCGAAATCGATCGCCCGGATTTCACCGCACGCCTTGACACACTGGCGGTGCGCCTTGCATTTCTCCGGATCGATCTGATAGCTGTAGTCGATCGCATGCTCCGGGCATGCCGTGATGCAGGCGTTGCAGCGGGTGCAGGTATCGAGATCGATCGGATTGACCTGGTCCCAAGCGACCTCGAACGCGCCGAGATAGCCGGTGAGTTCAAACACCTTCCCGCTGAACACCGGGTAACGGCGCTCGGACGGCAACTCGCCCCCGCCATCCGTCATCAGGACGCAAACGCTGAACTGCCCGGCGAGTTGCTCGGCCCACGCGAGAGCCGCCGCGCCGGGACCGACGATCAGCAGTTCGCTACCCGAGCGGTATGAAACGACCGCGACCGGCTCCGGTGCGGGCAGCTGCGCGGCGGCGAGCAGTGCCGCGATTTTGGGTGTTGCCTGCCGCGACTCGCGCGACCAACCCGCGGTCTCACGGATATTCACGAACCTGATCTCGCCGGCGGACTTGAATTCGTCGTGCAATTCCTGGAACAACGGCGCTTCCTGGGTGCACCCAACCACCAGGTCGTCACCGCTTTTCGCGGCGGCCTCGAACGCGGCGACGTGCCGGCGGCAAAGCTCGCTGGCGACGTGCGGGACCGCATCCAGCGCGAGCGCGCCGGCAACCGCTTTGCCGTCGAGCGGCATCGTCCGGTTGCAGTTACACAGCAGCAGTTTGCGACGTTCCTGAGTCATTGATGAGAAATCGGGAGTTGGAGCCGCTATCGGCCAGCGGCGATACTACCCAAAAGATTCTGCCGGCGCTACGACTTCCGCTCCGCCGCAATGGACGGATTCGGAAGTTGTTCTGCATTCTGCGATTGCGCGGCCGGAGGCTGCTCGACCGCAATCGCTGGCGGCGGCTCAAGGTCAACTGCGGTCGGTGCAGCTTGATCGGGCGAAGTCACCGGTACCGGTAACAGTTCGGCAGCCTCTGCCGCCCGCTTCGCTTCGGCTTCGTCCGGCGTCTCCTTCGCCCACGCAATGATTTTTTGCGCCTGCCGCAGTGTGGCCAGCATCGCGGCGGGCAACGGGTCCGGCTTGGAATAGTCGTCGATGTAGGTATCCAAACCATCCATCACATTGAAATGCGGATCGCTGAACAGCTTCTTGAGCGCCGCCAGCCGCACCTTTTCATCCACTTTCGGGTGGAAGAAATCACGATAGTCCGAGTCCAGCGTCAACTGCTCGACCGGGGGAAGCTGCGGCAGCGGCGTGTCGGGAGCGGCGGCCCGCGGCGCCGCAGGCGGGTTGCCGTGCGGCGATTCCCCACCGGGAGACGGCTCATTCACCTCCTGCTTCAACCGCGACCAGCGGGACAGGAAATTTTCTCGGTCCTCGCTCATCGCGCTACTCGATCCTGCCCATACGGCCCCGGTCCTTATTGCTGGCGTAGCGTTTTTTCTTTTCCGGCTCGGGCCGGTAATGCTGCTCGACAAATTCCCCGACCCAGGGCAGCAGCTCCACCGGCATGGTCACTCCATCCACGTTTTCGGAACTGTCCATCCAGCGCGCACCTTCATGATAGCTCACCGTGGCGAACTGCGGCCGAGCGATTTCGTCGGTGAGACGCCACAACACGAAGACCTTCGGCTCCGGCGATGTCAGGTTGAGGTAATAGCCTTCCGCTTCATCCAGCATCAGTTTGAGCTCGAGACCCGGATACAGAATCTGCCAAAGCTGCTCGTTCCGCAACAACATCCGCTCGCGCGTTTCGGCCGGAAAAACATCGCGTACCACACCCTTCGCCTCCCAATGGTAAGGCTGCCAGGGATTGGCGAGCGTAACGCGCTCCATGAGCACTGCGATCGGATAGGTAGCGGCAGTGATACCGGACGGTTCAGTCATCGTGTCCCGATTCTGCGCCAGCAAAGCGGATAATTCAACTCACCATGCTGGCCAAATGGTTGATTTATCGATAGTGTTTTCCTTGCCGCGAACGGGGTTCTTTTGTCATAATCGCACTCCCGTTGGTCCGCGGCGGACCGGCATCCACAGGGTGCGGAGATTCAATTTGAACGATTCGGTGTTGGCGGCGACGGCAACCGGTCCGGCCCAGGCCACTGACCGGCTGGAGCGGCCGCTGCGTGACCTGCGCATTTCGGTCACCGACCGCTGCAACTTTCGCTGCGTCTACTGCATGCCGAAGCAGGTGTTCGGCAAGGATTACCAGTTCCTCGAGCACCAGGAACTGCTGACCTTCGAGGAAATCGCGCGGCTCGCGCGCATCTTCGCCCGCCACGGCGTCGGAAAAATACGGCTGACCGGCGGCGAGCCGCTGGTGCGCCGCAACCTCGAGCGCCTGATCGAAATGCTCGCGGCGATCCCCGGCCTCGATCTGACGCTGACCACCAACGGCTCGCTGCTCGCGAAAAAAGCGCAGGCACTCAAGGCCGCGGGGCTTAAACGGATCACGGTCAGCCTCGATTCGCTTGACGACGCCGTGTTCATGAAAATGAACGACGTCGATTTCCCGGTTGCCAGGGTGCTCGACGGCATCGCGGCGGCAGCGGCCGCGGGCTTCGGCCCGATCAAGATCAACATGGTGGTAAAACGCGGTGTCAACGACGCGAGCATCCTGCCGATGGCGCGTCATTTCCGTGGCAGCGGCCACATTCTGCGCTTCATCGAATACATGGATGTCGGCCACACCAACGGCTGGCGCATGGACGACGTGGTCACCGCCAGGCAGATCGTCACGACGATCAATGCCGAAGCGCCGCTCGAACCGGTCGATCCGAATTATCGCGGTGAAGTCGCCGAGCGCTGGCGCTACCGTGACGGCAGCGGCGAAATCGGCGTGATCGCGTCGGTCACACAGGCTTTCTGCCGCGACTGCACTCGCGCACGGCTCTCGACCGAAGGCCGGCTTTATACCTGTTTGTTTGCGACCGCAGGCCACGAATTCAAGCCGCTGCTGCGCGGCGACGCATCCGACCAGGAGATCGGCCTCGCGATTGACGGGATCTGGCGCAAACGCGGCGACCGTTACTCCGAAATCCGCGGCGAGGCCACCGTCCCGCTGCAGAAGGTCGAAATGTCGTACATCGGAGGGTGATGGATACTCCCTATCGCCCCCAAATCACCCGCGCCAGCCGGCCGCTGACTTTCACCGTTGACGCGCGCAACGAGCGCGGCGAAGTGCTCGCGACTGAAATCGCGGGCGAGCATCCGCTCACGCTCTACGTCGACAAACGCGAGGTCGTGACCCTGATGACGCTCGGCGCCGCGCCGGAGGCGCTCGCGATCGGCTACCTGCGCAATCAGCGTCTGGTCGGCAGCGTCGAGGAAATCGTCGCGGTGCAGGTCGATTGGGAAGTGAACTCCGTGGTCGTGACCACGCGCAACGGCCTTGCGGATCTCGACGGCCGCATGGAAAAACGCACCGTGACCACCGGTTGCGGCCAAGGCACCATCTTCGGCGAACTGATGGACGAAATCGAGTCGATCAGCCTCCCTGGCGATATCGTCATGACTGAAGCGACTTTTTACAACCTGATGGACGCGGTCCGGCGCCACGATACGGTCTACAAGCAGGCCGGCGCGGTGCATGGCTGCGCGCTCGCGACCCACTCGCAGGCGGGCTCCGAAATCCTGATGTTCGTCGAGGACGTCGGACGCCATAACGCAGTCGATGCCATTGCGGGTCAGATGTGGCTCGACCGTATCGACGGCGCCGACAAGGGGGTCTACACCACCCGGGGGCTGGAGTCCCCAAAGGTCATCAAAGGCGCGC
>Ga0082335_1001052_pt2 | contig 50645 bp, 54 predicted proteins | sample Subgrocontami58m_FD_72375 | JGI IMG/M metagenome (GOLD analysis project Ga0082335, IMG submission 72375) | Subsurface groundwater microbial communities from S. Glens Falls, New York, USA - GMW37 contaminated, 5.8 m (SPADES assembly) (version 2) ... | reverse complement strand
TTAAGACGCGCATAGAACTGCGCCAGATCGGCGTGCGCGACGAAGCAAAGATTTTCGGCGGATACGGCTCTTGCGGCAGGGAATTATGTTGCATAAAATTCCTGAAAGAATTTGAACCCGTCACCATCAGAATGGCCAAGGATCAGTCCTTGCCTTTAAATCCGCCTAAGATCTCCGGCCTTTGCGGCAGGTTAATGTGCTGCCTGGGTTATGAGCACTGCACTTATAAAGAGCTTACTAAGGACTTGCCTAAGGAGGGTGAAAGGATAACTACCCCGGAAGGGAAAGGCAAGGTCGTCAGCGTTAACGCTCTTAAGCGCAAAGTCACCGTTGAGATTGAAAAAGGTAAATATATAGAGCTCGACTACAAACAAAAACATGGGTAAATTTTACGTCACAACGCCGATTTATTATATCAATGCCAAACCGCATCTGGGTCACTCCTATACTTGCGTAGCCGCGGATTGCCTGACCCGTTACTATAGGCAAAAGGGCGACGAATGTTTATTTTTAACCGGCACGGACGAGCACGGACAGAAAGTCGCAGAGGCGGCGCAGAGATTAAGCCGCACTCCGGTTGAATATGCCGATGAAATAGTCAATGTCTTTAAAGACCTCTGGAAGACCTTGCTTATATCATACGATGATTTTATTCGTACTACTGAAAGCCGGCACGAAAATTGCGTTAAAAAGATTCTGGAGATATTGAATGCCTCGGGCGATATATACAAATCGGCTTACACCGGCTGGTACTGTGTGCCTTGCGAAACTTTTTGGCTGGAGACGCAATTAACTGCCAAATATTGCCCGGATTGCAAACGCCCCATAGAAAAGATCCAGGAAGAAAATTATTTTTTCCGGCTCTCTAAATACCGGGATTGGCTCTATAACTATATTAAAGAGAACCCGGGCTTTATCGGCCCGCAATCGCGCTACAACGAAGTTTTGCGATTCCTGGAAACAGAAGATTTGACTGACCTTTGCATCTCAAGGCCCAAGGCGAGATTATCCTGGGGCATACCTTTTCCTTTTGACAGCGAGATGGTTACTTACGTCTGGTTTGACGCGCTTATAAACTATATCAGCGCTTTAGGATTTGGCAGCAGCGACGAAACTAAGATGAAAAAATTCTGGCCGGCAGACGTACATCTTATGGCAAAAGATATCCTAAGGCAGCATGCCATATATTGGCCGGCGATGCTAAAGGCGCTCGACCTGCCTATGCCTAAGAAGATATTCGCGCACGGCTGGTGGCTGGTTGAGGCCGGCGACCTATCTGCCGAAGGCGTTAAGATGTCTAAATCAAGGGGTAATGTTGTCGACCCTATTGATATTGTCAGCCAGTTTGGAGTAGATGCCTACAGGTATTTTCTATTACGGGAGTTTCCTTTCGGCGCAGACGGAAGGTTTTCAGCCAAGGCACTTGTGAAAAGATTTAACGGCGATCTGGCAAATGATCTGGGGAATTTCGTCTATAGGACATTGACTATGATCGAGAAATATTTCGACGGAAAAATTCCCGCGGACACTATCGACGTTAGCCGCCTGGCTAACGCAGGCCCGTTAATCGAAGCGCTTAAAGATCTGGATAAGACAATCGATTCGGCCATAAGCGAGCTTTCATTTACTAAGGCCCTGGATTCTATTTGGAGCTTGATCAATGGCGCAAACAAGCTCGTAGAAGATACGAAGCCCTGGAATCTTTATAAAGAGGGCAAGACCGATGACTTAAGCGCGTTTATAGTCTTACTTATCCAGATTTTAAAAAAAGTTACATTTCATATAGCGCCGTTTATGCCCCAAACTGCGCAAGCAATAAGCCAACAATTGGAAGGCGCAAAAATCAATAAAGGCTCGCCTCTTTTTCCCCGTAAGGAACAATAATCGCAATGCAATTAATAGATACTCATTGCCATTTGGATTTCCCTGAATTTAATCCTGACCGCGAGAGCGTAATTAAGAGAGCCAGAGAAAATGATGTTAAGCTTATTATCAATGTCGGCGCTAGCTTGGCTGCGTCGAGATTCGCAGTGACTTTAGCCAGGGAACACGAATTTATTTATGCTGCCGTCGGAATTCACCCGCATGAAGCCGACAAGATAACCGAGGAAGATTTTAGCGAAATAGAGGATCTGGCTAAGGACAAAAAAGTCGTGGCGATTGGAGAGACGGGTTTGGATTATTTTCGTAACCTTTCCAGCCGCGCTGGCCAGCAACAGGCTTTCGAGCGTTTTATAGGCCTTGCCGACAGGCTTAGCCTGCCGCTAATTATCCATTGCCGGGATGCCCGGGAAGATTGCCTTGCGGCGCTTACATCGGGAGATAGAAAATCAAAGGTGTTGATGCATTGTTTTTCAGGTGACGAAACTTTTTTAAAACGTTGCCTGGATTCGGGGTTTCTGGTTTCTTTTACCTGCAACATAACTTATAAAAAGGCTTTTAATCTAAGAGAGATAGTAAAAATCGTGCCCCTGGATAGATTTTTGCTTGAGACTGACGCTCCGTTTCTGCCCCTAGAAAATTTACGCGGCAAAAGGAATGAGCCCATGTATATAAAATCGCTGGCTCAACAGATTGCCGTAATCAAGAATCTGGATTTAGAGGTTATCGCCCAAGCCACAAGCGATAACGCTAAAAGATTTTTCAATCTGCCATGAATTCAAAAGTTTCGGTTGTTAAATGCTCGGATTATCAGCCTGCGAGAGTTTTTGATTCAGTCAAGAAGGCGCTGGAAAATATCGGCGGCTTAAATTGTTTTATCAGGCCAAAAAGTAAAGTCCTGGTTAAGCCTAATCTATTGATGGCAAAAGAGCCCAAATACGCCATTACCACCCATCCTGAAGTCGTGCGTTCGGTTATAAGGCTTTTAAAAGACATTGACGCGAAGATTTTTGTCGGAGACGGCCCATCGGTCTGGGACGGGCATAGCAAAAATGTCGACGAGGTCTATGAGCGCACCGGAATAAAAAAAATTTGCAGCGAGGAGAATGTTGAACTGGTTAAATTCGACAAGCGGCGCTGGCGGGGAAAATTTCCTTTGACTACCTGGCTTGACGATTGTGATTATTTAGTGAATGTGCCTAAATTTAAGACGCACACATTGACTACTTTGACAGCGGCAATTAAAAATCTTTTCGGCCTGGTCAGCGACACATTTAAAACAGAATTGCACAAGAATTACTTTGGCAAAGAAGATTTCGCTAAAATTGTCGTGGATATCTTTGAAGAGGCAAAACCGTCCCTTACAATCGTCGACGCGGTGAGTTCCATGCACGGCGACGGCCCGGCAACCAGCGGCAAAGTCCGTAATACCGGCTTAATCCTTGCCGGTAGCGACGCTGTGGCAATCGACAGTGTCCTGGCTCTTATTATGGGCCTAGAGCCGCAGGATATACTTACGAATAAAGAAGCCGGACGCAGGGGTTTAGGCGTGACGGATATAAAATCTATTGAAATCTCAGGTGAAAAATTGGAAGATATTACTGGCGAGTATTTTGAGTTACCTGTCACCAGCATGCTTAACTCTAAAGTTCCCAGGCCGATAATTAATATCGCCAAAAAATTGATTACTTACTATCCCTGCGTTGAAGATGACAACTGCGTTAAGTGCGCTGCCTGCATAGAGATTTGCCCGGAAAAGAGCATAAGCATCAAAGATGAAAAAATTGCTTTTGATTATTCAAAATGCATATCATGTTTCTGCTGCCAGGAGAATTGTCCGAATGCGGCAATAAAAATAAAGAAAAGTTTGTTGGCTAAATTAATAGGCCTGTAAAAAACTAAAATGTGAGGACCATGGGGCTTAAAACTATTTGTTGGCATAATAATAAAATTAAAATCATTGACCAGACGAAACTGCCCTTAAAATTGGAATATCTTTATATTGATAACTTAGGGTCGCTTTGGCAGGCAATTAAGAGCCTAAAGGTGCGGGGGGCTCCGGCAATCGGGGCAGCCGGGGCATTAGGTGTGGTCTTAGGGGCAAGAGACTCAAAGGCAAAAGATTTCGCGGTTTTCAATAAACACTTGGGAGGGATAATCAAATTCATTGCTTCCAGCCGGCCTACGGCGCGTAATCTATTCTGGGCATTAGAAAGGATGCAATCTGTTGCTAATGCTAACCGCGAGAAACCGGTCAGGGTGATAAAAGAATTATTATTCAAAGAGGCAGACAAAATAATCGAAGAAGATAAATTTATATGCAGACAAATGGCTGGTTTTGGCTCGAGCCTGGTTAAAAATAAAGACAGGATATTAACAATATGCAATGCCGGCAAGCTTGCCACGGTTGATTACGGTACGGCCCTGGGCGTGCTCTACCGCGCCAAAGAGCAGGCTAAAATGATTAAAGTCTACGCCTGTGAAACCAGGCCGCTTTTACAGGGAGCAAGGCTTACGGCCTGGGAGCTGATGCAAGCCGGAATTGATGTAACTTTAATCTGTGACAATACGGCCGGGGCTTTAATGGCCAGGCACATGGTCGATAAAGTTTTTGTCGGAGCAGACAGAATTGCCTCTAACGGCGATACGGCAAATAAAATCGGGACATATACATTGGCCATACTGGCTAAGTTTCATAAGTTACCATTTTATGTGGTTGCTCCCGGTTCTACCTTTGATTTGAGCTTGAAAAACGGCCGAGGCATACCGATTGAGCAGCGCGAAGCTAAAGAGGTCACGCAGATTATGGGCATCGATGTCGCTCCGGCGGGTATAAAGGTTTATAATCCGGCATTTGACGTGACAGATAATAAATTGATAACTGCGATTATTACGGATAAGGGTATAATCAACCCCCCTTTTAGAAAAAATATTCCAAAAATTTTAGAGGCTTAAAGGATATGAAGCTAGAGAGGATCGGAGAATTCGGCCTTATAAAAAAATTTCGAAAAATAATAAAGCTTGATGCGTCTGTAATCAAGGGCAGCGGAGATGACTGCGCTGTAATAGCTTTCAACAAAGACAAATACTTGCTTTTAACCTGCGACATGATAGTCGAAGGAGTGGATTTTTATCCAGGTGAGAAGCCTTATCTTATCGGAAGGAAGGCCTTAGGCGTATCTATCAGCGATATTGCCGCCTGTGCCGGGATGCCAAAATATGCCCTGGTTTCAATGGGGTTACCTAAGAGAGTTTCAGTCGAATACGCCGAAAGAATCGTTAAAGGCATGCTTGACCTTGCGAGGAATTTCAAGATAAATATCGTTGGCGGGGATATAAGTAAAGCCGACAAACTGGTTATCGATGTAAGTTTATTGGGCTTTGTTGAAAAAAGAAATTTGGTTTTAAGAAGCGGGGCAAAGGTCGGAGATACTATATTTGTGACCGGTAGCCTTGGGGGCTCAATACGGGGTAAGCATCTAAGATTTTTGCCTCGGGTAAAAGAGGCGAGGAAACTCGCGGCAAATTTTAAAATCAATTCCATGATCGATATTTCTGATGGGTTGTGTGCGGACTTAGGCCATATTTTAGATAGCAGCAAAGTCGGAGGAATGATCTTTGAGCGCATGATCCCGGTAAATAAAAATGCGAGTAACTTTAAGGACGCCCTTTACTCAGGAGAAGATTTTGAGCTGCTTTTTACAGTTTCAAAGAAAGAGGCGGAAAGATTAATTAAAAGCAGGATTGCCTACGCCAAGCCTATAGGCGAGATTGTAGAAAAGAAGCGCGGGTTAATATTAGTGGATAGGAACAATCTTAAGAAAAATATCAGGCCAAAAGGCTACAAACATTTTTAAACTTTGAAAGCAAACTTAAAAATAATTTCTAATTCCGTTGGCTCGACATTGGCCATTGGCAGAAAGATTTCGCAAAATCTTTCCAAGGCTGATATAATCTGCCTTTTTGGCGAGCTAGGGAGCGGAAAGACCCAATTAGTTAAAGGCATTGCCGCAGGCCTGGGCGCATCGAAAAATGAAGTCAATAGTCCGTCTTTCGTTTTATTAAAACAATACAAGGGCAAGCTGGCCTTGAATCACTTTGATTTATACCGTTTGAAAAGAGTAGAGGAGATCTTGGATCTGGGGTTTGACGAATATATTTATTCCGATTGCGTCAATATTATAGAGTGGGCAGAGCGCTTAAAAGGGTGCTTGCCGAAAGAATTTTTAAAAGTCGAATTGTCAATCACCGGAGAGAATAGAAGGGAACTTAATTTTTCTGCCCCTACCGGCCGTTACCGTAAGTTACTCAAAGCGCTTAAAGCCTTTAAACTTAAATGAATATACTCGCAATCGAATCTTCGTCGCGGATTTTATCGCTGGCAATACGGTCCGGCGCTAAAACCCTTAGCCAATTTAAGAGCCAAGAGAAATTCAAGTCCGAACACATAATTTCTCTAATAAAGAAGGTCCTATTAAAAGCTAGGCTGACACTGGCCGATTTGGACTATATCGCTGTTGATTTGGGCCCGGGTTCGTTTACGGGTTTACGTGTCGGCATTGCCGCGGCCAAGGCGCTTAGGCTGGCTTTAAAAATAAAAATTATCGGTATTGGCAGCCTCGATTGTATCGCTGATAATATAGAGAGAGGTTCGGGTAAGGATATATGCGTGATTGTCGATGCGCGTAGAAGTAATCTCTATTGCGCGATATTCCATACGACCGGAAAAACTCCGAATTTCAAATTAACAAAAAAGCTTCCTTACTCCCTATTAAATTTAAGGCAATTGTTAAAGAGAATAAAATCCCCTTGTATTTTTGCCGGAGACGGATTGTCAGATTACCAGGAATTAATAAAACGGGAAATGGCTGATCTGGCATCTTTCGCGCCAAAGAACCAATGGTATCCTAAGGCAGATCATCTGGCAAAACTTGCAGACAATTTGATAATGGGTGGTAAGCCCGGAACAAAAAATATATTACCAATATATTTATACCCAAAGGAGTGCCAGATAAAGCCATGAATAGACAAAACTTTAATTCCTTAAAAAGATCGAAATACAGCTGGCTGGAAATCGATTTAAAAGCCCTGGAATCAAATTACAGGCGTATATGCCAGATGGCAGGCAAGAACAAAAAAATTATGGCAGTAGTAAAGGCAGACGCCTATGGGCATGGGATGGTCCCTGTTTCAAAGAGATTAGTTAAGCTGGGCGTTGATTATCTGGCTGTAGCTTCTTTAAGGGAGGCGGTAATCTTAAGGAAATCAAAGATAGGCAAGCCGATCCTTTTGTTGAATGTGCCATTTTTCAATCAGATACCTGATCTATTGAAGTTTGGCATTACGGCAACGGTCTCCGATTTTAAACAAGCCATAACCTTAAGTAAAGAGGCTAAAAGGCTCAAGAAAATTTTAAAAGTTCATATTGAAGTAGATACGGGCATGGGTAGATGTGGCATCTGGCAGGAAGAAGCAATAGCTACTATAGTCAAAATTTCCAATCTGCCGAACCTGGATATCGAAGGGGTGTATTCGCATTTTCCCTGTTCTGATACTGATTTTAGCTTCACGAATAAACAGATAATTAATTTTAGGGCCATCTTGGATTCTTTAAAAAGACGCGGCATCACTTTTAAATTTACCCACATTTCAAATAGCGCCGGCATTGTCAATTTCCCGAATCTCGAATTTAATATGGTCAGGCCCGGCCTGATACTCTATGGCCTTGCCTGGCAAAAGGGCTTAACAAGAAAGCTCGGGTTAAAAGCGGTCATGAGCTTCAAAGCCCGCATTGTGTTCATTAAGAAAATCGAGCCGGGCCGCTCTATCAGCTATTGCCGGACGTATATTGCGAAATCAAGCCGTTTGATCGCAACGCTGGCAGCTGGTTACGCTGATGGTTATAATCGTTTGCTTTCTAATAAGGGCCACGTTCTTTTACGAGGGATGCGGGTTAAAGTTGCGGGAAGAGTCTGTATGGACCATTTCATGGTAGATGTTTCCGGGCTTAAAAATATAAAGGTCGGTTATGAGGCAGTATTAATCGGTAGAGAGGGAAAAGAAGAAATCTCAGCCCAAGAGTTAGCAGATGAGTGTAAGACAATTTCCTATGAAATAGTTTGTTCAGCGTCGAAATGCCCGGACAGGTTTTATATAGGTTAGTTTTAGCGGATATTTTTGATGAGTATTAATCCTAATACAAGAAATATCAGGTTGGCAAGCCAGGCGCAGAGTATGACCGGCAAAAAACCTTCTTTCCCAAAGGCAAGACTCACTGAATTCAGGACATAATAGAAGAATCCCAACCCCATTGCGATCCCCAGGCTTGATATGAGATGGCCCTTTTTCTTTATTGATAAAGAGAAGGGAATGCTGATAAACATGAGCACAACCACGCTAAAGGGGTAAGCAAATCTTCTTTGAATTTCTACATCAAAAGTCCTCAATACGGCCGTGGCATTAGAGCGTTCTAGCCTATCCCTGTAGTCTTTAAGCTGTTTGATGTTCATATAAGAAATTTGCAGCTGTTGTTTTCTTATGTCCTGGGGCGATTCTCTAAAATTCATGGCTTTGGCTTTAAGGTATTCTGGTTCGCCTTCGAGTTCGTTATTATGGCCGTATTTGTAGGTAATGCAATCGTAGAAAATCCAACGTCCCTGCCTGTATTCTCCGGAACTGGCCACGATTTTCGAAAGTATATTCTGTTTTTCATCCTGTTCGAAAACAATTACATTCGTCAAGGTATTGTCTTTGGGGTTAAAGGAACCTATGAAGAATAGCCGGTTATCTAACCCATAGATCGCGGCATTGGTTATCGGCTGTTGGGAAAACCGTTTATCCTGCATGCCCATTTTTTTTACTTTTATTTCTAGTAACCTATATTGGCTGGCCGGCACCAACTCTTCATTAACGAAGAATATGATGCAGCTTATCATCAGGCCTATGAGCATTGCCACTTTTGTAATCTGCCAGATGCTTAAGCCGGCTGAACGCATCGCGATAATCTCGTTTGTATGGCTGAGCCTGGCCAGGGTGTAGACCAGTGATAAAAGCGCCGCGATAGGGGTCATCTCGACGATGATCTTGGGAAGTAACGCCAGATAATAAAGGCCGAGATTTTCTAATGAGAAGTTGGCTTTAAGCAAATCGTCCAAGTGGCTGAAAAGATCGATGACAATATAGAGAGATAAAAAAATAATGACGGTAGCGATCAAAATTAAAACGAATGTTATTCCCAGGTATCTATCTAATACGCGCATATTCGGTATATGAGGATTAGGCCCCAGAGGAAGCAGATAGCGTCCGGCAGCCACATAAAAGTAGCAGGTAGATAAAGCTGCAAGGTCAAAGCCTCGGCGCCGAGGTTAAGGACAAAATAAATCAAGGTAATCAAAAAAGCGATGACGAAGCTGCTTCTTTTCTTATGATGTTTACCCAGGGCCAGGGCTATCGGGCAACCCAGCATTGCAAAGATAAGCGGTGAGAGGGAAGAGGATATCCGTTTATGTATTTCGGTAACCAGGGGTTGCGTCTCGATGCCTTTACTTGCAAATTCTTTTGATTTAGCCAGCAATTCCTCAATATTTAAATCCTTAGGTTTTATATCTATCTCTCTATTCTGGTTGGCAAGATTTAAAGTCATAAAAAAGTTTCGGAATTGCAGTTTATAATAGTTATCGGGATTTTTAGGGTTTATTTCGTCGCTTGTGCCGTTTATGAGTTTTAATTTTACTTTTTTCTCCGCAGGTAGCGATATAAATTCGCCTTTCTTCGCGACAATCGTGCGGGTAGGCCGTCCTTCCTGGGGCTCGTAAATACGCACATTAGTAAGCTTATTGCCTTCTATCTCATAGATGAAAATAATATAGCGTTCGAAAGACGTGATAAAAGTTCCGGCCTCGAACGCGGCCGCGGGATTTTTCAATCCTACCTCGGCAAGGACTTTCTTTGATTGCCAATGCGTGCGCGTGACTACCCTGTCATTAATCAAAAACAATAATAGGCTCAAGACTATTCCTATAGCCAGAAATGGTGCGATTAAATTCCAAAGATTTACGCCACTCGTCCGTATTGCCAGAAGTTCATTGTCAGAGGATAGCCGCACGAATGTGAATAGTATGCCCACGAGGTAGCTTATGGGTATTGTGTAGGTTAAGAGGAAAGGCAGGTATAGCGCGAATAATTGGAATACGAGCAAGATGCTTACGCCTTTATTTATTACCATGTTTACGAGCTGGACCATATTGCCCATTAACATAAGGAACGTTAATAGGAGCAGGGCAAAAATAAAAGGCGACAAAAATTCTTTTAAGAGGTATGTTCTAATTACTTTCATTTTTAGCTTTTTTTTGGGTGGACCTGGCCAGGGTTAGAACGTCCGCCGCAGCGGCCTTGTTTTCATTTAATAAAAAGGCGATTTCTGAAACTGTCGAACCTGTGGTAAATACGTCGTCGATAATTAATATATTCATATTTGCGAATTCCTGCGGGCGTTTTATCCGGAATGCTTCTTTGACGTTTTTCATGCGTTCCTCTTCGCTTAAGGCTGCCTGGGGCGCGCCGTGGCGGCTGCGTATGATATTATCGGAGTTTACCGGAATTTTAAACTCAAGACTCAGTTCTTTTGCCAAAACCTGGCTGTGATTGAATTCTCTTTCGCGCAGCCTCGCCGGATGCATAGGGATAGATACGAATAGATCATAATCCTGGATAGGTAAGGAATAGTCTTTTATGAACCGGATTAAGATCGCCGCAAATAATTTTTTTAACTTTAATTTAGATTTATATTTAAAAAGATGTATCAGCTCTTTTAGCGGCTCGTCGTAGATACAGCTGCTAAAGGCGCGCCGAAAGTTAAAATTTTTACCTTTACAGGCAGGGCAATCTTCGCTTAGCTTAATCTGCCCGCCCATGCCGCATTTTGAGCAGAAACCGGGCAAATTTAAAAGTATCTTATCAGAACAATTCTTGCATATTAAAGCGCTGCTCGTTTTACCTTTGAGCCTGGCCCGGCAGGTAAGGCAATGTGCCGGATAGAAAATATTAGTTAAGGCATCCAATATTGTCTCAGGCATACGTTTAATTATATTAACAGAGCTATTCCGTTTTGTCAATTGAACGCAGGATAGGGCCTGATTTTTGAGCCCGGGGAATTGAACCGCTTAGCCCTTTAGCCTGCCTAATATTAGTTTCGCCAACCATTGACTTTTTTTTGAAAACAAAGTAAAATAAATCGTTGACCTATAAGGGGTTAAAATGTTCAATAAAAATGATTTAAAGCTTTATCGCCAGGGCCTTTTTAAACTTTTGTTGAAAGACGCCTACCGCAAAGAAGCGGTTGTCTTATCCAGCGGTAAGCAAAGTTCCTATTATATTGATGCCAGGACAGTTACGCTAAATCCGGAAGGGGCTTTTTATTGCGCTGCGATTATTCTTTCTATGTTGGAAACAAAGCCTGAAATCAAAGCGATCGGCGGCCCTACTATCGGAGCTGATCCCATAGTAGGTTCGATTGCAGCAGTGAGTTTTATAAATAAAATTCCCTTAAAGACTTTTATCTTAAGGAAAACCCCTAAAGCTCACGGTAAGCGCAGGCAGATTGAGGGCCCGGATATTGCGACAGGCAGTTCGGTAGCAATCATAGACGATGTCGCCACTACGGGTTCGTCCCTGATTGATTCTGTGAATATATTAAGCCAGGGCGGCATCAGGGTTAAAGAAGCGATTGTTATCATTGACAGGGAGGAAGGTGCCGGAGAAAACTTAAAGAAGCTTAACGTAAATTTTTCCTCGATTTTTAAAGCAAAAGATTTTCAAAATCCCGGCGATGTTTAGACGTCAGATCATACTCGCCAGCCGTTCTCTGGCCAGAAAAAAACTTTTAGAGAATGTCGGTTTGAAGGTAAAAGTTATTCCCAGCGGCGCAAAAGAATCACAAGACTTGAAATATGGGCCGGCAGCCTTAGTTAAAGCTAACGCTGCGAAAAAGGCTTTAGAGGTTAGCCGCAGGATCAAGAGCGGCATCATTGTCGCGGCTGACACGCTATCAATAGCTGACAACAAGGTATTTGGTAAGCCCAAAGATTATTCTCAGGCTGTTAAGTGGCTGCGTAAACTCTCTAGAAAAGCCCATTATGTCTACACCGGCCTGGCGGTTTTAAAAAAGGCCAAAGGCGCCAGCAAGCTGATACTCGAATACGAGAAGACAAGAATCTGGATGAGGAAGATGTCAGCCGATGAAATTAAGAAATATTTGAAGATTTCAGGCAGTTTTGATAAGGCAGGCAGTTTTGATATACAGGGTAAGGGCGCTTTTTTCATCGAGCGCATAGACGGCTGTTTTTACAACGTGGTTGGCCTGCCTATTGCTAAGCTTTACGCGGCTTTCAAGAAACTTAATATATCGATTTTTACCCTGCTCTTTGTAAGTATCATCGGGCTTTTCGGCTGCGCTACGGAATATAATATTGCGACGAAACAGGAAGATATTATTCTTTATGATACTGCAAGTGAAGTTAAAATCGGCAGGCAAGCCTCGATGCAGATTGAGAAGCAGTATAAGACCGTAAAAGATCCCGTAATGCTGGCGCGTTTAAATAGTATAGGCCAAAGGATAGTCGATGTTTGCGACCGCAAGAATCTCACTTATAGATTTGCAATCTTAGATCAAAAGGAAGTCAACGCGGTGTCTTTGCCCGGCGGCTTTATCTATGTTAATAAAGGGTTGATTGATTTTGTCAAAAATGACGACGAACTCGCGGCGGTGCTGGCTCATGAAGTCGCTCATATAGTAGCCAAACACAGCATAAAGAGGATGCAGGCGGCCATGGGTTTAAATATCCTGACTATTCTTGCTGCGGCTAGCGGTAATGCGGACGCTGCCGCGGGCACAGACTTGGCGGGTTTTTCGATGATGATATCCTATTCACGCGAAGACGAATTATTGGCGGATAGGTTGGCGGTTAGATATACGCGTAAGGCCGGGTTTAATCCCGCTGCTATTGCCTCATTTTTGGAAAGGCTAAAAAAGAAAAGCCTTAATGAGCCGCTGCGGCCTGGCGGTTTTTACGCGCGGACACACCCTTACATCTCAGAGCGCGTCAGTGTCATTAAAGAAGAAACCGGGCAGCAATTAAATTTCAAAGATTATATAAATAGAACCGAGTCCTCTTGGTAAATTTCTTAATTTTGCTTTAATTCTAAGGAGAAGGACGATGACAGAAAAATATAAAAAGTTAAAAAGCGCCAACTTCATAATTCTTTTGATTTCGTTTACTTTTTTAGGTTTTCTGGCCCAGGTGTCTCTAGCTAGTGACACAGACGACCAGGCAGGTTCACATCCTGGAATAAAAAACAGAATAGAGACGACGGAGCAGAAACTTGCCGAAGAGCGGTTTAAATTACGATTGAAAGAGGCAAACGAATATATGGAAAAAGGCGACCGCTACTATGCTGCCGGAAAACTTCAGGAAGCCTTGGGAGAGTGGTATGCGGCCCTTGCGCTATTGGACCTTCTTCAAGATCGGGGCGTTGGAACGTCTTTCGGTTCTTGCACGAAACTGGAAGATGAAATCAAAAGCAGGATAGATAGCGAAGAAAACAAAGCGGATCCCCGCCGCCAGGCGCAAATAGAAAAAAGAGTACAAGAGGTTTTAAACCGGCGCATAAAAGAGGAAGAGGCGGCTGAAAAACAGCAAGTTTCTCTCTCTGAGGCAAAATCCGAAGAGAAGCCCGTCGGCCAAATAGTAACCGAAGAACCGAGTGTCTCTTTGCAAGAATTGGAAGCAATGAAAAAGAACCGCCAGGCCGTTGAAGAGATGATTTCACAGGAGCTTGTTAAGGGGAAAGAGGCCCAGGCGCAAGCAAAAGCCCAGGCGCAGGAAGAAGCCGAAGCGTCTCAGGAGGCAATGGAAGCAAGCGTCTCGCAAAAATTAGCCTCAGAGAAAGAGATGCGAGACCTGGAGGCGGCTAAAAATGAAAGAATAGAGATGGAGAGAGCCGAGGAACAGAAACGCTTAGAAGCAAAAAATATTTTAGCCCAGGAAGAATCCGAGAGGCTTAAAGCGGCGCAATTGGCAAAGCAAAATGAGGGGTTTAAAAGCGCGGCTGAAGCAGCTATTGTAGAAGAAAGATTAGGGGCTAAGAGAGAAGCCCTGGCACAAGAGCAGCTTAAGAAACAGGCAGAAGCGCGCACTCAGGCTCAATTAGCGCAAGAAGCAAAACAAAATCAGGAGCTAAAGGCAAAGGCTGAAAAATTGGAAAGCGATAAGATGGATGAATTGATGCGGGAAAAGAAAAAGGCAAACCAGGTCGAAAGTCAGTTACAGGCCTTGGAGAAGAATACGCAGACCAAGCAGGCTAAAAAACGAATCGCCAAGAAAGGAAAACAAAAAGCTAAGAAATCATCTATAGGGCAAGTCAGCGAGCCTTCTGCGCCAACCGGGGGAGCAGATAAATTCGATCTCATAGATAAGGTTTTGACAAGTTACGACGGCTACGGTACTAATGACTTCAAGAGTAGTTATTACAGGGGTACGGATTAGATCCGGTGGGGAAAATTTTTTCCCTCCTGCCTACCGGCAGGCAGGCAAACTCCCTTTTTGGTTCAAATCTTATATATGGATTAAAAGAAATGGTGCCGAGGGGGGGATTTGAACCCCCAAGGCCGTGAGGCCACAGCGCTCTGAACGCTGCATGTTTGCCAATTTCATCACCTCGGCTATTTTATAAGAAGTATAACCCAAATCGAGCTTACTTGTCAACATATTCAAGTTTCTAAATTTCCAAATTGAAACAGCCCTTTAATAAAATGGGCTAATTTTTTTTTAAGATATGCAGCTAGCGACGCTAATGAATATAATAGGCCAGGCGACCTTGCAGCTGATTCTTCTGGGCGCGCTGGGATTCTTTTTGGTTAAAAGGAATTTTTTGCCTTCTCTTGCGCTACAGGCATTAAGCAAGTTATTGATCGGCCTGATGTTTCCGTTTTTCATTTTCCATGAGCTTTTAAATAATTTCACATTCAAGGAATTCCCCAACTGGTGGGTCTACCCGTTATTAAGCTTTATCCTGATTTTTGCGGCATTTATATTGGCGCGGCTGTTTTCGCCCCGCTATAAAACTATTGAGGAAAGAAAAGAATTTCTAGCTGCGGTTACTTTCTCTAACGCCGGATATCTGCCCCTGGTTTTGATTGCCGCGCTTTTTGATTCTTCAAAAGCCGGGAATTTATATATATTATTATTTTTGTTTTTGCTGGGGTTTAATCTAGTCATCTGGTCTTTCGGAGTATTCCTCCTTGCGGGAAAGAATGATAGAGGCGGGAAGCTGGCCAAGCTTTTTAACCCGCCGGTAATTGCGATAATTCTAGGTTTACTCTGCGTATTTTTTAAGGTTAACCTTTTTATTCCCAGGGCGCTGGATAGATCCATAGGCTTACTGGGGAATTGCACCCTGCCCTTAGTAATGCTGGTAACCGGAGGTAATTTGGCAGAAATAAAGATAGAGAATATCCTTTTAAATAAGGAATTGCAGTTAATAGTATTTATAAAACTTATGCTTTTGCCGTTTTTGGTATTCGGGGCGCTTCTGTTCTTCAAAATCGACCCCTTGCTGAAATTTCTGCTGATTTTGCAGGCAGGCATGCCGACTGCGGTATCCCTGTCTGTAATTTGCCGATCGTTTAACCTAAAAGGCGAACTTTCCAACCAGGCTATTTTCTGGACGCATATTTGTTCAATGGTTACCCTGCCTTTATTCCTGTTTGTTTTTAGGGTTGTTGCAGAGTTGGCCTAGGTGTGCTATTATTAGCTGCATTAGCCAGGCTATTAAAATGCGCTTTTTTGTCCTTTCCTTTTCTTTATTATGACCAGCAATATCTTAGCTTCCAACCGCAAGGCGCGTGCCTACTATAGTATTTCTGACACAATAGAGGCGGGTATCGAGTTAAAGGGAAGTGAAGTAAAATCTTTGCGCGAAGGACACGGGAGCCTCGTAGATAGCTTTGCGCGGATTGAAGAAGGCCAGATTTTTCTATATAATTGCCATATTAGCCCGTATTCACACAAGGGTTATGCAGAACTCGAGCCGTTAAGGAAGAGAAAACTCCTGCTTCATAAGCGTGAGATTGATAAGCTTGAGGTTCAGGTTGCTCAACGCGGAAATACGATTATCCCCTTATCGCTCTATCTAAAAAAGGGGATGGTCAAGGTTGAGCTTGCGGTCTGCAAGGGTAAGAAAACTTTTGATAGAAGGGAAGATATAAAGAAAAGAGAGCAGGATTTGGCTTTAAGAAGGGCGCTAAAGTCAAGGCGTTAAGCAATTTAAAATTAAACGGGGGGCGAAAAGGTCTCGACCTGGGTTGGGACAGAAGATGGTAGCATGCCGAGGTTGCAAGGAGGCCTCGTAAAAAACCTTGCACTATATAAATGCCGATCAAAAACTGATTGAGGAAGCTGAGGCAATTGCCAACGCAGTCCTCGTCTAGTCGGAAAAAGCCCTCAGTATTTTAAAATATTGAGGCCGTTATCCGGAGAGCCTGCGCTTTGGATAGTCGAATTCAGACAGGCTGGTTTTGGTTATGTCTCTTAAGCCAAGGCGAGATTTTAAGAGGCTGACTTCTATTTATCCTGTCCACCGGAGGAATAGAGGTGACGCTCAAAAGATGGTCTAAGCATGTAGCAGCCCTTTTGGATCTACGCAGGGACCGGGGTTCGATTCCCCGCGCCTCCACCATGTACAAATCGAACCCAAAAAGGGTGTGGGAAAAGAATTTTCCCACGCAGTTGGGGTGACAGGGACCCTGAACCGTACGGCTCAGGGGAGCGCAAGAGGGGCAGAGCCCCTATTGTGAGCGAGGCAAAAGCCGAGCGAGTTCGATTCCCCGCGCCTCCATTCTTCTTCGCTCGAATACTTTTGTGTTCGAGCTTCGAAGCAATTTTGTTATTTTTAAGGCAAGCGAAGATGAATGCTGCTGCGAAGTCCAACTGTAGTTTTATAAGTTGACGGACGAAGCAGAGCATATTTGTATAAAACGAATATTTTTTAATTTATGAAAAAAATTTTATTCTTATTTTTAAGCTGCATTTTGATATCTATGGTTTTTGCTGGTTGTGCCGGTATAGCCATAAAAGAACCCAGCCAGGTGTACTATATAAAGGGATTGAAATATTACGCGCTGGAAGATCTTTGCAACCTAAATAAAATAACCTGGCAGTGGGATTTTTTAGGAGAAGTCGCGAGCTTAGAGAGCGATAACCATAAAGTAAGGCTCATGCCGGGCAATAATTTGGTTTTACTCGATGACAAGCCGGTTGATTTACAAGGGCCGGTAATGATAGAAAACTCAAAACTTTTAGTTCCGGACACTTTTAAAACGCTTATCCTGGAAAGAATAGTTCAATATGTTGAGCGCGCCGAAGCTAAACACGAAATATTTATAACTTCAAAAAGAATAATAATCGATGCCGGCCACGGCGGCAGGGATGTGGGGGCTATGGGCTCAAGCGGCCTGGAAGAAAAAGATGTTGTCTTGGATATTGCCCGCAGGCTGACAAACAAACTTAAAGCTAAGGGCGTCAAAGTTGTCATGACGCGCGATAGGGACGTATTTATTCCGCTGGAAAGACGTTCAGATATAGCCAACGAGGACAAAGGGGATTTATTCATCAGTATCCATGCCAACGCCAACCATCGAAAAAGCCTCTCAGGGATTGAAGTCTATTATCTCACAAATAATGTCGACGATTCTCTGCTGGCTTCAAAGGCCGCGCATTTAAAAGAGGTTTATTGTAACGGCGAAACAGTTACTTCTCAGACCTCAACGGTAAGATCTATACTTTGGGATATGCTCTATACCGACAATCGCAGGGAATCTTTCAGGCTGGCGAGCAAGATCACGAGGTCTTTGAACCGCTCTACAGGTTTGGAAATCTTAGGCGTCAAGTCTGCTAATTTTTCCGTTTTACGCTTAAGCTTGATGCCTGCGGTATTGGTAGAGGTTGGCTATATTTCAAATAAGGCCGATGCAAAGAAGCTTGCCAACAGTTCTTTCAGGGAGCAGATTGCCGAGGGGATTGCCGCGGCAATAATCGATTATTTACAATCACCACCAGCAGATTATTATTAGGGAGTTCAGATGCTAAAACAGCCCATTGGTGTTTTTGATTCCGGTATCGGCGGACTTACGGTTACGAGAGAACTAATGAAAAAGCTGCCTAATGAAAAAATCATATATTTTGGAGATACCGCGCGTGTGCCGTATGGAACAAAATCAAAGAAGACCATTGTCAGGTTTTCACTGGAGAATATTCTTTTTCTTCTTGAGAAAAAGGTGAAATTAGTAGTTGTCGCCTGCAACACTTCTACCAGCCTTGCGCTTCCGGTGATAAAGAAACATTTTAATATACCTCTTATCGGAGTAATCGATCCGGCAGTTAAATTGGCAGTCAAGATAACCAAGAACGGCCGTATAGGCGTAATCGGCACGAGAGCAACGATTGAGAGTAAGGCCTATGAAAAAAAGATAAAGCAGCATAATCGCTCATTTAAGGTTTTTTCCAGGGCCTGCCCATTGTTCGTGCCGTTTGTGGAAGAAGGCTGGCTAGATAACGCTGCAATCAGGGATGTAGCCAAGATTTATTTGGAGGATTTGAAAAAGGCGAATATCGATACGCTTATCTTAGGTTGCACGCATTATCCTTTATTAAAGAAAGTTATTTCAGGATTCTTAGGTGCCCATGTAAGGCTGGTTGATTCCGGAGTCGAGGTTGCCGATGAGGTAAAAGAGATCTTAAACGAACATTGCCTTGCCGCGCCCAGGGCCAAAAGGCCGCCGGCAGCGATGTTTTTTGTAAGCGACGAGCCGTCGAGATTTCAAAAGCTGGGCAAGAGATTTTTGGGGAATCATATCAAAAACGTATTGAGAGTTAATTCATGAAATTCAAAATTTCCGTTTCGGATTACTTCAGTGCGGCACACAATTTGCGCGGCTACAAAGGAAAATGCGAAGAGCTTCATGGGCATAATTTTAAAGTAAAAGCGGTTATCGCTTCCAGTAAGCTTGATAAGCTAGGTATGGTTGCTGATTTTCATATAATTAAGCAAGAGCTAAAAAATACCCTGGATGAACTCGACCATAAATACCTTAATAACCTCCCTTTCTTTAAAAGCCTAAACCCGACATCTGAAAATATCGCCAGGTTAATTTTTAAAAAATTAAAAACAAAATTCCCCGGGAAAAAACTCTTACAAGTTATTGTTTGGGAAACAGAAACTAATGAGGCATCCTACCAGGAATAAATTGGCGGTAGTCCTTCTATCCGGAGGCCTTGATTCTACCACAACTCTTTTTCTTGCCCTAAATAAGGGGTTTGAGGCAAGCTGCCTTATTTTTGATTATGGCCAGAGGCATAAACGGGAAGTAGAAGGCGCTAAAAAAATTGCCCGATGGGCGCATTGCGCTTACAGAATAGAAAAATTGGCACTTGTAAATAGGGGCTCAAGCCTTTTAGATAAGAAGATTAAAGTACCCGTGGCAAAATTTTCCGGCAAGATTCCCTCTACATATGTGCCGGCAAGGAATTTAATATTTTTAAGCATAGCCTCGTCTTTTGCCGAGAGCCTGGGCGCCGAGGCGATTTTCATCGGAGCCAACGCCATTGATTTTTCGGGTTACCCTGATTGCCGGCCGGAATTTTATTCTAGTTTACAACGCGTTTTAGACGTAGGCACTAAATCCGGCGTAGAAGGTAAGGGAATAAAAATTATAACGCCGTTAATTAATAGAACTAAGAAAGAAATCGTCCTGTTGGGAGCGAAGCTTGGCGTACCTTTTAATCTGACCTGGTCATGTTACAAAGGCGGCAAGCGGCCTTGCGGAAAGTGCGAGAGTTGCTTTTTGCGCGATAAAGGTTTTAAAGAAGCCGGGCTAAAAGATCCGCTTAAAATCAAATATGAGCGAGAATATAACCGGACAGATAAATGAAATATTCAAGAGTCTCCAAGGCGAAGGGCCTTATTTAGGGGCCGAGCAGATATTCGTAAGGTTTGCCGGCTGCAATTTGGCTTGCAAGTTTTGCGATACGAAAGATTTATCATCTTACGATTATAGCCTTGAGGCAATATTGAAGGAAATAGAGAATCTTCCCGGCTCAAATTTTGTAAGTATTACCGGCGGCGAACCTTTGCTGCAGGTTGATTTTTTAGGTTTACTTTTAAAGGAGCTAAAGGTGCGTAAATTTAAAGTCTACCTGGAGACCAACGGCACCCTGGTCGATGGATTGTCCCGGGTTATAGATTTTGTCGATATAGTCGCTATGGATTTTAAGCTTCCTTCAAGCACAGGGCTTAAGAGTTATTTTGACGAACACAATGAATTCTTAAAAATTTCAAGAATTAAGGAAGTTTTTATCAAGGCCATAATAACAGAGTCGACCTGTTACGAAGACGTCAAAAATGCAGTTAGAATTATAGGCTGCCAGGATAAGGATATCTTGCTGGTCTTACAGCCGGATACAAATCAATTGAGCCAGGAGCTTTTTAAAAAGATATCTGATTTGCGTTCGCTTGCCTTAGAGTATCTGTCTAACGTTAGAATTATGCCGCAGGTGCATAAGATTTTGGGTGTAAGGTGAGAAAAATGAGAAGAAAAATTGATGATTCATCCTATGAAGGCAAGCAAGATTTCGTAAGGGGATTAAAAACTCCCTCGATAGAAGCCTGGCGCAATAAATATCCGGATAGGGATTACAGTATAAAAATAGAAACAGGCGAGTTCACCTGTATATGCCCAAAGACGAATTTACCGGATTTTGCTTCAATTACACTCGAGTACAGACCGGATAAATTTTGCATAGAATTGAAATCATTTAAACTTTATTTGACTTTTTTCCGCCAGATCGGCATATTTCACGAGCATGTGATAAATAAAATATTTGATGATCTCCTAGAAGCCGTTAAGCCAAGGTCGCTGCATTTAAGTATGGTTTTTAATCCCCGCGGCGGCATAACTACCACAGTAGAGCGAGACTATAAAAGATGAGAGTCATAAAGGATAGTATAGTAAGCAAGGTAATTTCTGATTTGGCAGTTAAGGCAAATATTGCTTTGCGCCAGGATATATTACGGGTTTTGAAATTAAGCTTAAAAGATGAAAGCAAAGAGATTTCCCGTAGCAGCCTGAAGGCAATAATGCTTAATGCAAAGCTTGCCAAAAAAAAGCGTTTGGCGATTTGCCAGGATACGGGTTTACCGGTAGTATTTGTCGATATCGGAGATCAGGTTTTTATAAGGGGCAATATATATGAAGCAATCCAGAAAGGGATAAAAGAGGGGTACAAAAGAGCCCATTTGAGAGAATCAGTAATTTTAGATCCCTTAAGGCGAAAAGTTAAATATTCCTATGGCCCGGCGTTGATTAATTTCAGGGTAGTCAAAGGCAAACGCGTTATCCTGACAGTTCTGCCCAAGGGTTTTGGCAGTGAAAACAAAAGCGCGGTTATGATGTTTAAGCCGACTACCGATATCAAACAAATCATTGCCTGGGTTTTGGATATGGTCGAACTGGCTGGGCCGGATGCCTGCCCGCCGTATGTCTTAGGTATCGGTATCGGGGGTACATCTGACGAAGCAGGGCGTCTGGCAAAACACGCTTTACTAAGGCCGATAGACAAGGGGAATAAAGACTTCTTTTTGGCTGATCTTGAAAGCAAAATATTGAGAGAAGTAAATAATACCGGTATAGGCCCGTTTGGTTTGGGCGGAAAGACTACTGCTTTGGGCGTCAATATAGAAACAGCTCCGACTCATATTGCCGGGTTACCGGTTGCCGTAAATATCAGCTGCCACGCGTTACGCAGCGCAACAGCAATAATATAACTAAAAAATTATGATACGCGCTAATTTACCTTTTGACCAGATGGCCATAAAAAAATTAAAAGCCGGCGATGAATTGCTGCTATCGGGAATAATTTATACGGCGCGCGACCAGGCGCATAAGAGATTAGTTGAATTGCTTAAAAGAAAAAAGAAGCTGCCGATAGATTTAAAAGAAGCTGTTATTTATTATTGCGGCCCGACTCCCAAATCAGGTAAGTTTCCAATAGGCTCTTGCGGGCCTACTACCTCAAGCCGCATGGACGCCATGAGCCTGCCTCTCATAAAAGCGGGTTTACGTATTACCGTAGGTAAAGGAAGGCGCTCGCAGGCAGTGAGCCAGATGATAAAAAGGACAGGCGGTTTGTATTTGATTGCTCCTGCGGGTTGCGGCGCGTTGCTGGTTGGGAAAGTCAAGAAGGCGAGGCTAGTTGCATTTGCCGATTTAAAATCAGAGGCAATACATGAATTAACCGTTAATGATTTTCCCGTTACTGTTGCCATAGATTCCAAAGGCAGGGATATCTACGAGACTAGAGGAGAGAGATGATAAGAGAAAATAACCGCGGGCTTGATAAATTGAGAAAGATTACATTTAAACGCCACTTTGCAAAATATGCCGAGGGCTCTTGCCTTATTGAATTGGGCAACACCCACGTATTATGCACCGCAACGATAGAGGAATCAGTCCCGCCATTTTTGAAAGGCTCGGACACAGGCTGGATTACCGCAGAATACGGAATGTTGCCGCGCTCCTGCAATGTGCGTATACCCAGAGACAAGATTTCCGGCAGGACTTATGAGATCCAGAGGCTTATCGGCAGGGCCATAAGGTCTGTGGTGGATATGGATAGATTAGGCGAAAGGACTCTACGCATTGATTGCGATTGTTTACAGGCTGACGGCGGCACGCGAACCGCATCAATAAGCGGGGCTTTTGTAGCTGTTGTTGATGCTTTGACTAAGTTAAAGCAAAAAGGGATTCTTTCGAAAATACCGATTAAAAACTTTCTAGCCGCAACCAGCGTGGGCAAGGTAAAAGGTGAACTCTTGCTGGATTTAAGTTATGAAGAAGATTCAAAGGCAGAAGTGGATATGAATGTGGTAATGACCGGAAGCGCTGATTTTATCGAAGTCCAGGCAACCGGCGAAACCTCGCCGTTTAATAAGAAAGAAATGGATGCGTTGCTGGATTTAGCCAAGAACGGCATAGCTGAAATTATCGAGATTCAAAGAAAAGCCTTGGCCGACGTCATCTAAAGATATGGATTTACTGATTGCGACCCGCAATAAAAAGAAATACTTAGAGATAAAACAGTTACTTAAAAATAGCGGTTTCAAAGTTATTTCTCTAGGGCTTTTCCCGGATTTGCCGGAGGTTAAAGAAACCGGGAAAAGCTTTAAAGAGAATGCCTCGATAAAAGCCCGCCAGGTTTCCCGCCTTACAGGAAAGCTCACCCTGGGAGAAGATTCCGGCCTTTGCGTCAATGCGCTTAAAGGTAAACCCGGGATATATTCTTCGCGTTTTGCCGGGCTGCACAAGTCAGATAACGACAATAATAAAAAATTATTGGATAGCCTGGAAGGTAAGCCCATCTCAAAGCGTAAAGCCTATTATGTATGCGCCCTGTCCCTGGCTTATAAGGGAAAAGTTTTAAAAACATTTGAAGGTAGGTGTAGAGGGCTTATCGGTTTAGAGGAGAAGGGCTCGTCGGGTTTTGGTTATGATCCGCTTTTTATAATTCCCGCCTATAAAAAAACATTTGCCCAGCTTGGCCTTAAGGTTAAGCACAAAATGAGCCATAGGGCGAATGCGCTTAAAAAATTAAAAGATTATTTACCTCGCCTAAAATCAGAATTGAAATCCAGCTAATTTATGGTTATTGCGGAGACTCAAGTATATCTTTGAGGGGTTTCAGGAAGTCTATACCTATCTTGGCCGGAATAATAGTATATTCGGGGTTCTTGACGTTACCACTTACCTGTATTGTCGCATATTCCTGCATTTGAGTGAAAAAGCCGGTGATGGTCTTTCTTAAGTCAGAAGAATGCTTGAGGTATTCTTCTGAGAATTTGCAATTAACGGTAAAATCAAGGCTGCCGTCAAAACCCAGAGAGCCGACCGCAAGAAGGTTCATCTGAGGGTTGGTTAAGGCCATATCCTGCGTATATATCCGGTTATTTTTTATCGAAAACACAGCATAACCTTCTTTGAAATTAATCTTGGAAAATTCCCGGATGACCAACAATTGCGCCAAGCCTTCAAAGGGGCGCATTTGCCAGATATTTCCGTTTTTAATTTCTATTTTGCCGTTACCGGTAATGTTATCTTTAATGGGGTTCCTGACATTTAATTTGAAGTTGGAATTGATGTCCCCGGACATTTCCTGGTTCTTAAGCCCTAAATCCGTCTTAAACTTTTCCAGAGACATATCTTGAATCTGGCCGTTTATATCTAGATTAAAGTTTTTTGCGTAGACTTGGCCAGTAGTATCTATTCGTAGTTTGCCACCATAGGCATCAGCAGTTAGGACAAGATTATTAATTAAGTTATCGGCCTGATTACCTGCGAGCTTTAGATTTGTTAAAGTCAGGTTATTAACTTTAAGAGATTCTGAGTCAGCAGCCAAAGTTATGGCGCAATCACCTAATCTCTTGATCGGGCCGTTGATTTTTGTTTTTAGGCCTATTATGCCCCTGGGATTGGATTGTTTGATTTTTTCTTCCATATCCGGAAGCCACTTTGAGAGATTGGACAGGTTAAGTCTTGCTTCCATGTTGATATCAAGAGAAGGCTTATCCTGGTTTGCTAGATTTATACTTCCATTTATCTTTGCCCAGGAATCAAGGGAGTCAAGGCCTAGTGATTCAATTTCTAGCTTGTCAGTTTTGGATAGAAGACTTGCTTTTACTTCTAAAAGCGGATTAGATAAACTGAATCTTATTTTCGGCTGGGCAAAATTTTTAAGAGACCCGGAGGAACTGAAATCTTTATAAGGGGCTATGAAAAACGTTAGATTTTTCCACTCTAAAGAATTGTTTTCGGCGGATACATCGGCGTTTATCGAGGATATCTCTTTGTCAAAGTTTGTTAATTTTAAAGATGCGTTTCTAAGATTTGCGTTTATATTAAATCTGGGATTTTCTTGTCTTTTAATCTCATCCAGTTCAATGTGGGCTTTTAAATCCATTTCGCCGGAAGCAGATTCTATGGATTTAGACAGGTTATCCGGTAAAAAAGAAATTAATTTTTCAATATCCAGTTTCTCACCTGACAGGTCTATTAAGGCCGGCCGTTTTTCCCGATTAGTTTCTTGGATGATTTCCAGGGGGATTTTTGCTTTGGCTTTGACGTAAGAATCAAACCAGAGGCAATCGAAGCTATCCAGGGTAAGCAGGTTATTTTTAATATTAATTTTAGATTTGATTTTTTTGAGTGAATCTATTTTTTCAAGGCCTGAAACATTAGAATCCGAGAACTCCAGGCTCGCGGATAGATTTTTAAGGTTAGGCTTATCCAGTAGCGATGTTATATAAGTAGTTATATTTAACTTCGCTTTGCCTTGGAGAACCACCCCCTTATTTTTTAAATCGAAATTGTTGAGCTCTAGCTGCGAAGTGAGCGATAGTTCCTGGGAGGCGAAGGAGTATTTGAAATCCGATTTCAGGGTTTGGATTGCCAGGCTATTTAATTTTAAATCCGGGATTATGTAATAACCTGAAAATTCGGCCAGATTCAAATTTTCAAGCTGGCAAATGGCTTTTAAGGTTTGGCGCTCTAGGTTATAATTCCCCTGCGCCGAAACTTTAGCTTTTTTGGCCAGGTTATCGCTGATGTTGGAAGTGAACTTAAAAGTAATATCTTTTAGATTAGCCGGATTAACCTGCAAATTCAAATTTGATAATTCTTTGGTTAGTACCGGCGAGATGCCGGCATCTTCGAACCTGAGCCAGCCGCTACTAGCGTCGATTTTTAAGACGACTATCCGGGGGGCAGGGTTTTTAGAGGGGTTTATATTTTTCTTCAGGTAGTTTTCCAGATTCCAGATTTTGTCGCTACTACGCCCAATGGTTAACCTCGGTTGTTTTAAATAAAGAGCCGGGATGATTATTTGTTTACCTTTAAGAGAAGGCAAAAGTAGGACGTTAAAGGTTATTTTTTTTACGCTTAGTACTTCTTTAGCCGAAGGAGTATTCTCGAATAAAGCTACGTTTTCGATGATAACGCCTTTGCCTAGCTCGTAAGTAATATTTCCAATCCTAATCTTAAGATCGGTGTTGTTTTTTACCGATTCTTCTATTAGATTTTTAAGTATTTTAGGGACAAAAGTATTTTTGAGATAAAAGAATCCCCAGGCAGATAGGCCGAGCAGAGAGATGACGATGATCAGGATAATTATTAACTTTTTCATTTTTTTAGCGCTAAGAAAGGTTAATTCTTGTGTTAGATTATAGCTAATTAGGTAAGTCAAATCAAGACCTTTATAGCTAGTTTTAAAACATTGAAAAGGAATTTTGCGCATGTTATAATGCTTTTTCATAACGGGGCGTGGCTCAGCTTGGCTAGAGCGCTTGCTTTGGGAGCAAGATGTCACAGGTTCAAATCCTGTCGCCCCGACCACTTAGCGAATAGCGTTTAGCGTATAGAATTAAAAATAGCGTCAAGGTTCGAAGCCTGCTTATCCGCCGCAGGCGGATATAAGGCATTTTGCAGGCAAGGACCTAAAAAGGGGATTATTAAGGGGAAAAGATTGTTTTCCCCTTAAGGAGAGTAGCTAAACTACGAAGGAAGGGATGACAGCCCGTTCGCCCAGGGCGGACGGTGCGCCAGAAGGGAAACCATTAGGTTTCCCTATGGAGAGCGAACGTCAAAATATCCAAGATACATCATAGATACACAAGAACGTAAAATTTGATAATTGTGCATTGAAAGAGCTTAAGTGAGCGATGCGCCCGTAGCTCAATTGGATAGAGCAACTGCCTTCTAAGCAGTAGGTTGGCCGTTCGATTCGGCCCGGGCGCGAGATATCTTGACAAGAAGCGAACGGCCAATGGGGTGTGGGGAAAGAATTTTCCCCACGTTTTAGGGGTGACAGGGACCCTGAGCCGTACGGTTCAGGGGACCACAAGAGGGGCAAAGCCCCTATTGAGAGCGAACGTAAGTGAGCGAGACGGACGATTCGGCCCGGGCGCGAGATATCTTGACAAGAAGCGAACGGCCAATGGGGTGTGGGGAAAGAATTTTCCCCACGTTTTAGGGGTGACAGTGACCCTGAACCATACGGTTCAGGGGAGCACAAGAGGGGCAAAGCCCCTATTGAGAGCGAACGTAAGTGAGCGAGACGGCCCGGGCGCGAGATATCTTGACAAGAAGCGAACGGCCAATGGAGCGTAAAATTTATATGAAATTATTAATTAAAATTTTAGTCAGTGTAGTAGTTTTTATAGTTGTTTTGGTATTTGCCGGCTATATTTTTCTAAATGTCCAGGGCAAAAATATGGTCAAACAGCAATTATCAGGAGTATTTTCTAAGCCCGTAAGTGTCAAAGATGTGAAGGTAAATTTTCCGCTTACGATTAGAATCGAGGAGCTAGAGATTCAGGGTTTTTTGCTAACGGATTTGTCCATAAACGTTAACCCCCTGGGTTTATTAGCCGGCAAGGTCGTCCTGAACAAGCTAGTAATTAGTAAGCCGAATTTAAATTTGATCAGATTCCAAGACGGGTCTTTAAATCTGCCTCTCAAAGAGAATAAAGGGGGCAATCAGGTAGTTCCTATAATTTTAAACTTTGATTTAATCGGCGGTAAAGTGCATTATGTTGACAATTATAAGAATTTTTCCGGGTATGCAATCGACATCTCCGAAATAGATATAAAGATAAGGAAGAAAGGATTAGGTTTTAATCCGGCATTTAATTTTGATATTTCGGCCCAGATCGGAGACAAGACCGCTGCCGGAAAAAATATCCGCTCGAGCGGCTGGATAGATTTAGCTAAGAAAAATATGGACGGTAATATTGAGATGAAAGATCTGAATTCGGCATATATAATGCCGCTTTACCAAAAGATATTAGGGGATAGCGTTTCGCAGGCGATGATGAATCTCAATGCAAAGCTTACGGCAAAAGACAATAATCTTAAATGTGAATGCAACCTGCAGCTATCCGGCTTGAAATCTCAGCCGCAGGAACCTGGGCAGGAGGAGGTCAAAAAATCAAGGGATATAACAGCTATTTCTAATATTTTTGACATATTCTCAAGCCCGGAAGGAAAGCTGGAGCTTGATTTTATTATCTATACCAAATTAGACCATCCGGGTTTTGAAAGAATAGATTTTGGCCCTAACATGTTTAAGGCTGCAACGAAAAATTTAATCTCTAATCCGGAAGAGACGGTTTCTAAGGTTAAGGAAATAGGCAAAGATATTAAAGAGTGGGGTAAGCAAAAAGGCAAGGATATCCTGGGCGGCGGCGAGATAAAGGACGAAGATATCCAGGGTATAATAAATATATTTAAAAAATAATATGTAAATAAGATGTGGTGGGCGTAGCTCAGCTTGGATAGAGCGTCAGACTGTGGCTCTGGATGTCGCGGGTTCGAATCCCGTCGCCCACCCCAGTAATTAAACTCTCTCTATTGGAAGTGAGAGGTTAAATCCCATGATTAGTAAAACTGATCATGGGATTTTTTATCTGTCGAGTTGTCAAAGAGTTAGGGCATTAAGTTACAGCCAGTTATCCAAAATCTCGCCATCCTGGTTTTCTTGTCGGATAGAGTCGTTAAAACAACCGATATAATCTCCAAAATAGCCCAAAATATCTCTTAGTTTTTGCTCGCTAGTTTATGCTTTTTGGCGAATTCGCCTTTTTGATAACGCCATAAGTTTTGGCTTCGTAATAAAGCTTGAACATGGTATAATACATTTTTAAGGAGAGCCATGGAAAATAAAACCAAAGGCCAAGCCGAGTCACAAATCAGCGAGGCCATAATAAAATTTGAAAAAGATTATATGGGCAGAGGTCCGACTGAAACAAAGACCTATATCATAAAGGATATGGTTTTTGTTCGGCTCAAGGGAGTGCTGACGCCGGCAGAAGAACAGCTTGCCAAGAGTCCGGAAGGCGCTGATTTAATTAAGAAGACTCGCGTGCAACTATTGGAAGGTGCGCGCGTGTTACTTGAAAAGATGATTTCTGAAATTACCGCTTGTCAGGTTCTGAGCCTGCATACGGATATCAGCACAAAAACCGGCGAGCGAGTGATTATTTTTACGCTCGATCAGAACCTGGAAGACAGATTCGTTGCATAATTTTGTTGACGTAAATATTCTTTTGTATATAATAAAGCTCGACAAGATTAAATAGGAAGACTAAGGCAAAGATCCCGAAGCCTCGGGATTGTTGCAAAGTAAGCCAACATCAAGTTTCCAAGTTTCTGCGCCAAGCAGAAAACGGGGAACAATGTTGGCTTTTTTATTTATCAGAACTTAAAGGGAGGAATGGCAAATGGCAACACCGCTTGAAAGATGGGTAGAGGAACAGGCAAAATTATGTAAACCTGAGAAAATTTATTGGTGCAATGGATCAGAGGAAGAAGCGCACAGGCTTATTGAGATAGGAATGAAAGAGGAAAAAATCGGAGATGTCCCGATCTTCCAAGAGCTTAATCAAAAGAATTGGCCAAACGCCTATTATCATCGCAGTCACCCCACTGATGTCGCGCGCACAGAACATTTAACTTATGTATGCCATCCGGATAAAGAAGTCGCCGGGCCAAACAATAATTGGATGCATCCTGACGAAGCCAAAGAAAAAATGTGTAAACTCTCTGACGGTTGCATGAAGGGGCGGACGATGTATGTGCTTCCTTATATGATGGGGCATCCGGATTCGCCTTATGCAAAGGCTTGCATTCAGCTTACAGATGTGTCCTATGTTGCCGTGAGCATGCGTATTATGACCCGGATGAGTAAGAAAATCATCGAAAAAATAGGCACGCGTGAAGATTTTGTTAAAGGGCTACATTCAGTGGGTGATTTTGATCCGGACAAGCGTTTTATTATGCATTTTCCTGACGAACACTTAGTTTGGAGTATTGGCTCGGGATACGGTGGCAATGCGCTTCTAGGAAAAAAATGTTTTTCGCTGCGGATTGCTTCTTGGTTAGGTTTTCAAGAAGGGTGGCTTGCCGAACACATGGTCATTCTAGGGATAGAGGATCCTAATGGCAACGTAACCTATGTCACTGCTGCATTGCCTTCTGCCTGCGGTAAGACTAATTTAGCCATGCTTGAGTCCGCGCTTCCAGGGTATAAAGTATGGACTTTAGGAGACGATATTGCCTGGCTCAACGTTGGCCCAGACGGAAGGCTGTGGGCGATCAATCCTGAAACCGGTCTTTTTGGCGTTGCTCCCGGAACATCTATGAAGACCAACCCCAATATGCTCAAGACGCTAAAGGGAAAGAAGTTTTATCCAACGCTTTTCACCAATATTGCTTTAGATACGGATAGTAACGAGCCTTGGTGGGAAGGGTTGGATGGTGTGGTTCCGAAAAATCTCATAGATTGGCAGGGTAAAGTTTGGGATAGCTCCTCCGGATCAAAAGCCGCGCATCCCAATTCTCGGTTTACTGTTTCTATTTCTAATTCTCCTACGCTTTCCAAAGAGTTCGATAATCCTAAAGGAGTGCCTATCTCGGCAATAATCTTAGGAGGCAGACGGACTCAACTCATTCCTCTTGTGACCGAATCTCTTAACTGGCAAAACGGAGTATACCTTGGCGCTCGGGCTGGTTCAGAAACCACCGCTGCAGCTATTCATCAGGTAGGCCAGCTTCGTCGAGATCCTATGGCGATGCTCCCGTTTTGCGGCTATAACATGGGTGATTATTTCCGGCACTGGTTAAATATTGGTAAAAAGCTTACACAGCCGCCAAAGATATTCTCGGTTAATTGGTTTAGAGTAGATGATGAAGGTAAGTTCATCTGGCCGGGGTTTGGAGAAAATATCCGCGTATTAAAGTGGATAGCGGATAGAGTGCATAATAATGTGAAAGCAAGACAAACTCCATTAGGATTGGTTCCGGATGCGCATGATTTAGAAACCGGAGGGCTGGGTATTCCCAAAGAGAAATTGGCAAAACTCTTTGAGATTAATGAAGCTTCGTGGAAAGATGAATTGCAGGATATAGAAAAATTCCTGAATAAGTTTGGCAGCCGCATGCCTTCCGAGATTTGGCAGGAACACAAAAAACTTTCCGAACAACTCGATAATAACGCTAGCGAGTTTGAAGATTCTATCCGTTATGGCGATAGAGGAGGCGCATAAGATGATGACTGAAACGTTGCGGATAACCAGCTTCCCAGAAATCGAATTGTTTAAAAGAGGAAAAGTCAGGGATGTCTATGACCTTAAAGATAAACTCTTGGTTGTTTCAACTGACAGAATATCCTGTTTTGATGTAGTCTTGCCTACCTGCATACCGCATAAGGGAGAAGTTTTAACAAGTTTAAGCCTCTTTTGGTTTGAGCTTACCAAAGACGTTGTTCCTAATCATTTAATCACAGCGGACGTTCATAATTATCCTGCTGAGTTATCAAAATATAAGGATAGCGTCAAAGGTCGCTCTATGTTGGTTAAGAAGGCAAAGCCTATACCGGTTGAATGTATTGTAAGAGGGTATCTTTCCGGCTCGGGCTGGAAGGAATATCAGCAGAGCCAGTCAATTTGCGGCATAAAATTGCCCTCCGGACTTAAAGAGTCGGATAAGCTGCCGGAGCCTATTTTTACTCCTTCGACCAAAGAAGACGTAGGTCACGATATTAACGTTTCACAAGATTATATAGAGAAGGAACTCGGCAAAGACATAACCTCCCAGCTAAGAGAATTAAGTCTTGCTCTTTACTTGAAAGCAAGCGCATATGCCGAATCAAAAGGCATAATCATTGCCGATACGAAGTTTGAATTTGGTTTATACCAAAACAAGGTCATCCTTATTGACGAAGTTTTAACCCCAGATTCTTCGCGTTTTTGGCCGAAAGACCGGTATCGGGCGGGAAAAGCGCAGCCGAGTTTCGATAAGCAATTCGTCAGGGATTATCTTGAGACGCTAGATTGGAATAAAACAGCTCCGGGACCTGAACTGCCTAAAGAAATAGTCGAACAGACAAGTAGTAACTATCAGACTTTGCTCAAGCTGTTTTTAGGGAAAGACGCGTTATGCGTAAATGACGTGGAAGATCACTTAAGAAATATGACCGAAAAACACGAGATATAAATCAAGGGGCGGCCATATGAAGATAAAATCGAAACAAGAGATTGAAAAGGCAGTCAAGGAAATCATCGCTCAATTTCTTGAGGTGCAATTAGGCGATAGACTGGAAGCTGTTGTTACGCAGGTAGAGGAAGACGCAATTGTGGTTAAATTTAAAGATATATTGCCTCCGGCAGAAAAAAGGCTTATCCGACAGGATGAAGGCACGCGGTTAATAAAAGAACTAAAAGAAAAACTCATCGAAAGGGCAAAACCGAGTCTAAAAGCAGCTGTTGAAAACTTAATCGGTATAGAGATAAACGATATTTACTCAATTTTTGACGAAACCACGGGTGAAGTGATTGTTTTCTTTACGTTAGAAAATGTATTGGAGTTGACAAAATAATAACTTATGTTGAGACGGAATTCAGATAACGATTATCCTCAGATTGACAAAAGCAGTTATGTTGACCCTACGGCTGTATTAATTGGGAAGGTTAGAATCGGCAAAAATGTATTTGTCGCTCCCGGTGCAGTTATTAGAGCAGATGAACCGAACACAGCCATTCTCATTAATGATAACTGCAATATACAGGACAGGGTTATTATTCACGCCCTAGGAGACAGTTCCGTAATAATCGGAGAAAACACTTCTTTATCACATGGTTGTATTGTTCACGGGCCCTGCAAAATCGGAAAAGGGTGCTTCATCGGATTCGGCTCGGTAATATTTAAAGCCCTTATAAAAAATAATGTCTTCATTAAAAGCTTGGTAGTGATAGAAGGTGTAAAGATTCCCGATAGAAAATTTATTCCAAATGGAGCGATGATAAGCTCGCCAAGAGCGGTTGAATCGCTGCAATCCGTATCCAAAGAAGAAATACTATTTGCTAAGAAAGTAACCGATACAAATCTGCGACTCGTAAAATGCTATAAAGGGGAGAGATGAGATGTGTCCGGTATTCTTAACTAGACAATCCCTAACGTTTTGACTTCAAAAGAGTTGGGCTATTCTGAGACAAAAAATACCGGACATTTCGGCCAAATTTAGCGAGGAATTACTTCTCTAAAGCCAAAATATCTTGAAATATTGAGGTATTACACATATAATTAGGCTATTAAATTAAGAGAGGTTTCCCCTCGGCTCATACGAGAGGGACCCTTTGATTCTATATAGTGCGGAATGAGTAAAATAAATCAGCTCTTTACTTAAACGCTAGGAAAATTTTTCCCAGTAAGCTGCGCGGCCCGGAAATTCTTAGGATTTCATTGGGTTAATCTGTAGCTATAAAGTAGAGGGCAAATTAAGGAGGCAATATGGCTTTTCAAGGTGGATTTGACAGAGGACCGCGGGAAATGCATAAGGCAGTCTGCGCGGAATGCAAGAAAGAGTGTGAAGTCCCTTTTAAACCCAGAGAGGACCGTCCGATATATTGCAAGGATTGTTATTCAAAGCGCAAGGGCGAAGGCCGTTAGAAGAAGAGATTTTATTAGATAATACTCGATAAAGCTGGCCCGAGAAGCTCTCAAACGAAAGTCTTGGAGCGAAGGAGACCCGTCGCCCACCTCATTTCCAGCTCCTGCGGGAATCTAAGGTATTTTGCGTAGAGAAAAAAATAATGGCAGATTATAAGATAGAGTCCTCTATCGTCATACCTTTTCGTAACGCCGCTTCCACATTAGAAAGATGCCTAAATTCCATCTTGCGGTGCGATGTCGGTAACATAGAAATTATCGCGGTAAACGACGGCTCCACGGATGAATCGCAAGCTATTTGCCAGAAATTTCCCTGCCGCGTTATCAGCTTGGATAAAAACTACGGCCAGGCTCACGCGAGAAATATCGGTGCACAAAGCGCAAAAGGCACCTATATTGTATTTATGGATGCCGATGTTGAGATTATCGAAAGAGATACTATCGTCACCGTCATCGATTTTCTGAAAAGTCATAAAGATTTCGTTGCCGTCCAGGGAGTATACAGCTTTGAATCCAGCCAGCGCACATTCCTAAGCATCTATAAACATCTATATATCTGTTATATTCAAGAAAGGCAGCCGTACGGGATTGGTGATTTTAGCGGTTTTTTTGTATGTATTAATAAGGATATTTTCTTCGACTGTGGAGGATTCAACGAAGCCTTGAGGGCCTCCGCCAACGAGGATACAGAATTCGGGTTACGGCTTATTGCGAAGGGTTATAAATTCTTCACCGATAAGAAAATTAAACTTAGACATAATCACGGCTATAGTTTTAAGGCATTCATTAAGATGGAATATTTCAGGAGTTTGAATCAGGCCATCATACTTTTGAGCAATATTTTTCGAAACAACAAAATGTGCGTCGCTCGTCAAATTGGGTATAAATGCAATAATTTTTACTTTTCTTTGGCGATGGTATTATTGTGGTATGGCGCGTTTTTTATATTGCCGCAAAAAATATTGGTCAGTATGCTACTATTTCTTCTCTTTCTGGCAGTTAACATGGGTTTTATCTATTTTATAAAGCAGCGGAAAGGCTATGGATTGGCTTTTCTCTCCAGTCTGTTTCTATTTTTTGACTTGTCAGTATGCCTGGCTGGGGCAATGAACGGATTAATTAATTTTGTATTCAAAAAAGAACGAATATGAATAAACTCCTCACTTTTTTAAAGATAGCAAGCGCTAGAAGCTTTGGAATGCCGCTCTACCTTATATTTTTCGTCACGAATCGATGTAATGCCGGCTGCCAACACTGTTTTTATCATGATCATTTGAATGACCCAGATGTGCCAGAGTTGAGCCTGGATGAAATTGAGAAGATCTCTCTACACATGGGATCATTATTTACCATAAATTTAACGGGAGGAGAGCCTTTTCTCAGAAACGATTTAGATAAAATTGTCCGTCTTTTTTATAGAAATACGCATATTCGCACGATTGGTATCCCGACAAATGGTTTATTAACCGACAAGATTATCGAAACAGTAAAAGTAATCCTGGAAGAATGTTCTGAAGTTATGTTAAATGTAACCGTTTCGCTTGACGCCGTAGGTCCGGCCCATGATCGGATAAGGGGGGTGCCGGGTATCTTTGATAAGGCATGTCAGACAATAGATGCGCTTAAGAATTTGGGCGCTAAGAGGCTAGCCGTTGGAATTTCTATGACTCTTTCGAGCGAGAACCAGGCTGATAGCAAGGGAACTTATAGATACATAAGAGATGAGCTTAAGCCGGACTTTCTGTCTATCTTATTGTTACGCGGGTCCGTTATCCAACCGGAGTTAAAGAATGTCGACCCCGTAATCTACCAAGAGCTTTGTTCGGAGGTAGAGCGCGATATTAAAAATTATTTTTCGGGTTCTATGCTATCTCGTATAGTTGGCGCGCGCGATATAATAGCCAGAAAAGTTATCGCAAGATCCATGCAGAAGAAGAGGTGTAGCGGTTTGGCTTGTTATGCAGGTAGCCTGATGGGAGTTATTAGCGAAACAGGGGATGTTCTGCCGTGCGAATTATTAAATTTAAAACTCGGTAACTTGCGTAACCAGAACTATGACTTCAAAAAGATATGGAATAGCAAAGATTCACAACTAATTAGGGGGAAAATAAAAGATATGCACTGTTTTTGCACCCATGAGTGCTTTTTAAATAATAATATCTTATTTAATAAAAAATGCTGGCCTCAATTGGGACTTCAAGTATTTACTATGATGCGATAACAGCAGGTTAATAAATTAAGGGAGGTTTCCCCTCGCGAAGTACGAGAGGGGACCCTTTGATTTCAAAATAAGTTTTGGTTATGGGGCAGGATTAAAATACCCGTAGGGGGTTTTATCTTAAGTAATACAACCAAATGGAGGTGAGATATGGGGTGCGGATTTTGCGGGCCAAAGAAAAAGGTCAAATATGTGTGTAGTAAATGCGGCAAAGAAGAGATAAGGGAAGTAAAAGAGGGTGAAGTTGTAAAAAGCTGCTGTGGACAAGTAATGGTGAAAAAATAAAGCTGTTACAAAAAGATATTTTGAAGAAAATTAAGAGTCATGCAATGATGCAAAAAACGGCGGCTTCCTCAAATTTGAGTTTAATATGATAAAGAGATATCTAGTTTTTTTACCCTTATTTTTATCGGTTATTATATCAGGCTGCGCCACGGTGGATAGCAGCTTGGTGAGAGCGCCAACCGGCTCCCTGGAGAATCCGATTATCGATAGTGATATCTCTTTGTCTGAAGCCTTAAGGAAATATAGCCCTCTAGAGTTTAAAGAACGGCAGAGAATAATAGATATTCTATATTATTCATTTGACGGGAAAATCCACAGAGGCCAGATTGTCATAGACGAAAGGCTCGTGAGAGACATTCGGGAAGTATTCCGGATAGCTTTAAAAACAAGATTTCCAATTACCTCAGTAATTCCAATTTCCCACGACCTGTTTTTTAATAACGGAAAGTGGAATGAGGATGACCAATCAATGCTTTCCAATAATACTTCCGCCTTCAATTATCGGGTAGTAACCGGCGGGAAAAATCTTTCAATGCATGCCTACGGGTTTGCTATCGACATAAATCCTGTGCAAAATCCTTACATTAAAGGAAGTAAAATCTTGCCCCCTGGCGCTATATACGACACAAGTAAGCCCGGAACCCTTAGCCGCAATTCCGCGATTGTGAAGACCTTTAAGCGCCTTGGCTGGACCTGGGGCGGCGAGTGGAAATCCTTAAAAGATTACCAGCATTTTGAGAAAGTCCTGCCGCAGTAGTCCGGGGATCAGAGGAAAACTTACCTTAGTTTACAATATTTAAACCATAGTTTATTTGTGCAAAGTATTAATTTTAACTTGACAAAAAATGATAATCTTGGTATTATTGAAAACAGTTTTCAATAACTGCATACAATATATTGGATTGCGGCATGCGAAAAGAAATCGAGATATTAGAAAAATTCATCAGTGATAAGGGGTTGAGATATACCCCGCAAAGAGAGGAGATATTAAAGGTTTTCCTTTCCGTAGAAAGACATCTCTCCTTGGACGAATTATACAAGATTGTTCGCAAAAAGAATCCCGGTATAGGATACGTCACTGTATATAGGACCATGAAATTGCTTGCGGAGGCTGGCCTCTGTAACGAAGTGGATTTCGGCGACGGCATATCCAGATTTGAGCATCTATACGGACACGAGCATCACGACCACCTTGTTTGCGTAAAATGTGGCAAGTATGAGGAAGCGACTAAGCCTGAGATAGAGAAGCTGCAGGATGAGCTGGCAAAAGAAAGGAGGTTTATTCCATTGAGGCATAAATTACAGATATTCGGGATATGCCGCAAATGCTCTAAAAGAAGGTAATATATTTTTTAAACTATAATTGAAAATGATTTTCAATAAGAAAGGATTCTTAAGATGTCGAATTTTAAAGCGGTTTGTTCAACGGTATCAGTAGTTGTTTTTCTTATAGCTATGCCCAGAAATAGTTATGCGGATAAAAGGAGTTATGTCTGGACCTATGAATATATGACTATGCTTAAAGGCAGGTGGGAGGCTGAGGTATATGTTACAACCGAGATTCCCAATATGCATAGGTCTGATATAAATACCGTAAAGCCTCAGCTTGAACTGGAATATGGCATAACTGAGAGGTGGGATGTGGCGATGTATCAAATGTGGGAGTTTAAGAATAAGCGTCTTGAGAATGATAGCGAATATAAAGGGTTCAAGTTAAGGACGCGCTATAGAATCGGAGAAAAGGGTAAGTTTATCGTAGACCCGCTCTTATATTTTGAGTATATAAGAGATGATGATTTCTCGAAGCCAAACGTGGGCGAGGCAAAACTTGTATTGGCCAAAGATATCGGCGATTTTAATATCAGCTATAACCAGATTATTAAACGTAACCTTGAACGGGAGGGTAAAACCGATTATGAATACGCTTCAGGCGCAGGCTACGCATTAACCTCCAGATTTAAAGCAGGTATTGAATCCAAGGGCAACTTTCCAAAAGAAAAATACGCCTTGGGGCCGACTTTGTCATATACGATTAAACCGTTCAAGGCCTATGTTACTTTAGGTGCGGTATTCGGCCTTAATAAGAAAACTGATGATCTGCAGACAAGGGTGATAGCGGGGTTCTTATTTTAAGCTAACAGATAGCGACCGAAATCTTATCTAGAAAACCGGTCAGGATAGGAAGAGGATTTTGGCATACGTCTAAATTTGTAACTTATTTGAATTAAAGAACTTACATCTTAACATAATTTAAGGTTAATCTGACAGTTTTTATTATTTTATTTGTCTTGACAAGACAGGAAAACGAGGTATAATAACCTTGTAGTAAAAGATTAGAGGTCATAGCCGCAGGGATACGAAAATCTAACCTTGCGGTTTTTTTTGTCGGTGTCATTGTTTGCCCCGTTAGAGGTCGCGAGAATCTATCAGGTAAAGGTGATGCGGATTTCTAGCGGGTTTTTACTATAATTCATAGGAAAAGGAGGTAGCAAGCAATGGCAAAAGGATCAGTAAAGTGGTTCAGTAATGATAAAGGTTATGGATTCATTACGCCAGAGAATGGCAAGGATGTGTTTGTGCATCATTCGTCCATTAAAGGTGAGGGATACAAGTCTTTAGATGAAGGCCAGCAGGTCGAATTTGATATCGAACAGGGCCCTAAAGGCGAACAAGCAACTAACGTAGTAAAGTTATAACCTTGAAAACTTAAATAGGGCCCGGCATATAGTGCCGGGTCCTATTTTTTTCGAAATTAGGGAGGTTTAGGATGCATAAAGGAAAAATCAAGAAGTTGATTGGCGACAGAGGGTTTGGTTTTATCAATGATACTGATGGAAGGGACTTATTTTTCCATCAGGCTAGTTTGGTTGATGTCCAGTTCAGCAATTTAAGCGTAGGGCAAGATGCCGAGTTTGACGTAGAGAAATCAGACAAAGGGCCTCGCGCGGTCAATGTGCATATTAGTCCAAAGAGTGAAGATAGTATCTATTAAGCCTTGCACCTGCAGGGCTTAATACCCATGCCTCTGCCAGGGCCTTAAACCGAATTGGCAGGAAGGAATTGATATGAAAAAAGTCAAGGTTTCCCCTAAAGGCAGGAAGTGTAAATTCCTACACTGCATGACCATCTTGAGCATTTATAACCACGATTATTTTTGCAATCAGCACCAGGATAAATTTGGCAGCCGGATGGTTTTAAAACCGGCCAAAGCATAATAATCGCTAGTGGCAGTTATCGAATAATGCAAATTACGCAAAACGAATCTAGAGCCTATGATCGGAAGTTCTGATCATAGGCTTTTTTTATGCCTTTTTATATAATGAAATTCTATCCCGGTAGAAAACGGTCATAAAAAAGTAGAAAACGGTCATTCATTAATCTCCTTGATTAGGCTAAAATAAATCCCTATTTAATAATTTAGGCAGTTGTATATATAAGGAGGTAGGTATGCAGAATATACTCGATAAAATCATTGCTTATGTCTTGCAGTATGGGCCGGGTCTTGTTTATGCCATACTTATATTTATCATCGGAAAATGGGCCGCCCGTATTGTCTCTAAAATTGCCGGCGCTACTATGCATAAGGCAAAGCTTAATGAAACTCTTGCCTCTTTTTTAAAGAATATTATTTATTATTTGCTGCTTATTTTTGTCGCCATAGCGGCATTGAGTAAAATCGGCATTGAGACAACGTCATTTGTGGCATTGATAGGCGCAGCGGGTCTAGCCGTAGGCTTGGCCCTGCAGGGCTCTTTAGCTAATTTTGCCGCGGGAGTAATGCTGATTCTTTTTCAGCCGTTTAAATTAGGGGATGAAGTCGAGGCAGGTGGAGCAGCCGGCGTTGTGAAAGAAATACAGATTTTTAGCACGGTTCTAGAGGGCGCTGATAATAAAACTATTATCGTTCCAAATGCAAAGATTACCTCGGATAAAATAGTTATACACCGCAAATAGGGGAAGTAAAGATGAAAAAAATTCTTATAGGTATCGTAACGGTAATTGTAATTATAGTTTGTGTTTTTCTGATTGCCAGAAATATTTTAGTAAAGACGATTATTACCAGGGGTGTTAAGGCTGTCACCGGGATGGCTGTGGATATTAAAAATATTAATATCGGGCTGTTTCGTTCCGGCATTTCAGTAACCGGATTAAAAGTCTACAATCCTCAAGGTTTTACTGATAAGCTTTTGGCGGATATCCCGGAAGTCTATGTTGATTTTGATCTAGCGGGGTTACTCAGAAACCGCGTGCATCTTCGCCAGCTAAAGATAGACATTAGCGAACTTAACGTTGTGTTAAGCGATAGCAGAAAACTCAATGTAAATTCTCTGGCGCTTTTCTTACCCAAACCTGGCGCAGGCAAGCCTCCCGAGATACAGATAGACGAGCTATGGTTAAAAGTGGGCAAGGTTACCTACAAAGCCTATTTACCTGCTGTCGGGGTAAAAAGCAAAGAATTCAATATGGCTTTAGATGAGAAATTCCATGACGTAACCAATCCCTCAAAAGTCGCGGCAGATGTATTTAAGAAAATTCTTGGGCATTTCGGTATAGCCGGCTTGGCCAATTTTGATATCAATGCTTTAGGCACCCAGATTAAGGGACAGGCGCAACAAGCTGTCGGGGGAGTTTTGCAGGGTACAAAGGACGATTTAAAAAGCATATTTCAAAGTAATTAACATAAAAAAAGGAGGAAAAAGATGAAAAAGATTATTGTATTAGTTTTTGCTCTGGCTTTGATTTTCTCTCCCAGGTTTGTTCTTGCTGCTGATAAAGGATTACATTTAGGTGGCTTGGACAAAGATGCCAAGAAAGCCAAGATAGAAGCAAAGAAACAGACTCAAGAGGCTCAAGTACAGGCGAAAAAAGAAGCAGAAAAAGCAAAGAAACAAGCCGAGAAAGAAGCAGAAAAAGCAAAGAAACAAGCAGAAAAAGCAAAGAAGCAGGCACAAAAAGAGGCAGAAAAGAGAAGTAAGGAAGCAAAAGAGAAAAGTAAGAATGTTGAGAAGGACTTAAACAAAAAGAAAGGCAACATGTTTGGAAGGTAATCGCTTATTTATAGGAATATCGGTATTTCTTTTAACTAAAGAAATACCAGCCTTTTTTAAGACCGTAATTTTTATTACGGTCTTTTTTTTATGGTTACTGTTGGCGTCCGATAACCGATAGGTGCCCAGGGCGCTTAAGCCCTACTTAAAATTGATTATTTTTCTTGATTTGCCTAAAAAATAGACATATAATGTCTGAAATTTAATCATTCAAGACAATGGTGTCTTGGGTTTACGTGTAACGCTGCAAAAGCAATCTGAGGTGACAATGAAGTCAACCAAAGCGCTATCTCCGATGTCGGAGACTACAGCTAAGTCTAGCTGCGATCTTATTGAGGTCCTCCAGGATATACAGGCCACCTATAATTACCTTCCGGAAGCAAACTTAAGAAAAATATCACAGGAATTAGAAATTCCGCTTATCGAAGTATTCAGGGTCGCGAATTTTTATAAAGCATTTACGCTTAAGGCGCGGGGCAGGCATCTTTTGACTATATGTATGGGAACAGCCTGTCATGTCAGAGGCGCAACTAAATTTGTAGACGAAGTGCTGGGGTTGTTGAAAATCAAACCCGGCGAAACAACTGCGGATGGTGAGTTCAGTGTTGAAACAGTCAACTGCCTTGGTGCCTGCGCCTTAGGGCCGGTGGTTGTTTTAGACGGTAAATATCATAAGCATATGACCACTGAAAAGCTGCGCGTATTGCTACAGGACATAAAATGCAAAACAAAAAAGAAAAAATAAGAGATATCCGGTCTGGAGAAGATTTAAGGAAGGCCGCTGCGCGTCTAAAGCAGGAAAATAACAAGTTCAAGAAGACCGTTATCCTTTGTGCGGGTACTGGCTGCTCGGCTTCAGGATGTCTTGAAGTAGGCATAAGTCTGCAGAAAGAATTAAAACACGCGAATCTGGACAAAGAGATAAAAATCAGGACCACGGGCTGCCACGGATTTTGCGAACAGGGGCCGTTAATGGTGATTGAACCGGACAATATATTCTATTGCCACGTTACGCCGGAAGATGTGCGCGATATAGTAGAGAATAGCTTAAAGAGCGACAAAGTGATCGAGCGGTTGTTATACCTTGATACAATCACCGATACCCGGATTAAGAACGACGAAGAAATTCCTTTTTATTCTGCCCAGGATAGAACATTGCTCGGGCAAAATAAGAATATCAACCCTTGCGACATAAATGATTATATAGCCCAGGGCGGATATAAGGCATTTATTAAGGCTTTTGCTTCCATGAACCCGGAATCGATTATTGAAGAGATAAAAAAATCGGGGTTACGCGGGCGCGGAGGCGGGGGTTTTCCTGCAGCAAAAAAATGGGAGGCCTGCAGGAGAGCAGAAGGCGCTCCTAAATATGTTATCTGCAATGCTGATGAAGGAGACCCCGGAGCATATATGGACAGGTGCGTTTTAGAAGGAAATCCTCATGCAGTCATTGAGGGTATGCTAATAGGCGCAATTGCTATTGGTGCGCGTCATGGGTTCATCTATGTGAGAAATGAATATCCGCTGGCAGTCAAGCATTCCAAGATAGCTGTGCAGCAGGCAGAAGAACTTGGTTTATTAGGAGAAAATATCCTGGGGAACGGTTTTTCATTTGATATAAAAATAGCCAGAGGCGGCGGCGCATTTGTCTGCGGCGAATCAACTGCTTTGATGGCTTCCCTTGAAGGTAAAGTCGGAGAGCCCAGGCCAAAGGATATACACACAACCGAATCCGGGTTTAATGACCTGCCTTCTAATTTGAATAATGTCGAGACATGGGCTAACGTGCCTTTAATTATTAATAAAGGGGCTTCCTGGTTTGCGAATAAAGGAACCGAAGGCAGCAAAGGCACGAAAATATTCGCCCTTACCGGCCAGATAAAAAATACCGGGCTTGTTGAAGTGCCTTTCGGAATATCCTTGAGGAAAATTATTTATGATATAGGCGGCGGATCGGCAACAAGCAGGAAAATAAAGGCTGTGCAGACAGGCGGCCCTTCCGGCGGTTGTTTGCCGGAATCATTATTTGATTTATCAGTTGATTTCGAGACCCTGCCTCAAGCCGGTTCAATGGTGGGTTCCGGCGGCATGGTGGTTATGGACGAATCCTCCTGCATGGTGGATGTAGCAAAGTATTTCCTGGATTTTTTAATTGATGAATCATGCGGCAAATGTGTTCCCTGTAGAGTCGGCTTAAGCCGCATGCGCGAGATAATAGATAATATTACAAAAGGCAGGGGCAGCGAAGAAGAGTTGAAATTATTGGAAGATACCGCTGATACTATTAGTTTGGCGTCTTTGTGCGCCCTGGGTAAGACCGCGCCAAATCCGGTTTTATCAACTTTAAAATATTTCCGTTCCGAGTATGAGGCGCATATACACGAAAAACGTTGCCCGGCCGGAGTCTGCCGTAGTTTGATACGTTATTCTATAGATAAAAAGTTATGCACTGGATGCGGGTTATGCCTTAAGGTCTGTCCTCACAATGCCATATCCGGGGCAAAGAAGCAGCCTCATGCGATTGTCGAGGAAAAGTGCGCAAAGTGCGGAATCTGTAAAGACCGCTGTCCGTTTCACGTAATCAGCGTTTCATGAGATGTTAATATGCCGGAAAATATTACGCTTACAATTAATGGCGCAAGATTAAGAGCTACTAAGGGCGATAGCGTCTTGGATGTAGCTTTACGCAACGGTATTTGCATTCCTCATTTGTGCCATGTAAAGACATTTACTCCTATAGGCGTCTGCCGTATCTGCATAGTTGAGCTGATCAAGAACGGCAAGTCTAGGGTAACGACTTCCTGCACGCTTGCCGCAGAGGAGGGCATGGTTATTAAAGCGCATTCTGAAAAGATTATTCATGCGCGCAGAAACATTGCCGAGATGCTGGTTGCGGAAGCGCCTAATTCCAAGGCAATCCAGGATCTGGCTGTTCGTTGCGGAGTAAAAAATGTGCGCTATCCCTTTAGAAACAAGGATTGCGTTTTATGCGGCCGGTGCGTAAGGGCCTGCACAGAACTCTGGCAGTCAAAGTCATTAGGTTTTGTAGGACGGGGTGCTAACCGCAGCGTAAGGCTTCCTTTCGATAAACGTCCCGAGTATTGCAAGCGCTGTTATTCTTGTATTACCATGTGCCCGATGACAATTGCTCCGTGCAGCGGACATATGAGCCCGGGAAAAGAAGCTTTTTGCGGAAAGTGCGAAACACAGTTATCAATGGCCGGAAAGATTGTAGATGCCTGCGTTGATTGCCGCCTCGGAGAAAGTTTTGATTGCGCCAGGAAACCCGGACTTTAGTTTTATCCTTCCAGATATTTACCTTCCAGGTAATAGCCTGAAACACACCCTTTTTCTTCGAACTATTTTTAGTCCAGTTCTATCCAAAAAAGCTACGGATTTTTTCCGATAGGAAAGCCGGTATACCAGCTAAAACAGCGATTTTCTAAATCCAAAATACTCTTGCTACAACGAGTTATTACGGATATAATTGCGTTTAAGAACTTCGCTGGGCTTGTGACTGAATTTCTCTTAAAGAGACTAAAATACTTAAGATAAGATGATCAGTGTCAAAAAAGAAGGAAGACATTCGGTTATATTAGTAGTCAGCGTGGCATGCCTTTTTGTATGCGCGGCATTATTTTTTATCTCCCTGGAATATGAAAAGGCAAAGCTTAAATACATTTTTAATGAGCTATGCGATTATCGTTTTAAATATATCGAAGACGCCCTGCAGGATAGCGTCTCTGCTCTTGTATCATTCTCTGACTTTTATGCTGCGAGCAAAGAGATAAATAAACACGAGTTTAACATCTTTGCCCAGGGTATATATATCCGCCAACCTTATATTTATGAATTCAGATGGCTGCCCCGTGTTACATCTAGCCAGAGAGTGAAATTTGAGGAATGGGCAAACAAAGAAATTTTTCCGAATTTCAAGATTAAAGAGTTGGATAATAACCAGGCGTTAATACCCGCCTCAGATAGGCCGGAATATTTTCCTATCACCTATATCAGCTATTCCCCGACAATCAAACTAGAGAATAACCAGATACTTGGTCTTGATTCCGCAAGCATCTCTGAGCGCTGGCAGGCTATGGAGATTGCCCGAGATAACGCAAGTACGGCAATAACCGGAGAAGTTAAGCAATACGGCGATGCCAATGTCCCGACCGCGTCCCGCATCTTTATTCCGGTCTATCGTAATGACCTGCCGCATGACAGCCAATTACAACGCAAAGAAAACCTGATTGGTTTTGTAGCCTTACTTTACCGTATAGATGAGCTTGTCAAAAAATCCTTTGCAGGAATGGCTCCCACGGATATGGATTTTGCTATTTATGATGCGAGCTCGGTTCCGAAGAGGTTATTGTATTTTTATAGCAGCCGTTCTCCGGTCAGCCTTTCTGACTTTGAGAGGCTTAATCCTAAGCATTATTTAAATTACAGTTCAACTATAAAAGCAGTTAATCATCAGTGGCTATTAGTTGCTTCTCCAAACAGTGAATTTTTAGCCAGCCATAAAATAACCCTGTCCTGGATAGTTCTTTTTGCCGGGTTAGTGCTGACAGCAATGCTCGTTTTCAATTTAATTACAATCCTCAGGCGAGAAGAAGCCGTAGAGCGCCAGGTTGAACAGCGCACGGAAGAATTGCGCATAAGCGAAGAAAGGTTCCGCCAGCTTTTTGAATCTAGCCGTGATGCGATAATGGTTTTAGATAGGCAAGGGTTTGCTAATTGCAACGATAAGACCTTGGAACTGTTCGCAGTAAAAGAAAAAAGATATTTTATAAAAAAACAACCTTCTGAATTTTCTCCGCCATATCAACCTGACGGGAGCGATTCGTTATCCGCTTCAGCCAGGCATATCGAGCAGGCATTTAAAGGAGGAAGCGATTTCTTTGAGTGGATGCATAAAAAGCTAGATGGCACAGTTTTCCCGGCAGAGGTATTATTGTCGAGATTTAAATTAGGAAGCGCAGAATATCTCCAGGCAACAGTTAGAGATATTACTGAGCGAAAACGCATAGGAATGCAGCTTGAGCTGGCAGTTAAAGAATGGGAGAGAACGTTTAACTCTATAGCTGATTTTATTTTTATTCAGGATAAGGATTACCATATCATAAGGGTTAACAATGCATTTGCCAATGTTATGAAGGTTAAACCAGAAGATATTATCGGCAGAAAATGCTATAAGGTAATGCATAATTTAGACCATCCTTGGCCAGGCTGCCCGTTTGAGAAGAGTAAGATCGACCATATTGCGCATTCAGAAGAAGTAGACGATCCGAATATAGGGATACCTCTGCTCGTTAGCGTATCGCCGATCTTTGATGCCAATGGGGAGTTTGCCGGGGCAGTGCATATTGCAAAAGATATCTCTGAACATAAAAAAATAGAGAATGCGCTAAGGGAAGCAGTGGAATTAAAAACAAATTTCACCTCAACAGTTTCACATGAACTAAGGACTCCTTTAGCCTCAATCAAAGAAGGTATAACTATTGTTTTAGACGGCTCTGCCGGGTCAATAAACAAAGAACAGGTCGAGTTTTTAGGGATTGCCAAGAAAAACGTAGATAGGCTTGCCCGGCTGATTAACAATATCCTTGATTTTCAGAAACTCGATGCGGACAAGATGGATTTTAATATGAGGTTTAATGATATAAATGAGGTTATAAAGGAAGTCAGGGAAGCTATGCTTTCGGTTGCGAAACAAAAAAACTTAAATTTAATATTACAGCTTGAAGGAGAGATGCACCCTTTACAATTTGACCGGGACAGGATTATCCAGGTGCTAACCAACCTTATAAATAACGCTATTAAATTTACGGAAAAAGGAAGCATTACTATTTCTGCTAACAGGGAAAATGATTTTTTAAAGGTCAGCATAAAAGATACAGGGATAGGCATAAAAGAGGAAGATGTCCCGAGTTTATTCGAAAAGTTTAAACAGCTAGATACCGGCCTGGGCAGAAAGACAGGCGGTACGGGTTTAGGCCTATCTATATGTAAGGAGATAATAAGTAAGCACAAGGGTAAAATTTGGGTAGAGTCTAAAATCGGCCAAGGAAGCGCTTTTAGTTTTACCTTGCCCATGGCTTAATTCTTAAAGGTGTTATGCCTAAGAAAATCTTGATTGTTGACGATGAGCCGGATTTGATGAGGATCACCTGTTTTCGCCTTGAAAAATCAGGGTTTAATGTGATATCCGCAGTAGACGGCAAAGAGGCGCTAGATTTAACAGCCAAAGAACAGCCTGATTTAGTGCTTTTAGATCTGAAGCTTCCTATATTAGATGGTTTAGGCGTTTGTACGCAGCTTAAAAAGGACGATAAGCTAAAACATATACCGGTTATTATTTTTACGGCTAGCGCCAATGACATAGTAGATAAAGTAAAATCTTGCGGCGCGCAGGATTATATAATCAAACCTTTTAGCGCAGAAGAACTGATAGAAAAAATAAAGAAGTGGATTGTATAAAAAAGGAGAAGCTATGCCTAAGAAAATCTTGATTGTTGACGATGAGCCGGATTTCGTGCTTTTGTTGAAAACAAGGCTTAGGGGAAATGGTTACGAAGTCATAACCGCCTCTAACGGAGAAGAAGGCGCTGCTAAGGCGAATGCCGATAAGCCGGATTTGATTTTACTCGATATCATGATGCCTAAAAAAGACGGTTATACTATGCTGCAAGAGCTAAAGGCTAATGAGAAAACAACCTCTATCCCTGTTATCGTAGTGACTGCTAAGCCGTATATGAGAGATCTCTTCGGCATAGAGGGGATAAAGGATTATATAGTTAAGCCGTTTGAGGATGATGATTTATTGTTAAGGATTAAGAGGACACTGGGACTTTAGAGATTGCGGTTATTCTAAATCTAATTACCTGCCTATGAATAAAAGATTTCTCCTTATAGGTTCTGAGGCTTTTATTGATGAAATCAAGAGTGCCTTGTCCGGGCTTGCCCAAGAGATAGAAACAGCCAATGCTTATAGCGAGATTGCCTCCAGGCTGAAAAAGGTAGACATAATTGTTTTTGATATAGATTCTTATTCATCCCGTCCTGCCGTAGTAAATAATATTATTGCTCTCCTTCGCCGTGCAAGGAAACACTTCGTGGTAATATCAAAAGAAAAGACCCCCTACGCAGTCCTAAACGCCAGAAGCAATGGCGCTTGTGACTATATCCTCAAGCCATATAATATCCGCGAACTCAACCTTAAATTCAGCGCCGTTTTAAACAATAAAACGAAAATTTCTTGCATCGGAGGCGGAACCGGTTTATTCAACCTTTTATTGGGAATTAAAAGCTTGCCGGCGATACTGCCAATTTCGGTTGTCAGTACTGTTGATGACGGCGGCTCGTCCGGAAAATTAAGGAATTCATTCGGAATCTTACCTCCGGGTGATATTCGTAGAAGCCTGGTTGCTCTTTCGAATGCCCCCGAAATAATGAATAAGCTTATTCAGTACAGATTTAAGAAGGGCGAAGGGTTTAAGGGCCATAATTTCGGAAATCTTTTTCTGACGGTGCTTAATGATATAGAAGGTTCGATGTCCGATGCGGTAAAGGGCATGGGCGATATTTTAAATATTAATGGTATAGTTTATCCCGTGGCTTCTACGGAGTCCACGCTATACGCCGAGTTTGAAGATGGCACTATTATAAAAGGCGAGAGCAATATTGACCTCGGGAAGGGGCGCTCCCTTGAATTACGCATAAAGAAATGCTGGCATGACCCAGAGCCAAAATGCGATATCAATGCATATTCGGCCATTATCAATTCCGATATAATCGTCATAGGCCCGGGCGATCTTTACACTAGCGTTATAACTAATCTCTTGATTAAGGATATACGCCAGGCAATCATAAAAAGTAAAGCTAAAAAGATTTATATCTGCAATTTGATGACTAAACCGGGAGAGACATTTGGTTTCGATGCCTTTGATCATATCAGCGAGGTATTGCGCTATCTTAAAGAGGATCGTCTCGATTATATTATCTTGGCGGAAAACAAGGGATTATCCAGGGATGCCCTTGCAAGATACGCGAAAAAATACCAGTTTCCGGTCGGGGTCGGAAACTTGGCTAGATTGAAGAAGCTTACTAAGGCGCATATCGTAATGGCAGACGTTGCCCACGAAAGAGAGCTGATACGCCACGACGGCGAAAAGATAAAAACCGAGATCGCTAAGATAATCAAGGGAATCCAGAAGAATTAGGAAAGTCTGTAGCCATGGAGATGTATGGATAAGAAAAAGATATTAATTGTAGATGATGAAATAGATTTTCTGCAATTGTTAAAGGCAAGGTTAGAGGTAAATAATTATAATGTTGTTACTGCCGGGAACGGCAAAGACGCTTTGGAAAATTATAAGAAAGAAAAGCCCGATGCGCTGATCTTAGACATAATGATGCCGGGCATAGACGGTATCAGCGTCCTAAAAACAATAAGAAAGGAAGACGCGAAATTACCCATATTTTTAATCACTGCTTTCTCTAATGAAGAAAGGTTTAAGGTAGCAAACCAGTTTAATGCCTCAGGCTTTATTATCAAAACGAGTGATCTGCAGACAGAGATTAATAATATAACCGCACTATTGAAATAGCCGCAAAGTTTAAAAACAACAAATGAAGAGATATATTATATTTTTTTTATTGATTTTATTTGCCATGCCGTCCGTTTCTTATGCGGCCGGAGAGTCGCAGGGTGAGCAGTTACTGAGGATAGTGATTCCCTCGCCGGGCGTGCTAGAGGAAAAGCCGCAAGAGAAGGGTGAGTTTTCTTTTGATTCTTACTTTGAGCCAAGTAAAGTGGTACAGGGCTCACGGCCAGGCAGGTGGCGCGAAGTGACCAACCGACTTGGATATAAATACCGTAATATTCAAGGGTATGCTGCCATTTCGCAGTGGAGACGTTTTGATGTAAATAATTATACCGCCGGCATCGGCTCCTATGTCAATTTTCCGAACTCATATGCTCATGCCGAACTAGGTTGGGGTTGGGATGTTACCTATATGCATAAGTTCCAGTCCATCGTTGAATATGGGCATCGGATCAAGAACGGCCTTTTTTGGCAGGCAGGATATAATTTCCGTCATTATCAATTAAACGATAATTATATAGTTTACCCTGGTTTGATATATTATTTTGGCGACAACTACGTGAGTGCGGATTACGGTTTGTCGATTACGGAAAGCCGCAATAGAGCCCAGTTCGGGACCTTAAAGGCTAACTTCGCTATCGGAAAACGCCTATCTTTATTGATGGGAACAGCAGTAGGAGAGCGTCTCTATGATATATTTGAGCTTCCAGCACGCAAGCAGTCCGGTTATATAATTTTTACCGGCTTCCAATGTAACCTATGTCCTTGGCTAGCTGCCAGGGTGGGTTTTTCTTACGGGACAGAAAAGCCTGACTTCATAAAGCGCGGAGCCAACGCTTCCCTTTCTATAAGATTTTAAATGTATAATTATCATACTGATTTAATTTTAGGCTTAGACAAAGCCTTGCTCTTTTTTTTGATCTTTCTGGTGTGTCGTATAATCTTCTATTCGGCAGTCAAAGAATATAGCTGGAAGAAATACAGCCGCGCTTTATTATTGAGGATCA
>Ga0082335_1001434_pt1 | contig 50661 bp, 38 predicted proteins | sample Subgrocontami58m_FD_72375 | JGI IMG/M metagenome (GOLD analysis project Ga0082335, IMG submission 72375) | Subsurface groundwater microbial communities from S. Glens Falls, New York, USA - GMW37 contaminated, 5.8 m (SPADES assembly) (version 2) ... | reverse complement strand
GGGGGGGGACGGGCCGGAGGAAGTGATTCGGGGGCCCCCGGTGCTCCTGAACCGCGCGCCGACGCTGCACCGCCTCGGCATCCAGGCGTTCGAGCCGGTGCTGGTGGAGGGCAAGGCGATCCGCATCCATCCGCTCGTCTGCACGGCGTTCAACGCCGACTTCGACGGCGACCAGATGGCGGTCCACATTCCGCTGTCGCCCGAGGCGCAGATCGAAGCGTCGGTGCTGATGCTCTCGAGCAACAACATCCTGTCGCCGGCGCATGGATCGCCCATCGCGATTCCGTCGCAGGACATCGTGCTCGGCATCTACTACCTGACGAAGTCGAAGTCGGGCGCGAAGGGCGAAGGCCGCGCGTTCGGCAACCCGGACGACGTGATGCTGGCGCTCGAAGCGGGGGAGCTCGAAACGCTCTCGCCGATCCGGCTGCGCTACACCGGCGATCTGCAGGACCTGACCGCGTCGCGCGACGACCAGGACGTGCTCCGCACGGAAGTGCAGACCGTCAAGAGCAAGATCATCAACACGACGGTCGGCCGCGTGATCCTCAACCAGTCGATCCCGGTCGAGATGCCGTTCATCAACGGCCTCCTGAAGAAGAAGGGGCTGCAGCAGCTCGTGCAGAGCTGCTACCTGAAGTTCGGGCTCGAGAAGACGGTCGAGATGCTCGACTCGCTGAAGAACCTCGGCTTCACCTACGCGACCAAGTCGGGGCTGTCGATCGGCATCGACGACCTGGTGATTCCCAAGGAGAAGGCCGCCCTGGTGGCCGCGGCGCGCGACGAGGTGATCAAGGTCGAATCGCAGTACCTCGAAGGCGCCATCACCAACGGCGAGCGCTACAACAAGGTGATCGCCATCTGGTCGGAAGCGACCGAAGACATCGCGAACGCCATGTTCGCCGAGATGGAGCAGATCGACAAGGACGGCCGGCAGTTCAACCCGGTCTACATCATGGCCGACTCCGGCGCGAGAGGGAGCAAACAGCAGATCCGCCAGCTCGCGGGGATGCGCGGACTGATGGCCAAGCCGTCCGGCGAAATCATCGAGACGCCCATCACGTCGAACTTCCGTGAAGGCCTCACCGTGCTGCAGTACTTCATCTCGACGCACGGCGCGCGCAAGGGCCTGGCCGACACGGCGCTCAAGACCGCCGATTCGGGCTACCTCACGCGCCGGCTGGTCGACGTCGCGCAGGACGTGATCATCCACGAGCCCGATTGCGGGACCGTGGACGGCATCGAAGCGCGGGCGATCGTCGAGAGCGGCGAGGTGATCGAGCCGCTGCGCGACCGCATCATCGGCCGCACGACGCTCGAGCGCATCACCGATCCGTTCACGGGCGAGACGATCGTCGAAGTGAACGAGATCATGGACGAGGAAACCTCGTCCGCGATTCAGGATGCGGGCATCGAGAAGGTGAAGATCCGGTCGGTGCTCACGTGCACGTCGCGCCGCGGCGTCTGCGCGAAGTGCTACGGCCGCGACCTCGCGACGGGCAAGATGGTGGAGCTCGGCCAGGCGGTCGGCGTCATCGCGGCGCAGTCCATCGGCGAGCCGGGCACCCAGCTCACGATGCGCACGTTCCACATCGGCGGCACGGCCTCGCGCGTGTCCGAGCAGTCGACGCTCGAAGCGCGCAACGCCGGCACGGCCCGCTTCCAGGGCCTGACGGTCGTCGAGGCGAAGGACGGCAACCTGGTGGTGATGAACCGCAGCGGGTCGCTCGTCGTCCAGGATGCGAAGGGACGCGACCGCGAGCGCTACCCGATCGTCTACGGCGCGCGCCTGAAGGTGAAGGAAGGCCAGCACGTCGAGCAGGGGCAGGTGCTGGTCGAGTGGGATCCCTACACGTTCTCAATCCTCACCGAGGAGCCGGGCCAGATCCGGTTCAAGGACATCCTCGAGGGCATCACGGTGCACGAGGAAGTCGACGAGGTCACGGGCCTCTCGCGCCTCATCATCGTCGACTCGCCGGACGAGAAGAAGCAGCCGGCGGTCGAGATCAAGGGCAGGGACGGGAAGGTCAGCCGCAAGTACCACATGCCGTCGCACGCGCACTTGATGGTGCAGGACGGCGAGATGGTGTCGGCGGGCGACGTGCTCGCGAAGATCCCGCGCGAAACGACGAAGACCAAGGACATCACGGGCGGTCTGCCGCGCGTGGTGGAGCTGTTCGAAGCGCGCAAGCCGCGCGAGACGGCGGTCATCTCGGAAATCGACGGCCTCGTGAAGCATGGCGGCATCGTCAAGGGTCAGCGGAAGATCATCATCATCCCCGACGAGCCGGGCGCGGAGCCGCGTGAGTACGCGCTGCCGCGCGGCGTCCACGTCAACGTGCAGGAAGGCGAGCGGGTGCGGGCGGGCGAGCCGTTGATGGACGGGCCGAGCAATCCGCACGACATCCTGAACGTGCTCGGGGAGAAGGCGCTGCAGGCCTACCTCGTGAACGAAATCCAGGAGGTCTACCGGCTGCAGGGCGTGAACATCAACGACAAGCACATCGAGACCATCGCGCGGCAGATGATGCGGTGGGTGAAGATCGAGGACGTGGGCGACACGGAGTTCCTCGTGGACGAGCAGGTGGACAAGTTCCGCTTCCTCGAAGAGAACGAGCGCGTGATCAGGGACGGCGGCCGTCCGGCGCAGGGCCGGCCGCTGCTGCTCGGGATCACGAAGGCGTCGCTCTCGACCGACTCGTTCATCTCGGCGGCGTCGTTCCAGGAGACGACGCGCGTGCTGACCGAGGCGTCCATCTCCGGGAAGGTCGATCACCTGCGCGGTCTGAAGGAGAACGTGACGATGGGCCGGCTGATTCCGGCGGGCACCGGGTTCGAGTACTACCGGCACGTGCAGATCCCGGCCGACGAGCCGCCGCCGCCGCCGCCGCTGCCGCAGCCGAGCGACGACGAGCTCGAGCTCGAGCGGGACATGGAGTACTTCGTGGAGCCGGAAGAGGCGCTGGGGCCGAGAACGGGCGATCTCGGGGAATAGACGAACGCGTTGCAGAATTAGCCTGATCGTAGCGCAGGCCTTCAGGCCTGCCAGACAGAGCTGGGGTTGGGGGCGACGGTCGAGAGATCGTCGCCCTTCCTTCTTCCACGACGATCAACGCAGAGACCGCTGAGACCGCAGAGAAACGGCATCGTACGATCCGCCGAGACTCCTGCCGTACGTAGTGTCCGGCTTCAGCCGGACCCGTCCCGCGGAGACCAATGCGGAGCCCGCAGAGTCCGCGGAGAAGCTCCGGCCACGACAACACGAAGGCACGAAGAAGATCCGATATCGGCCTCCTCTGGTGCTCGAGGCCGGCATCTTGTGGTTCTCGGCGTTTGATGTTACACAGGAGTTACACGACGCATTTCATGAGCTGCGCATGATGGGCACAACGGGCCCGACCGAACTGCGACTGACCCTGGCGCCGCAGCGGCGCTTCGAGGCGATCGACGTCAATACCCGCATTGCCCTCGAGGCCGGCGACGTCCTGCGCCGTCATCAGCGGGCGCTCTACTGCTCGTTCCACACCACCGCCGGGTACCTCGAGCAGAGCCTGTCCGCCCGCCTGCGGCACAATCACGATCGGCTCTCCACGTTTTTCGGAACCTTCCGTGCGCTCTTTCCGGAGGGCGGCGAATACCGTCACGACCGGATGGAGCTCCGCACGGAGCTGAGCGACGCGCAAAAGGAGGTCGAGCCGCACAACGGCGACTCGCATCTGACCTACATCGGCGCGGGGCTCAGAAACTGCGTCACGTATCAGACGCGGCCCGATGCGCCGGTCTACTTCGTCGATCTGGACGGGGCGAACGATGCGCTGAAGCGACAGCGGACGACGACCGTGCTGGCGTACGACCATGAGCGGGTCGTCGTCCGGACGGCGGTGAGCGTCCCGGTCTCGAAGCATCCGATCGATTCGGTGAACCTCGCCGACCCGCGGCTCGGCCTGCTCGACCAGGTGAACGATCTGCTCGCCCGAAGCGGCCTCGACCGCGGCCGCGTGGATCTCGTCATCGAGCCGAGCGAGCGCAGCGTGGGGCTGACGGTGAACGAGTACGAGACGCTGCTGATGAAGCACGACCTCGTCGACGTGCTGCGAGACCCGCTGCGCTTCGCGAAGATCAAGGGGCGGAACATGCTCGACGATCCGCTGGCGATCCCCGGGAAGACGCTGAGCTACGCGCGATACGACGTCGTGCGCGTGTTGAACTCGCTGATGGAGGCGCTGCGCCTCGACCAGTCCTCGTTCGAACGGCTGGTGGCGAAGGTGATGTCGGTGCCGGCCAGGCGCTTCGTGCGTTCGCGTCGCGTGAGCTTCCTCGCGGCGTTCGACGCGGAACACGCCGGCGCGCGCCTCGTGCGGGGCACCTATCAGAGCCCGATCCTGGTGCAGTGGCAGCCGGCCGAGCGGCAGGAGCGCCACCTCGAGATCGTCATCACGCAGCTGTCCTGATCGCGCCCGCAGAGGAAGCCAGGCCACGAAGACACGAAGACACAAAATCCGGATCGACACACAACGATCAACACGGACCTCGCAGAACACGCAGAATCAGATGTAGTGCAGGCCTTCAGGCCTGCGAAACGACGTTGAACGCAAAGCCCGCAGAGCCCGCAGAGCAAGACGGGCCACGAAGACACGAAATCCGGATCGACACACAACGATCAACACGGACCTCGCAGAACCCGCAGAAGGCCGGTGGTTTCAATCACTACCGACCAGCGCGCTACTTCGCAGAGAACATCGCGGCGCTTGGACCGAAGCTAGATACGGCTACGCTGGAACGATTCGAGTCGGCGTTTAAAGCCTTGAACGCCTTGCTCTAGGTGCCGCGTGGGCGTCCCAAGCGTGAAATTTCTCAATCTGTCGTCGCACGACTTGAGCCAGCGGGTCTACCGCATTATTCCCGTTGAGCGCCTGTTTCAGCTATTCGAGACCGGAAAGAACGTGCTAGTCAGTCCGAAGAAGTGGGAAGACCCGTTCGAGAACGTGGTTCTCCGGTCAATTTTTCCAAGGCTAGGGCTCTATGGGCAGTGTTGGACTCGCCACACCGCGTCAGACGCGATGTGGCGAATTTACTCGCCTCAGATAGGTGGGATTCGGATTCGAACGACTGTCCAGACCCTCTTCAACAGCTTGGTCAAAGCTACTCCCCGAACGGGCGCGCGCCCCTTCATTGGAAGTGTGAAGTATCTCTCGGACCAGAGCCTAATTCGGTTTGCGCGAAGTGCCGTGGCCGATGCGAACTCGGACCCAGCCGAGTGCGCCAGGACGCTCTTGGTAAAGCGTCGTGCGTTTCAGCACGAGCGCGAGGTGCGTCTGATTGCCGTGGAGATTGGCGAACACCGTGGGCAAGAATTACTGGCCTATGACACGAATCCGCAAGCAATCATCGACCAGATGATGTTGGACCCCCGGCTTGCGGAGGCTGAAGCCGACCGCCTCCGAGACAGAATTCGCAAACGGACTGGCTTCAAAGGCGAAATCTTGCGGTCGTTGCTCTACACGTTACCTCCGGAGTTGTCGCGGCTTGCCAAGACAAGGGGCTCGTAGAATGTCTCATCGAACCGTGACAGCAGACCGTTAAGGCGGCCTGTCCTGAGCACTATCGCGTCGGCGCAGCCAACTTCTGGTTCGCTTCGCGTTCGATGAGGCGGCATACTCGGTCGATGACTTGTTCGCCGTTTCCCGGAAGGTCCTGAGAGAACCGGCACTCGTCACAGATGAACGAGGTAGTCATCTCCCTATAGCCCTGCTGTTCGCCTCGCAGGCCGGTGCTGCATCGTGGACAGAAGGGCCGAATCGACCACCTGGCGAGTTGTGCCCCGTCGTAGCTCCAACGCCAGATGATTCCGAGAAAGGTGTCTTCCCGATAGTTCAGCCACGCGGGCGGTGGAGGTTCCGTCGAACGAAGTAGGGCGCGGACCGCGACAAGCATTAACGTCCCAACCATCGCGACGAGAATCGTCAGCGGCACTCGAATCGGATAGACCAACCCAGCCCATGTGGCCGCGGCCCAGCGTCCGACCGGAATCAGACCGAACATCCAGAGGATGCCGGCGATGACTACGCCGGCGACCACGGTTCCCAAAAACCCCAGATTTCGCCGCGACTCCCACCACCGCATGTCCGATTTTGCCACGGGACACATGATACAGGCGCGCCCGATGGCTACTGTCGAATGACTGTCCTAGCTCTCTGTCTCCTACGCCGCCCGCCGCAGCGTCACCGTCACTACTCGCCCAGTTCGGGAGTGGGACGCCACAGCTTGTATTCCAGCTACATCTGAAGCCGTTGGCGTTGGGGACGCCACCAACGCGCTGCCACAGGCCATCTCGTGCCGCGATCCGTTGAGGCTGCCCGTCACGCTCGCACGAAAACGCTCGACAAAACAGAAGGGGCGGCGATCCGTTGACCGCCACCCCACAATCCTTCAATTCCACAATCAATTACCCGATTACCCGATTACCCAATTACCCGATTTACTTCTCGCTGATCGGATCCAGCCCCAGCCGCTGCGCGAGCTGATTGAATCGCGGCAGGTACGTCGTCACCGCGCGCTGCAGCCGATCCGTCTCCGCCTTCAGCTCCGCCTGCAGGTCGGTGAAGATCGGCATCGCGTTGCCGATCGGCTTCCCGTCGCCCGCTTCGACGACGCGCAGCAGTGAGGCGAGGCGGTTGTTGGTCTTGATCGGGAAGTTCAGCGGATCCTGGTTGCTCTGGTTGCGCACCTGGTAGACGTCTTCCTCGACCGCCGTCAGCTCCTTCGCGAACTGCTCGGCAATCGCCTTCACGTCCGCGCTCGGGTTGTTCTTCGTGCGGTCGTCGAGCGCCCGCTTGAAGCGGCGGATCCGGATGATCGCGTTGTTCGCTTCGTTCACCTTGTCGCGGATCCGGCTCGCCAGCGCGAACTGCTCCTGCAGGTCGGCGTCGCTGACCGAACGCCACGGGTGCTTCTTCACCTCGAACGCCTGCGTCTGCGCCTTGCCGTCGACCGTGAGCCGCGCCTGGTACGTCCCCGGCAGCGCCATCGGGCCGTTCGTCGTCGCGCCCCACAGGACCATGCCCGGGAAGCTGACCACCGGCTGGTACTGCAGGTCCCACGTGAAGCGCTGCAGGCCCGCCGCCATCGACGCCGTCGGAGGACCGCCGCGCCCGCGCCCGCCGCCTTCTTCCTCGGCGCTCGCCGCCTGGGCCGCCTGCGCGCCTCCCGCACCAGTCGCACTACTCGCACCACTCGCACCTGTCGCACCACCCGCACCTGTCGCACCCCGTCCACGCCCGCCGCGACCCGCGTTGGGCACCGCGCCGTCGAACGCACGCACCACCTGACCCTTGCCGTCGAGGATCTCGAGCTTCAGGTTCTGCGCCGGCTTCTTCAGCCAGTACGAAATGTTGGCGCCGCCGGAGAGACGGACCAGGTCGCCCGGCTTGAAGAGATACGCGTCGGGCGCCGCGGTGACCGCCGGGCCGTACTGCCGCAGCGGGCCGATGCTGTCGAGGAGGTAGAAGCCCCGGCCGTGCGTCGCGATGGCGAGGTCGTTGGCTTCCACCCAGATGTCGGACACCTGCGTGTCGGGCAGGTTCAGCCGCAGCGACTGCCAGTGGTCCCCATCGTCGTACGAGAGGTAGAAGCCGTGCTGGGTGCCGGCATACAGCATGCCCCGGCGCGTCGGATCCTCGCGCACCACGTGCGTGTAGTCGTGGCCGGGAATGCCGGTGACGATCTTCGTCCACGTGCGGCCGAAGTCGCGGGTGCGGAAGATGTAGGGCGAGAAGTCTTCGAGCAGCGGCTTCTTCACACTGATGTAGGCCGTGCCGGCGTCGAAGGCGGACGCGTCAATCTGGCTCACGCGGCCGAGGTCCGGCATGTCCTTCGGCGTCACGTTCGTCCAGCTCTTGCCGCCGTCCCGCGTGACCTGCACGATGCCGTCATCGGACCCCGCCCAGATGACGTTCACGTCCGTCTTGCCGGGCCCCAGCGAGAACACCGTCGCGTAGATCTCGGGGCTGTTCATGTCGTGCGTGATCGGCCCGCCCGAGTCCATCATCGTCTTCGGATCGTGGCGGGTGAGGTCGCCGCTGATCGCGTCCCACGTCTGTCCGCCGTTGGTCGTTTTCCAGACGCGCTGCGACGAGGCGTAGAGGAGGTTGGGATCGACCGGCGAGAAGATGATCGGGTAGGTCCACTGCCAGCGTTCCTTGACCGCGCTCGAGGGCTCGCCCGAGAAGAAGCGCGGATAGGGGCCGACCTCGCGTTGCTCGCCCGTCCGGCGATTGAGCCGCGTGAGGAACGATCCGTTGTTCGCACCGGCGTAGAACACGTCCGGATCCTTCGGATCGGGCGCGATGTAGCCGGGCTCGCCGCCGCCGGCCTGGTAGGGCGGCTCCGCGTTGCCGCGTCCACCGCCGCCGCGTCCGCCGAGGCCCGTGTTGCTCGGGAGGCAGAGCGTACTGTTGTCCTGCTGCGCGCCGCACACGTGATACGGGACGTGCTTCGTCGTGATGACGTGATAGAACTGCTCGGTCGGGAAATCCTCGGCCGACCAGTGCCGCTCGGCCGACGCGACGTCGTAGGAGAGGGCGCCGCCGCCGTCGTTGGCGTCCATCACGTGACTTGAATCATCCGGGTCGATCCAGAAGTCGTGATGGTCGCCGTGCGTGCCGTTGCCGATGTTCGCGAGCGTCTTTCCGCCGTCGGTGGACCGGAACGCGCTCGTGTTGAGCATGTAGACGATGTCCTTGTTGTTCGGATCGGCGAACGCATGTGTGTAGTAGAACGCGCGCTGGCGGATGCTGCGGGCGTCGTTCGCCAGCTTCCACGTCGCGCCCGCATCGTCCGAGCTGTAGAGCCCGCCCGTGTCGTTCTCGATGAGCGCGTAGACGCGGTTCGAGTCCGCGCCTGAAATCGCGATGCTCATCTTGCCGTAGAGGCCCTGCGGCAGCCCGCCGGTGCGCGTGATGTCCTTCCACGTCTCGCCGCCGTCGGTGGACTTGTAGAGGCCGCTGCCGGGGCCGCCGCTCGACATCTGATACTCGACGCGATACGCCTCCCACATCGCGGCGAACATCACGTTGGGATTCCGGCGATCGATCTCGACGTCCACCGCGCCGGTCTTGTCGTCTTTGAACAGCTTCCGCTGCCAGGTCTTGCCGCCGTCGGTGCTCTTGTAGACGCCGCGCTCGTCGCTCGGCGCGCCGTAGCGGCCGAAGTCCGCGACGAAGACGATGTCGGCGTTGGTCGGGTGGATGCGGATCTTCGAGATCGCGTCGGAGCTCGTGAAGCCGACGTGCGCCCACGTCTTGCCGGCGTCAGTGGACTTGTAGACGCCGTCGCCCGGCATGATGTTGCCGCGGATGCACGACTCGCCGGTGCCGATGAAGACGATGTCGGGCTTCGATTCGGAGACGGCGATGGCGCCGACCGAGGAGCTCGTGATCTGGCCGTCGGTCACCGGCGCCCACTCCACGCCGCCGTCGGTGGTCTTCCAGAGGCCGCCGCCGACCGCGCCGAAGTAGGCTTCCTTGGCGCGTCCCTTCACGCCGGACACTGCGATCGAGCGTCCGCCGCGCGGCGGGCCGATGCTGCGCCATCTGAAGGCGTCCAGGATGGCTTCGTCGAGGCCGCCAGTCGCGGCGTCTGCCTGCACACGATCTGAAGTCGTGCGGACCTTCAGGTCTGCGGCCGTGCGGACCTTCAGGTCTGCCCGTTCGGCGCGCACGCCGAAGTTCCCTCCGGCGGACAAGGCCAACAGGGCGACGCAGGCAAGCCGCGTGCGGTGTCGCAGGAAGCCGGGCATGCTGCGGATCCTCCTCGGAAACACGTCAGTCTAGCACCCCGGTACGCACGACCACAGACAAGCGTGGCGTAGTGCGTCGGCAGCGTACTTTCACAGAAGACGCGACTCGCGCGTTCCATCAACTGGCTGAGCGGCAGGCCAACGGTGATGAGCGTCCGCAGCATCGCGCTCAGGTGCGACATCAGCATCGCCGCCGCGACGCCTTTGCCGGCGACATCGCCGATCAGGAAGTACACTTGGTCCGCATCGCCAGGGATGAGGTCGCAGTAATCGCCGCTCACCGGTCCCGCAGGCTGATAGTGATAGGCGATTTCCCACCCATCGAAGCGGGTGTCGGGTTTTGGCAGCAGTTCGCGCTGGATACGCGATGCCAGCTCGAGATCCTGCTGGAGCGCGCGCTGCTCGACGGGCGTCAGGTGATCGAGGCAGAATTGCGTCAGGGGGTCCGCCAGCAGGCGGTCGGGCTCGATGGCGTCGTGGCACGTCGCGCAGAGACCGAATGTGCCGGCGTTCATGCGCCCCAGCGCGGCGTCGATGTCTTCAAACCATATGGAGTCAAGTAATGCGGGAGATGAAGCGCCGAACTCTTCTTGGGATTGCGGTCACCGCCTTTCCGCTGGCAGCATCTGGACAAGTCTCGTCCCCGTCCAACGCGCGGGCTGTGCGCGTCCTGGCAGGGCAGGATCGCTTCGACGAGCACAAGGGACTCGGGATCAGCACCATCGACTTCAAGGTATCCACCCAGGACAGCGGCGGCGCCGCGCTCGTGATCGAGAACACGAACCGGGCAAAGGGTGGTCCCGCACGTCACCTCCATGTGGAGCAGGATGAACTGTTCTACGTGCTGGAAGGGGAGTACCTCATCGAGGTCGGCCAAGAGCGATTCGATCTGAAGCCTGGCGATTCGCTCCTCGCACCGCGCAAGGTTCCACACGTGTGGGCGTCGGTCGGCGACACGCTCGGCAGGCTGCTGATCACGTTTACGCCGGCCGGCAGAATGGAAGCCTTCTTTCGTGAAGTATCGAAAGCCGACGCAATGCCGCCGCAGGACCCGGCCCTCTGGCGCGCCCACGGGATGGAGCTGCTTGGACCGCCCTTGCCCGTGTGAGAGCCTGGGCCGTCGCGACTTGCGCTTCTTCAAGTGGGATCTGGAAATCGACAGTCCCGGTGCGATTGATGCGCTGGAACCGTTTCACGCCACCCGGCTGACAGCGACTTCTGCAACATCGCATCAACGCTGGAGGCGGGCATTCCCGGCATCTGTCGGTCGTCTTCGACTTCGAGCGACCGGACGGGTCGCGGCCAACCACGGACGAAGCGTTCGACGCGATCACCAGATATTTCATGCCGCCGGATCCAGCCGAGGGCTTCGAGGTGAACGGGTACGACGCGGATCTGACCGATCGGGCGGCGGCGCGGGAGACGAATCGGGTGCTCGTTGGGGTGAGGAGCGCGTGTGGCGCGTCGAACCGTGTTAATCAAAGTGATCGTGAGCCTCGTGGCCCTGGGTGTGCTGGGCGTGCTCTTCGTGCGCACAGCGCAGAACGTCCGCGCCGAGCCCTACGAGATTCCGCGGGATCGTCTGGCGCATTGGACCCTCGCGCTCGAGCCGGACTCGAGCCCTTCAGGCATGTTGTTGGCGCTCAGGCCGCAACCAGAGCTGATGCCGGCGCTCTTCAGCCAGGTCTTCTCGCGCTCGGGAGAATCATTGAGCGGTCCCTCTCCCGCCGCCATGCCGCTCGTGCTGCAGAGCGAGCTCGACCGTCCCATGGCCGCCACGCTCACACCGGAGTCGCTGCTGGCCGTCGCACGCGCAGCCGGCCTCGAGTCGGCGACGTTCGAGCCACGCTGCATGGCTCATCGGCGCGTGAGCGAGCCCGGCATGACGCGGCAGGTGTTCTTTCTGCGGTTCGATTCTCCCGTGTTCGACGAGTTCCGGCGGCGGGCTTCACGACACCTGCGCGACGCGGGTGGTCCGGCCTCCGCCTTCGACCCGGCCGCTCTCTCACCCGTCCTCATCGTCGCGGCCTCCGACGCGGCCTTCAGCCGCTGGCTGCCCTTGAAGGCGGGCGCCGAGGACGACTGTCTCGCGCCGATCGCACTACGATGACCTGCAACCGGGCGATTTCTCTCGTCATCCCGTGCCACAACGAGGCGGCGCTCCTGCCGCGGCTGCTGGCGTCGGTTGACACCGCGCGGCGCGCGTTCAGTGGAGGCCCGGACGGCATCGAGGTGATCGTCGCCGACAACGCGTCGACCGACGACACGGTTGCCGTCGCGGACGCGCACGGCTGTCGAGTCGCCTCCACCGTGACCCGCCGCATCGGTGCCGTTCGCAACGCCGGAGCCGCGGCGGCTCGCGGCGCGGTCGTCGCGTTCATCGACGCGGACTCGCGGATCCACCCCGACACCTTCAACGTGATCGCCGCCTTCATGAGCCGGCCGGATGTGGTCGGGGGCTCGACCGGCGTGACGATGGAGCGGTGGTCGGCGGGGATTGCGCTCACCTACGCGATGATGGTGCCGCTTGTCTGGGCCACCGGCATGGACACCGGCGTCGTCTTTTGCCGGCGCGACGATTTTCACGCGATTGGCGGCTATGACGAGACGCTCAAGTTCGCGGAAGACGTGAAGTTCCTGGTCGCGCTTCGCCGTCTCGGTCGCGCTCGCGGCCGCCGGCTGGTGCGCGCCCGCGCCGCCAAGGCGGTGGCGTCGACGCGCAAGTTCGACCAGTTTGGAGACTGGCACTACCTCCCGATCTCGTGGAAGGCGCCCTGGTATCTGCTCAACCGGCGCGCCCGCGACGCCTTCTCGGACCGGTACTGGTACAAATCCGGACGTTGAGTGGCGACGTCTTCTCGAGTAGAGATGTAAGGATATGGAGACAAACCGGAAGGATGGATTTCGCGAATATTCCGCAAGAATCTTGCAGAATCTTGTTGATCCCCAGGGCCGCGAGATGTTTAATCGCGGCATTCATAGCGTTCGGCCCCTCCCGCCGCACTCATAATGTACCACCCAGGAGGTAGCAGATGCGGAGACTCCTCGTCAGCTGGATAGTCGGGTCGTTCCTGTGCGCGGCGGCGCCACCGTTGTTTGCCCAACAGGGCACGGCGGAAATCGCCGGGAAAGTGGCGGATGAGCAGGGCGCGGTCCTGCCGGGCGTCGCGATTGTCGTCACCAACGAAGAGACCGGCGTGTTTCGGGAGGTCGTCACCGGCCCCGTCGGGACCTACTTCGCCTCGCAGCTCGTGCCGGGGCGCTACAAGATTGCCGCAAAGCTCGCAGGCTTCCAGACGACCGAGCGGGGCGGCCTCATCCTGCAGGTCGGGAAGACTCTCACGATCAACCTGACGCTCGCGGTCGGCGGACTCGAGGAAACGATCCGCGTCACGGCCGAATCGCCGCTGGTCGACACGACGAGCGCCAAAGTGGGCGGCAACATCGGGACCGCGGAGCTGAGCGAGCTGCCCGCGATGAACCGCAACTACTTTGCGGCGGTCGCCCTTCTGCCCGGGGTTCAGTTTGCGCCGTCCAACCAGATGGGCAACGACATCATCGTCTCCGCCGGCCAGTCCACTCAGGGGAACAACGTCTCGGTCGACGGCGGCTACAACGCGGACGACGCCCTCGGGACCAGCGCGGGCGCTCAGGTGCGCACGTCGCTCGAGTCGATCCAGGAGTTCCAGGTAATCACCAGCATGTACGACGCGGAGTATGGCCGCGCGGGCGGCGCGGTCGTCAACGCCGTCACCAAGGCCGGGACCAACCAGTTCAAGGGCGTGCTGTTCGGATACCTGGCCAGCAACCGGCTGACGGCCATGGATTTCTTCGTCAAGCAGCGAAACCTGGCCAAACCCACGGCCAAGAAACGGGAGTGGGGCGGCGTCCTCGGGGGCCCGGTCGTCAAGAACAAGGCTCACTTCTTCGTCAGTGTCGAGCGGCAGCTGGATGACCCGAACCGGACGCGCGTCTTTCAAAACCGGCCGGACCTCAACTTCTCGATTGCCGAGGACCGCACGAGTTGGAACACGGTCGTCCGCTTCGACCACCAGCTCAACGCGAACACGACGTGGGCGATCCGCTGGCTGCGCGAGAGCGCGCCGCAGTTCCCCATCGTCGGGACCCGTCAAACGCTGGCAACGACCTCGGACGAGACCGACCTGGATCAGACGGCGGTCGGCACCTTGACGAGCGTGCTCGGCAATTCTCGCGTCAATACGGTTCGGCTGGCGAGGACGTGGGAACACTGGTGGCACGGCAACGCATGCTGGCGCGCCCAAGGCCCGGAAGGCTCCGGAACCACGGTGGTCAACCAGCAGTCCGAGTGCCCGCCGCAGCTCGACCAGTTGAGCTTCCTGGGCCAGGCCAGCACCGAGTCGCAAGGCCCCTGGGACTCCAACTACCAGATCGAGGACGACTTCTCGTGGTTCATCCCCGGCAAGAAAGGGGACCACGACATGAAATTCGGGTTCCGGTACAACTACACCGAGCTCAGGCGGGTCTCTCAGATCAACCAGAACGGCACGTTCAGGTTCAATACAGATCTGCCGTTCGACGCTGCCAACCCGAGAACCTACCCCGAACGGTTCACCATCCGGACCGGGCAGTTCAATGAGTTCATCAACAATCACACGGTCGAAGCGTACGTCCAGGACAAGTGGAAGGTGCGCCCGCAGACGACCCTGAGCATCGGGCTTCGCTACGATCTCGAGATGATCCCGATCGACGAGGCCGGCAACCCGCTGTTTTCCGCCGGCCAGAAATCCCCGACCGATCGCAACAACTTCGGACCCCGAATCGGGTTCACCCACTCGATTGACGAGGCAGGCAAGTCGGTGGTGCGTGGCGGCTACGGGATCTTCTACAACAGAACGATTCTGGGAGCCCTCGACGACACGCTGGAACAGGGCAAGTACACCTCGTCGGTCAACGCCACCTTCCCGAACAACAACCCTGACCCGGGTCCGGCCGCGGGACGGTTTCCGACCGACCCATTTCTGGTCAATGGACCCGTCGTCAACCGCGCGCTGCTCAACCAGCTGTACCCGCCTGGGGCGCTTGTGAAGAACGCCGGGGCCGTGATCTTCGATTCGCCGAATCGGCAGGTCCCCTACGCGCATCAGTTGACGTTCGGCTACGTGCGGGAGCTCGCGGCGTCGCTCGCGCTCCATGTCGACTACGTCCGTATGGTGAACAAGGACATGTTCCTCGCGCGCAACCTCAACCCGATGGTGCGTGTGGACACGACCCGCACCGGTGCGATCACAAGGGTGGATGCGTTTGGCGTGCTGGGCGAGCCCTACAGCCAGCAGGTCTGGGTGATGGAGAACACGGGCGAAAACACCTACAACGCGCTGAACCTCTCGCTCGAAAAGCGATACTCGCACAACTGGTTCGGCCGGGTTTCCTACTCCCTGTCGAAATCGGAGGGAACGGGCAACAACCAGTCTGACAAGAACACGTACCAGGTCCTGACAGACCTCAAGCTGGACGAGTGGCGGGGACCGAGCGACGTGGACCGCCGCCACATCCTGTCGATCGGCGGCCGGGCCGAGATTCCGAAGACCGGCGGGGCGACCGTGTCCACCACTGTGCGGTACATGACCGGCGCACCGTTCACGATTTACGACAGCAGCATCGACGCCAATCGAAACGGCGAGCTCGTCGATCCGCTCCCAGCCGGCACCTACAGCGGCACCGCCCTGAACAGCGCGCTGAAAGACGTGAAGTACGCGGGCGGGCGCAACGGCGCTTACGGTCCCGATTACTTCCAGGTCGATGTTCGGGCTGGCTGGCGGCGCCCGATGGGAGGGCAGAGGGCGCTGGAGCTCTTTCTGGACATCTTCAACATCACGAACCGCGCGAACTTCGACAATCCAACGACTGCATCGTCAGACCGCCGGACTCCCGCAACCTTCCTCGTGCTGACGAATCTGCGAGGCGGCGGCGGGTTCCCACGTCAGGCTCAGGTGGGCGTGAGGTACGCCTTCTAGCGCGTCTTGCACGTCCGCGTAGCGCGAGGCTTCAGGCGAACATTGGTTCGCTCGGCTGGAGCCTCGCGCTACGGCATCGACAACATGACGCCGGCCACGTTGACGCGGATGCTCGCGTCGTTGAGCTTCGGCCACCAAGGAGAGCGAACATGGTCCCCGCTGAGACGTCCGCCGGCCGGCGACGGTTCTTGAAGCTGCTGGCCGCAAGTCCACTCTTGTCCTACGCAGCTCTGCCCGCCGACTGGATGAAGGCCGTCGGCGTCGCGCAGGAGAACGCGCTCATCTCATCGGTCCAGGAAGCGCTCAACGTCTTCGACTTCGAGGCGGTCGCGAAGAAGAATCTCCTTCCCGAGCATTGGGCGTACCTCGCCACCGGCGTCGATGACGACTCCACGATACGGGCGAACCGGGAGGGCTTCACCAGATACCAGATTCGCATGCGGACGCTTGCCGACTTCAGCAAGCTGGACACGTCGGTCGATCTCTTCGGCGTCAAATGGAACACGCCGATCGTGATGTGTCCTGTGGCGAGCCTGAAGGGGTTTCACACGGAAGGCGAAAAAGGAGCGGCCAGAGCCGCTAAAGCAAAGGGTTACTTGCAAGCACTCTCGACGGTGAGCTCAACCGGGGTCGAGGAGGTGAACGCGGCCCGAGGCGAGCCGGTCTGGTACCAGCTCTACGCGAGGAACGAATGGAGTGAAACGCTGAAGATGGTCAAGCGCGTGGAGGCCGCTGGGTGCCCGACGCTGCTCTGGACCGTCGACCTGCTGGGTGGAAGCAATCGGGAAACGCTCAGACGCGCCCAACCCCGTGAGGGCGTGAGGGCGCCGCTGTGCAAGAACTGCCACGAAGGGCTCAAGAAGGCGATGTACGAAGGGCTGGCAGTGCAGGCAGGCGGCGGCGAGGGTGCGGGCACCACGGTCTTCAAGTGGGACGACGTCAAGCGTCTCAAGGATGCCACGAAAATGAAGCTGTTCGTGAAGGGCATTCAGACGGGTGAGGACGCGGAGCTGGCGATCGCGCACGGCGTGGACGGCATCTGGGTGTCGAACCACGGCGGCCGTGCCGGGGCAAGCGGACGCGCAACGATCGAGAGTCTGCCGGAGATCGCGGCCGGCGTGAACGGACGGATCCCGATTATTCTCGATAGCGGCGTCCGGCGCGGCACCGACATCTTCAAAGCGCTGGCCCTGGGTGCCACCGCAGTGGGGATCGGTCGCGCCTACGTCTGGGGGCTGGGCGCGTTCGGCCAGGAAGGTGTCGAGGCAGTGCTCGACATGCTGCGCCGCGAGCTGCAGATGGTGATGCGGCAGACTGGCACGACGTCAATCGCCGGGATCACACGGACGTCCCTGGTGGACCGACTCGGCGGGATGTCCGTGCCGAACCGGTGAACAGGTCGAAGGAGGTCTGGATGTCGGCACGGGTCGGAACGATTGCTTCGCTGGCCGTGGTGTTCTGTGCCGGAGCGTGCGTGCGGGCCCAGGCGCAGGACGAGGTTCCCAGCTTCACGATTTCCGGGACATCGACGGTCCGGGCGTGGTCGTGTCCGGCGCAGGGCGTGCTGAAGATCACGCCAGGCAAGTCATCCCCGCCGGTGCCTGGATTTCCCACTGGCGTGCAAAGCGCGATGCTCACGGTTCCAGTGAAGGCGATTGAATGCGAGGAAGAGCAGATGAGGGATCATCTTCGCGAGGCCCTCAAGGAAAAAACCTACCCGCAGATCATGTACCAGCTTGTGCAATACACGATGACTGGCCCTGATACGGCCAGGGCGACAGGGAAAATGACGATTACCGGTGTGACCAAGCCGATCGACTTCGAGGTCAAGCTCGTTCCGTCTGCTCAAGGGGTGCGAACGGTCGGCGAAACGTCAATCGACATGACCCAATTCAATGTCGCACCGCCCGTCATTTGGCTGGGCCTGTTGAAGGTTGGAAAGGACGTTCGAATCAGGTTTGACGCGGTTCTGCCACCGCCACAGTAACCAGCCGCACGTGTCCAGACGTTCGGTTCGGTCGTGATCCAGTCTCCGCCCAACAGCCAGATCCTGTACGCGAGCAGCTATCAGCGCCGCCGCACGGCGTGCTGCATGAACGGCGGCGGGCCGGGCAGCGGTATCTGGAAGTCCGCCGACGGCGGCGACACGTGGACGCGACTCGCGGAGGCCTTCTGCGGTTTCTTGTTATCCGGCAGTTTCTTGTTATCCGGTAGTGTCCGGCTTCAGCCGGACCGGTCTCGCTTCGGTAGTCTCACTTCGGTAGTCTCACTTCGGTAGTCTCACTTCGGTAGTGTCCGGCTTCAGCCGGACCCTGCGTCCCGCTCCGCCACGCCCGCCACAAGATCGGCTAACGAGTACACCAGCGACCCGACGAACGGGTAGTCCTCCACCCGTTGGACCAGCCTCGCGCGAATCGGGTTCTCCAGGATGTATTTCGCGACGACCACCGAAACTTCTTCGTCGCGCAACACGTGCTCGAATCCGTATCGCTGCCAGAGCACGGAGTGGTAGGCCTTCGAGTAATAGAAGCCGGAGTACTGCTTCGCTCGCGCGATGAATCGCTTGCAGTCGGAGCTGTCGGCCTTCCCCTCGATCAAGAGGTGCAGATGGTCCGGCATGAAGCAGTACGCAATTACGGCAAACTGATTTTCCGTGGCGGTGCGCGAGATTTGCGCCAGCACCAGATCGACCGCGGCCTGTTTGGTGAACAGATGGCGCCGACGATCTGTGCAGAATGTCAGGGAATATCGGTGAAGTCCGAGATAGTTGAAGGTCTTCAGGTGGCCAGGCGTTCCGGTGCGCATGACCGCAGCTCAGCAAACTACGATCCTTGGTCCGGCTGAAGCCGGACACTACCGAAACCCGCAGGTCCGGCTCAAGCCGGACACTACAGCATCCTGGGGGCGCGCGTCGCGCCAGCCCGCCTTTCTTGGCTTAGCCGTTAATATGCTATTGTGTCCGTTATAGTCCTTTAAGGACCTTTTGGAGGCAGCAGCATGGCCAACTGTCGATGTGGCGGTGAGTTGTCGCCTGGCGCCCTGTTCTCGGGCATGCGGACATCCTTTCGTCCGCAGGACTCGAAGTTCCTGACCCTCGAAACCGGCGACGTCATGACCAAGGCGGCGATGTGCCGAAACTGCGGCGTGGTCGAGATCGTCGGCGACGTCAACAAGCTGCGGCGGCTGACCAGCGACCCCGATACCAAGACCGAGAGCTTCCTGAAGGCCGTGAACGAGTAAGGCGCCTTCGCGATGCTGCTCGTCAGCCTGGTCCTTATCAACGTCGGCATTGCTGTGCCGACGACCAGCGGGTGATGTAGCCGAACCAGATTCACAGCCGATTTCAGCCAAGGGCCATCACCTCTCCGGTGATGGCCCTTTTGCTTGTTCGTGCCGCCTGTTCGCCCTTCGCGCCCGGGCGGGCAGGGGAGAAACGATGACCGCCGCAGAAGACGACGAACCCGGACCGAGCGCGCCTTCGCCGCCCCCGGACGAGATGCCGCCCCCGGACGAACCGGGGTACGGCCATGGTGTGTGACAGCGTGCTAGCATCTCGCGGTTGAGGGGGATGCCGCACTCGCTGTTGATCCTGTCGCGCCACGCGAACGACTATCGCCGGCTCGTCGACGAGGCGCGATTGCCGGATCTCACGGTGACGGCGACGACCGATGCCGCGGACGCCGCCGTGCGCGTGACGTCGTTCGATATCGCGCTGGGAGAGCCGGCGCTGTTGCGTCAGGTCGTGCCGCGGATGACCGCCTTGCGGTGGGCGCAATCCACCTGGGCCGGCGTCGATCCGCTGCTCGATCCGTCGCTGCGACGGGACTACGTGCTCACCAACGCGCGCGGCGTGTTCGGCGGCCTGATGTCCGAGTACGTGTTCGCGTATCTCCTCGCGCACGAGCGCCGCATTCTCGAGAAGCACGCGTCGCAGCAGGCCGGAGGTTGGGACCCGACCCCGCCGGGCACCCTCAGGGGGAAGCAGGTCGGGCTGCTCGGCGTCGGGACGATCGGCGCCGCGCTGGCGCGCACGGCGAAGCATTTCGGCATGCGCGTGAAAGGCTACACGCGCGCGAGCGAGGACAGCCCGGACGTGGACGCCTACTTCCACGGCGACGACCGCGTCGCGTTCGCCGCCGGCCTGGACTACCTCGTGTGCGTGATGCCCGGCACGGCCGGGACGCGCCACCTCGTGGACGAGACGCTGCTGCGCGCGCTTCCGGCCCGCGCGGTGTTCGTCAATCCCGGGCGGGGATCGTCTGTCGACGAACCGGCTCTCGCGGCGGCGCTGCAGGATGGCCGGCTGGCGGGAGCGGTGCTCGACGTGTTTCAGCAGGAGCCGCTGCCGCCCGACCACGTCTTCTGGCGCCTGCCGAACGTGATCATCACCTCTCACACGGCGGCGTTGAGCGTCCCCGCGGACATCGCGCCGGTGTTCATCGACAACTATCGGCGCCTGGTGGGCGGCGAGCCGCTGCGGTACCAGGTGGATTTCGAGCGAGGCTACTGACGCGCATGCCGCACGTCACACGCGAGGCGTCGAGCGACGCGATCCTCCCGTTTCTCGAGGCGCCCGCGCCGGCTTGATGTAAGGTGTGTCACATCCACAGGAGGACCGAATGCTGAAGAACCGATGGTTCGTGCTCGGTGCGTCGACGGCGATCTTCTTGGCTGGCGTGTCGCTCGGCAGCGTGCTGCAACCCGGTGCCGTGGCGCATGCGCAGGCCGACAAGCGGGTGTTCGAGCTCCGGACCTACACGGCGCCCGAGGGCAAGCTCGAAGATCTCAAGGCCAGATTCCGGGACCACACCATCCGCATTTTCAACAAGCACGGGATGACGAGCGTCGGCTACTGGGTGCCGCAGGACGCGCCGGCGTCGCAGAACACGCTCATCTACATCCTCGCGCACCCGAGCCGTGAGGTGGCGACGAGGAACTGGGCCGAGTTCCGGGCGGATCCGGAATGGCAGAAGGTGAGCGCCGACACCCAGGTCAACGGACTCATCGTCACCAAGGTGGAGTCGGTGTTCGTCGATCCGACGGACTTTTCGCCGATCAAGTAATCGAGGAGGCGATCATGAAACGGATGGCACTATTGCTCTGGCTGGTGCTGGTGCTCGGGGTGTCCACGCACTGGGTGGGTCAGGCGCAGCAGGCGGCGGGACAACCCGCGCCAAGCGCTGACGATCCGCGCTTCACCGGCAAGTCGGTCACGATGGACGGCAAGGAACTGAGCGTGGCCCGCCGGCATTTCGAGGCGGGCGCGCGGTCCGCGTGGCACAGCCACGATCGCGGACAGCTGCTGATGGTCGAGCAGGGACGCATGCGCACGCAGAAGCGCGGTCAGGCGATCAGGGAGCTCGGGGTCGGCGACAGCGACTATACCGGGCCGAGCCTCCAGCACTGGCACGGCGCCGTGCCCGGCCAGGCGCTCGTGCAGATCAACGTCGGCTTCGGCGGCGACACGAAGTGGATGGAGAAGGTCACCGACGCGGAGTACGAGGGCAAGGCGAAGTAACGCGCGACATCCCGCGCGGCAGATCGCCGACGACCTCACCGCCTCGCCGACGATTACGACACCGGCGATGATGACGGGCGTCGGCGTGATCCTCGGCACGGCCGCGTAGCTGAAGCAGCGGGTGCCGGTGAAATGAGGCTTCTCCGGCTATCATGTACTCATGACTCGACGCCAGATGAGCGCGACGTCCGCGGACGACCCTGAGGTCCTGGACTGGTGGTCGCTCACGCCGGCGGAACGCTTCCTGGAGTCGACCAAACTGTGGACGACGTTTCTGGCGTTGGGAGGATCGCTTGATCCGGAGCCCGATTCACAAAGCCCTTTCCATTTTACGGACGCATCGGGTGAGGGCATTGTTGATGGGGGGGCAGGCGTGCATCCTATACGGCGCGGCCGAGTTCAGCCGCGACATCGACCTCGCGGTGCTCGCCGATGAACGCAATCTCGGGCGGCTGCGCGCGGCCCTCGGCGCACTTCGTGCCGAGCCGGTGTTCGTCCCTCCGCTCGGTGTCGAGGTGCTGCGCCGCGGACACGCATGCCACTTCCGGTGCGCGGCTCCCGGCGTCGAAGGTCTTCGCATCGACGTCATGTCCGTTCTGCACGGGTGTGCGCCGTTCGAACGGTTATGGTCGCGGCGGCGCACGCTGTCGCTTCCGGAGATCGGCCGCCTGCACGTGCTCGCGCTCGCGGATTTGGTACAGGCGAAGAAGACGCAGCGAGACAAGGATTGGCCGATGCTCCGACGTCTGCTCGAGGCCGACTACTACCAGTCTCCGAAGCCGCCACGCGGGCGAATTGCCTTCTGGCTCCGCGAGGTCCGCACGAGCGAGATTCTCGTGACACTGTGCGGGCGGTACACGGCGACGGCGCGCCGGCTGGCCTCCGTCAGGCCGGCATTGCGCGCGGCCCTCCGCGGTGACCGCGCCGGAGTGGAACGCGCGCTTCAGGCGGAGCAGGAAATCGCCCGCGCATCCGATCGCGAATACTGGCAGCCTCTTCGCGCCGAGTTGGAGCATTGGCGCCGGTCTGGAAGACGACCGATTGCATGATGTTCTCAGCGGGAACTGATTGATTGACGGGGCTTCAGTGACTGGACGGTTTCGTGACGCGATCGATGAACATCGTGATGAAGCGATCCCAATCGAGATCGTGCTGCACCGCCACCGTGCGGGCGCCCTCGGCGCCGGGCCACGGGCTCTTCCCGCCGACCGAGACGCCGTAGTTGATCCCGTGGTCGATGTCCACGTCGACCACCATCCTGTCGGTCTTCACCAGTGTCGGGTCGATGAGGCTCGCGACCGCGACCTCGTCGAACATCAGCAGCGACCGATTCGGCGTCGCGACGAACATCTGATCCATTCGCGACCTGATCAGCTGCGTCAGCGGCGTGTCGACGGCCACGAGGCGGTCGTACCAGCGCTTGGTCAGCGCGGTCTTGCGAGAGACGTTGAGCGCCGACAACTCGATCGGGATGCCGGACCGCAGAACGATGCGCGCCGCCTCGGGATCGACCCAGAAGTTGAACTCCGCGTTGGGCGTGATGTTGCCGGCGCCGTCCGGTAGCGCCGCGATCGCGCCACCCATGATCACCATCCGTTTGAGGGCTGGCGCGAACGCCGGCTGCTTCTGAATCGCCATCGCCACGTTCGTCAGCGGCCCGAGCGCGATGATCTCAATCTGTCCGCGGTTCGCCATGACGGTTCGGACCATGAAGTCCACCGCCGTCTCCGACTCGAGCGCCTTCTTCGCGAACCCGCCCGGCGGAGCGGGCGGCGGATCGTCGGACCACCACGTGCCGTGGTGAGTGGCGGCGAAGTCGTCCTTCACGTGAACCAGTGGCCGCCTCGCGCCGGCGTGGACCGGGGTGCGCTCGTGATGCGCGATCTCGAGCATCCGCAGCACGTCGGCGTTGGCGCGCGCCAGGTTGAAGTTGCCCGCGACCGTCGTGATCCCGGCGATGGCCAGTTCCGGCGAGTTGAGCGCGAGCGCCAGCGCGAGCCCGTCGTCCTGGGGCGGCAGGGCGAAATCCGTGTCGAAGATGACGCGGTGAGCCGCGCCGGGCGCCGCGCGAGTGCCTGCGGCAAGCAGGGCGAACAGGGCGGCGGCACACGAAAGCGTGCGGAACGCGTGCATGGCGCGAGAGTGTATCAGGAAGCCGGCCCGCTCCCGGCAGAGTCCGCAGGATCGGTACGTGGCGTCCGGCTTCAGCCGGACCCGACAGCGTGGGATAATGCGCCGCCCCATGCTCATCGTCCAGTCGTACGGCCTCGCCGTCGCTCTCTGCATCGTCACCATGCTGTGTTGGGGCTCCTGGGCCAACACGCAGAAGCTCGCCAGCAAGGACTGGCGATTCCAGCTGTTCTACTGGGACTACGCGATCGGCGTGTTTCTGTACGCTCTGCTCCTGGCGTTCACGGCCGGGAGCACGGGAGAGGCGGGGCGGAGCTTTCCGGCCGATCTGCGTCAGGCGGAGAGCGGCTCGCTGCAGTCGGCCTTCCTCGGGGGCGTCGTCTTCAACCTGTCCAACATCCTGCTCGTCGCGGCGATCGACATCGCCGGCATGGCGGTGGCGTTTCCGATCGGCGTGGGGCTTGCGCTCGTGCTCGGCGTGATCACGAACTACAGGGCGACGCCGGTCGGGAACGCGACCCTTCTCTTTCTCGGCGTCGGCGGCGTCGTCCTCGCCATCCTGTTCTCGGCGGCCGCGTATCGCCGGCTGCCGGCCGAGGGACCGAAGACGACGGGCAAGGGCCTGGCGCTGTCGGTGGTGGCGGGCCTCCTCATGGGGTACTTCTACCGCTTCGTCGCCGCGTCGATGTCCACGGACTTCGTGCATCTGGAAGCGGGTAAGCTCGGGCCGTACACCGCCATCGTGATCTTCTCGCTCGGGCTGCTGCTGTCCAACGTCCTCTGGAACACGATCGTGATGGCGAAGCCCTTCGTCGGCGCGCCGGTGCCCTTCGGCGACTATTTCAGTAAAGGAACGGTCCGCCTGCACCTGGTCGGGATTCTGGGCGGGATGATCTGGAACCTCGGCATGTCGCTCTCGATCATCGCGTCGGGCGTTGCCGGGTTCGCAATCTCCTACGGGCTCGGTCAGGGCGCCACGCTGGTGGCGGCGCTGTGGGGCGTGTTCATCTGGAAAGAATTCAGAGGCGCGCCCGCCGGTACGTACCGTTTGCTGACGCTCATGTTCGCGTCGTTCGTCGTCGGCCTGACCTTGATCGTCGCCGCGCGCGTGGCCTAGGAATCAGGGCGATGTCCGCATCGATCATCGTCGTCGGCAGCCTGAACATGGACTTCGTCGCGCAGGTGGAGCGCCTGCCGCTGCCGGGCGAGACCGTTCTCGGCAGCGGGTTTCGTACGATTCCGGGAGGCAAGGGTGCGAACCAGGCGTGCGCCGCCGGTCGGCTTGGCGGACGCGTGCGGATGGTCGGACGCGTCGGCGGCGATGTGTTTGGCGAACAGCTGCGAGGCAGCCTTCAGGCGGCCGGCGTCGACGTGGACGGCGTGCGCTCGACTGACGCGACGCCGAGCGGGGTCGCGCTCATCCTCGTGGACGCCCGCGGCGGGAACCAGATCGTCGTCGCGGAGGGAGCCAACCTCTGTCTCACGCCGTCGGACGTGGAGACGGCGCTTGGCGACGCCGACGGCGGGTACCTGCTGCTCCAGCTCGAAACGCCTCTGAACACAGTGGCCGCGGCGGCGGCGATCGGAAAACGACGGGGGCTGACGGTGATTCTGGATCCGGCGCCGGCCCGCGCCCTGCCGGCGGCGCTGCTCGGGTGCGTGGACATTCTCACGCCCAACGAAAGTGAAGCGCTCGTCCTGCTGGGACGTTGCGAAGCCGCGGTATCGCTCGAGGAGGCGCCGGACGTCGCGCGAGCGCTGCGCGATCTCGGTGTCGGCACCGCGATTCTGAAGCTCGGCGAGCACGGTGCGTTTCTGTCGAGCGCGTCAGCGCACCGGCACTTTGCGGCGCCGCGCGTGAGCGTGGTGGATGCCACCGCCGCCGGCGACACGTTCAACGGCGCGCTGGCCGTGGCCCTCGCCGAGGGCAAGCGTCTCGGCGACGCGATCGCGTTCGCCAACACGGCCGCGTCGCTCTCGGTGACGCGGTTCGGCGCGCAGGCGTCCATTCCCACGCGCGCTGATGTCGACACGCGGCCGCCGCGATAGTTGCGTCACCACATTCCCCGCGCCGTCGCCAAGAAGACGTCGAGGCCTTTCTCCTTGATTTCGGGCCGCCGCGGGCCCATCCTGCTGCAAGCCATTGGCGACGCTGGAGGTCGCGGGCATCCGGGACGGCGTGGAGCGGTTGATCAAGGCCGGACCTGGCGTTCATGCTGCCAGGCGTGCGGCACGGCATCAAGGAATCGACGTCCATCACGGACCTGAACATCCGACTCGAGATCACGCGAAGGAGGCGGACATGCGAACGATGAACACGATTACGCTCGCGCTGATCGGGCTGATGTCCGGACTGATGCCAGGACCGGCCAGCGCGCAAACGCCTCCCGCCGCGTCAGGGCCGGCGAAGACCGCCGTCGAGATTACCAAGGCCGACATCGAGGCGGCCGCCAAGATTGGCCTGGCCGCCCTCAGGCCCGGTGTCAACGTCAGCGACCGCAACATCAGCCTTGCCGACATCGGCGCGTACAACGTGACCGTGGCCTTCGTCACGCGCCCGGCCACGAAAGTGCAGTCTGGCAACGCCCTGAGCCACGACACGATCACCGAGATCTACTACATCGTCCGCGGAACGGGGACGCAGGTCACGGGCACACTCGTCGATGCCATCAAGGCTACCGGATCGAAGACGATTGGTCCTGGAACGAGCAGTACGAAACCCATCACAGGGGGCCGCACCATGACGCTCGGCCCAGGTGAGATGCAGATCATCCCGCCAGGCCTCGGACATGTGTGGACCGAGATCGGCGACGGCGGCATCGACTACATGGTGATTCGCATCGACCCCGAGCATGTGCTCGCGATCAGCAAGTAGTCCCTCGGCGCGAGCGGCGTGTCACCCACTCTCGGATGTCGGACAGGTTCCCGCAGCGCACTCCGCTGCGCGGCGGAAGCCTGCGGCGTGAACGTGACGGTCACTTCGCCGGGTATCCGGCCTCGCGTCGCCCGCGGCAGGCATCACTTGCAGCGGCCGGGCGACTGGCGCATGATCGCTCGGGTTGTGAAGGAGCGATGATGACTTTCGGACGACTGGCCGTTTTCCTTGCGCCGATCGCCTCGGTGGCTGTCCTCGTGCAGGGCACGGGACAGCCCGACTGGGCCGCGCTGCAGGACGAGACGATGCGGCACTATCAGGCGGTGCTGCGGATCGACTCGCGCAATCCCCCGGGCAACGAGCACCTCGTGGCCGAGTACGTCAAGCAGGTGCTCGACAAGGAAGGCATTCCGGCCGAGATCGTCGGATCCGATGCGAATCGGCCGAACCTCGTCGCGCGGCTGAAGGGCAACGGCAAGAAGCGGCCGCTGCTCATCATGGGCCACAGCGACGTGGTCACCGTGGACGACGCGAAATGGAAGTTCCCGCCCTTCAGCGCGACGCGCGACGGCGGGTACGTCTACGGCCGCGGCGCCGTGGACGACAAAGACAACCTGACGGCCTCGCTGATGACGATGCTGCTGCTGAAGCGGCTGAACGTGCCGCTCGATCGCGACGTGATCTTCCTGTCCGAGTCCGGTGAAGAGGGGAGCACGGGCGTTGGCATCGGCTACATGGTGAAGGAACATTTCCCGGAGATCGACGCGGAGTACTGCCTGGCCGAGGGCGGCGGCGTCACGCGCATCGGCGGGCAGGTGAAGTACGCCACCGTGCAGACGCTCGAGAAGATTCCGCGCGGCATCGAGCTCGTCGCGCACGGCATTTCCGGTCACGGATCCATTCCGCTCAAGTCGAACGCCATCGTGCACCTCGCCGGTGCCGTCGCGAAAGTCGGCGCATGGCGGCCGGACATCCGCTTCAACGAGACGACCGGCACCTACTTCCGCAAGCTCGCGTCGATTTCCCCGCCGGAGGTGGCGAAGTACTACCGCGACGTGCTGTCCACGGATCCGAAAGCCCGGCAGACGGCGGACGACTGGCTGTTCGAGAACGAGCCGCGGCACTCGTCGATGCTGCGCACGTCGGTGTCGCCGAACATCTTCACCGGCGGCTATCGCTCGAACGTCATCCCGTCGGAAGCGAAGGCGACGCTCGACGTGCGGGCGCTGCCCGACGAAGATCCCGCGAAGTTCCTCGAGCAGGTCAAGCGAGTGGTGAACGACCCGGCCGTCGAGGCCCGCTTCACGAACGAATCGATTCGGCCGGCCGGGCCAGACGCGCGTCTCGATTCCGAGGCGTACAGAGTGCTCGAGGCCGCGGGGACGCGGATCTACAATGCGCCGACGCTGCCGACCATGAGCACCGGTGCGACCGACATGGCGCAACTGCGCACGAAGGGCATGCAGTGCTTCGGCATCGGTCCGGCGACCGATTTCGAAGATCCCCCGAAAGGCTTCGGCGGCCACAGCGATCAGGAGCGGCTGCTCGAAAGCGAGCTGCATCGTTTCGTCCGCTTCAACTACGAAGTCGTCGTGGATCTTGCGCGGGCTCGGTGATCGCGATGGGATTTGGGAGTCGGGATTCGGGATTTGGGATTGGACGGATCGGCGGAGTGGGCGCCGCGCTGGCTGCGCTGATCGCGTCGGGGGCTGTTCTTGCGCAGGGCCCGTCGCAGCCCGACTGGGCCAGGCTCGAGCCGGAAATCATGCAGCAGTTCCAGGCGGTGCTGCGCTTCGACACGCGCAACCCGCCCGGCAACGAGCATCTCGCCGCCGAGTATCTCAAGGGCGTCTTCGATCAGGCGGGGATTCCCGCGCAGATCTTCGCGCTCGACGCCACCCGTTCCAACGTTGTCGCGCGCCTGAGGGGCAACGGCAAGAAGCGGCCGCTGCTCGTCATGGGCCACAGCGACGTGGTGACGGTGGACGAGGCGAAGTGGAAGTTTCCGCCGTTCAGCGCGACGCGCGACGGTGGCTGGGTGTACGCCCGCGGCACGGTGGACGACAAGGACAACCTCACCGGCGGGCTGATGACGATGCTGCTGCTGAAGCGGTACAACGTGCCGCTCGATCGCGACGTCATCTTCCTGTCCGAAGCCGGCGAGGAGGGCGCCTCGAACTTCGGCATGCAGTTCATGGTGAACCAGCATTACCCGGAGATCGACGCCGAGTACTGCCTCGCCGAGGGGGGCGGCGCGATCCGCATCGGCGGCGTGGCCAGATACGCGACCGTCGAGACGCTGGAGAAGATTCCGCGCGGCATCGAGCTGGTGGCGCACGGCATCTCAGGCCACGGATCGATCCCGCTCAAGTCGAACGCGGTCGTGCATCTCGCCGCAGCGGTGGCCAGGGTCGGCCAGTGGCGTCCGGAGATCCGCTTCAACGAGACGACCGGGACCTACTTCCGCGGCCTCGCCTCGATTGCGGCGCCGGAGAACGCCAAGTACTACCGGGACGTGCTGTCGGCCGATCCCACGCTTCGCGCCGCGGCCGATGAGTGGCTGTTCGAGAACGAGCCGCTGCACTCGTCCATGCTGCGCACGTCGGTGTCGCCGAACATCTTCACCGGCGGCTACCGCTCGAACGTGATTCCGTCGGAAGCGAAAGCGACGCTCGACGTCCGCGCGCTGCCGGACGAGGATCCGATCGCGTTTCTCGAGCAGGTGAAAAAGGTCGTCAACGACCCTGCGGTCGATGTCCGCTTCACGTCGCAGAACGTCCGCCCGGCGTCCGCCTTCGACGCGCGCCTCGATTCCGAGCCGTACAAGGTGCTCGAAGCCGCCGCCACGCGCGTCTACCACACGGTCACGCTGCCGACGATGAGCACCGGCGCGACCGACATGGCGCCGCTGCGGGCGCGCGGCGTGCAGTGCTTCGGCATCGGGGCGGCCATCGACATGGAAGACGGTCCGAAGGGCTTCGGCATGCACAGCGATCAGGAGCGGCTCCTCGAAAGCGAGCTGTACCGCTTCGTCCGCTTCAACTACGAAGTCGTCGTGGATCTCGCCCGCGCACAGTGAGGGCGATGGGATTTGGGAGTCGGGATTCGGGATTTGGGATTGGACGGATCGGCGGATTGGGCGCCGCGCTGGCTGCGCTGATTGCGTCGGGGGCTGTTCTTGCGCAGGGCCCGTCGCAGCCCGACTGGCGCGCGCTCGAGGCCGAGATCATGCGGCACTACCAGACCGTGCTGCGCCTCGACACGGGCAATCCTCCAGGGAACGAGCATCTCGCAGTCGATTACCTCGAGCGGGTCTTCGACCAGGAAGGCATTCCCGCGAAGATCTTCGCGCTCGATCCGAACCGTTCGAACATCGTCGCGCGGCTGAAAGGCAACGGTAGGAAGCGGCCGCTCCTCATCATGGGGCATACCGACGATGTCACCGTAGACGCCTCGAAATGGAAGTACCCGCCGTTCAGCGCGACGCGCGACGGCGGCTACGTGTACGCCCGCGGCACGATCGACGACAAGGACAATCTCACCGCCGGGCTGATGACGATGGTGCTGCTGAAGCGGATGAACGTGCCGCTCGATCGAGACGTCATCTTCCTGGCGGAATCGGGCGAGGAAGGGAATTCGAGCTTCGGCATCCAGTTCATGGTGGCCCAGCACTTCGCCGAGATCGACGCTGAATACTGTTTCGCGGAGGGCGGTGGCGTCACGCGCATCGGCGGAGAGCCGCGGTTCGCGACGGTGCAGGCCACGGAGAAGATTCCGCGCGGGATCGAGCTCGTCGCGCATGGCATCTCCGGCCACGGATCGATTCCGCTCGAGTCGAACGCGATCGTGCATCTCGCCGGCGCGATCGCGAAAGTCGGCGCGTGGCGGCCCGACGTGCGCTTCAACGAGACCACCGGCACCTACTTCCGGGGGCTTGCGACGATCTCGCCGCCGGACGTGGCGAAGCACTACCGCGACGTGCTCTCTGCGGATCCGACGGTGCGCGCGGCCGCGGACGACTGGCTGTTCGAGAACGAGCCGCAGCATTCCTCGATGCTGCGGACGTCGGTGTCGCCGAACATCTTCACCGGCGGCTATCGCTCGAACGTGATCCCGTCTGAAGCGAAGGCGACGCTGGACGTCCGGATGCTGCCGGACGAGGAGCCGGCCGCATTCCTCGAGCAGGTGACGCGCGTGATCAACGATCCGGCCGTCGACGCGCGTTTTCCGTCGCAGAACACCAGGCCCGCCGGCGCCGCGACGCGGCTCGACTCCGAGCCGTTCAAAGCCATCGAAGCCGCCAACACGCGGATCTACAACGTGACGACGCTGCCGACGATGAGCACGTTTGCGACCGACATGGCGCAGCTCCGCGCGAAGGGGATGCAGTGCTACGGCATCGGGCCGGCCGTCGATCTGGAGGACGGCCCGAAGGGCTTCGGCATGCACAGCGACCAGGAGCGGCTCCTCGAGAGCGAGCTGTACCGATTCGTCCGCTTCAACTATGAGGTCGTCGTGGAGCTGGCCCGTGCGAAGTGAGGGCCAGGTGAAGGGCTGAGGGCTTCAGCGGCGTCAACCGCACGGTCGCGGTCTACGCCATCGGCCTCGCGGGTGCGTCAGAGCCATCTGGCAACCGCGCCACGCTGAGCGGCGGGACGACGTGAAAAAATGTCTTGCGCTCCGGGAGACCGGAGGCGCATATGCTCCGCTGTGCGAACGACTCGCATCACAGGAGGATGACCGTGAGGCACCTGCTTATCGCGACCGCCGTCGGCGCCGCGCTGGGAATCGCCGCGTTTGCCGCCCAGACCCAGAGCGCGCCCGCGCAGCAGCCGCCGGCGCCGAGCGCCGATCCCTACGCCAACAATGCGCAGCCGGGCGCCACCCAGTTCCCGCTCGCGGCGCCCGCCGGCAAGGACAGCGGCGCACGGATGGTCGCCCCGCCCGGCGCCGTCAATCAGGGACCCTTCGATCCCGCCACGTGGAAATACGGCGGCGCCTTCAATCCGCCGCAGGGTTCCGGGATCTGGAATCCCGTGAAGCTCAAGATGATGCAGGGCGGCAAGGTCACCGGCGGCACGGTGTTCAGCGGCACCGATCCCGAGACCTACTGCGCCATGGCCAACGCCGGCTACGACTTCATCTGGACCGAGATGCAGCACGCTTCGCGCGACTGGCAGGCGGTCGCCCGGATGTGGCGCGCGTGTCCGAACGCCAAAGCCGTGCCCGGCGCGCGCGTCGCCTACACCGACGAGCGCGAAATTCAGCACGCGCTCGACGCCGGCGCGCTCGTCGTGGTCGTCCCGACGATCGATTCGGTCGCCGAAGCGATCGAGGCGCGGAACTGGACCTACTTTCCGCCGCTCGGACGACGCAGCAACGGCGGCGGCCAGGCGTTCGACGCCGGGATGTGGGGCGGCGTCCCGGGCGGCTACCGCAACACGATCAACGACAACGTGGTGCTGATTGGAATGATCGAGACGCTCGAAGGGCTCAGGGACGCGGACCAGATCGCGAAGGTCCCCGGCGTGACCGCGGTGTTCGCCGCGAGCGGCGACATCGGCAACTTTTCCGGCTTCCGGCAAGGCACGCCCGACTACGAGCGCGCCATCAACATCGTCCACGACGCGGCCATCAAGGCGGGCGTGCGGCTGTGCGGTCCGCTCAGTTGGCGCGATCGGCCGGACTTCACGTGCTTCCAGGCGGGCAGCGAGACGGCCGCGATCGCCCGCGGCGTGGCGGCGGAGCTGGGTCCGCTGGCCAACACGCAGGCGAAGCCCGAGGTCGGGCCGTTCGCGCCGCCGAAGAAGCCGTAGCCGACCACGATCGACGCAACGCCTGAAGAGTCCGCAAAGACTGTTGTGTCGCGGCGGATGGCGAGAGGAGTCAGCTTGCCGAGCGTCGTTTCGTGCGATCGCGGTTCGCGGCAACGGCGGCCAGGCGCGTTCGGATGAGATTCTGCGATGCGCTCCTGGGCCGCGCGGCGACGTGCGCTCGTCACGCCTCACGATCCGCACGTGTACAGCCGGACCTGCAGCGCGGGCTGCGAGCCAACGCCGGCCGTGGCCGTGGCGGTCGCCCCCAGGTTGTCGGTGACGGTGAGCGTCACCGACAGGGGCTGCGCCACGCCGTCCGCGGTACTCGTGGTCCCTCCGCAGGTGTCCGTTATCGCCAGGGTCGAGCTCGATCCGCTGATGGTCTTGATCGTGCCGTAGGTGTACTGGACGGTCCAGGCGTACGACACGATCGTGTTGGCACCGAGGGTGAACGACGTGGACTGGAGCGTGCACGTCGACGGGGACGCGGTCGCGCTTCGGAATCGGCAGTCCGTCGTCGCGCCCGACTGCGACGCCGGATCGAACATCTGGAACGACGCGACGAGGCCGACGGCCGGGTTCTGCGTGACGGTGAACGTCTGCCCCGCGATGGTCAGCGTGCCGGTGCGCGTCGACGCTCCCGGGTTGGCCGTGACGGCGAAGGTGACCGTGCCGCTGCCGGTACGGCTGCTGCCGGCCGTGACGGAGATGAACGAGGCGTTGCTCACCGCCGTCCACGCGCACGTGCCGTCGGTCGTGACGGTGACGTTCGAGGTGGCGCCGCCTCCACTCACCGTCGCGCTGGTGGCCGAGAGCGTGTACACGCACGAGCCGGCCGCGTCTTGAGTGATGGTAACGGTCTGCCCCGCCACCGTCAGCGTGCCGGTGCGCGCCGCGCCGGTATTGGCCGCCACGCCGTAGGTCACCGTGCCGTTGCCGGTGCCGGAGGCGCCCGCGGTCACCGTGATGAACGAGGCGTTGCTCACCGCCGTCCACGCGCACGCGCTCGTGGTGGTCACGGTCAGCGTCCCCGTGCCGCCGGCCGCCGTCGCCGTCGCGCTGGTCGAAGACAGTGTGAACGTGCATGCGCCGGCTGTCGTGAACGTCTCGGTCGCCGAGTATGCCGTCGTCAGCGTGCCGTTGGTCGCCAGCGCGTGCCAGTACCAGACGATGTTGGGACCCAGATCGTGGTTGACGACCCAGCTCGTGGTGCCGCTGCCCTGCGCGACACCGTCCTGGGAAAAGGTTCTGGCCGCATCGGCGGGGAAGGTGGCAAGGTCCGAGAGCTCGAAGCGGTACGTGACCGTGCCGACGCTGCCGGTGGACGCGGCGTTGTTCACGACCAGCGTCGGCGTTCCAGGATCGACGAACGCTCCGCCGATCGGCGACTTCGCGCTCGGCGCGGCCAGCGTTCCTGTCGTCGTCGGGGTTGCTGCCGCGCGCTGGGTGATGGTGAGGCTCGTTCCCGCGATTGCCAGCGTGGCGGTCCGCTCCGCGCCGGTGTTCACGGCAACCGCGAACGTGACCGAGCCGTTGCCGCTCCCGGTGGCGCCCTGGCTGATGGTGAGGAAGGCGGCGCTGCTCGTGGACGTCCACGCACATCCGGAGGCCGCCGTGACCGTGGCGGTGCCCGTGCCCCCCTCGGGCCCGAACGTCGTCGTTGGCTGGGCAATGCTGAACGAGCATGATGGCGCCGCGGGCGTGCTTTTATCGCCGGTGCAGGCGGCGGTGATCGCCGCCAGTCCAAGACAGGCGACCGCGACCAGGGAGGAACGGAGGCTGACCATCATGAGCGCTCCTTTTCAGTCCTGGAGAATACACCGGACTGCACCGGTCGAGCTTCACAGAAGTGTGACAAGGCGCCCCGTGTGTCGACAGCCTGCGACTGTTCGAAAAGGAACGGACCGCTCGGCAGGTCAACCCCGAACACGTCACGCGCGACGTCCCGCAACCGGTCCCGCGCCGTGGCCGGGAGATGACGTGCGGCTGCGTTTCGCAGCCGAGTGCTTGCCGTGATCGACACGATCGAAGTCCACGCGAAGATCCGCATGGCGCGGGCCTGGTCGTAGCCATGGCCCTCACCGCGACCATCCACAACTTCGACATCGAGCTGGCGGACACCGATCGCCATGTCTACGAGTCGCTCGCGCTGCGCGTGGCCCGGCATCCCTCCGAGTCCGAAGAGTATCTGATCACGCGCGTGCTCGCGTACGTGCTGGAATTCACCGAAGGGATCGAGTTTTCGCGCGGCGTGTCGGATCCCGAGGAGCCGACGATCGCCGTCCGGGATCTGACGGGCGCGATCGCGGCCTGGATCGAGATCGGCACGCCCGACGCCGCGCGGCTGCACAAGGCGTCGAAAGCCGCAGCTCGCGTCGCCGTCTACACGCACAAGGATCCGGAGCAGTTCCTGAGGCAGCTCGCCGGCGAGAAGATTCACCGCGCGGACGCGCTGGAGTTGTACGCCATCGACCGCGGCCTCGTCAGCGCGCTCGTCGCGCGTCTCGAGCGGCGCATGGCCTTCAGCCTGTCCGTCACCGACCGCGAGCTGTACGTGTCGATCGGCGCGGACAACCTCACGGGCACGGTCGTGCGCCTGACCCGCGACGCTTGACGACGGCCGCCGGACCGAACGGCTCGAGCCCATCGAAGTCGGACCGGATGTCCCTGGGCAGATCGTCGAGGTTGTCGACGACGGCGCAGGGCAGGCCGCCACCAGCCTGAAATTACGAGCAGGAGGAGTCATTCGTACCGCAGCGCGCTCATGGGATCCACCTGCGACGCGCGATGCGCGGGGATGAAGCCTGCCGCCAGCGCGACGATCGTGAGCGACACGGCGGCGCCCCCGAGGACGATCGGATCCGAGCCCTTGAGCTCAAAGAGCAGCGACTGCGCGAGCCGGCCGAGCCCGATCGCGGCCGCGAGGCCAATCGTGCCGCCGATCGCGGTCATCATCCCGACCTGCCGCATGACCATCGCGCGCACGCGCGCCGGTGTGGCGCCGAGCGCCATGCGCAGCCCGATCTCCCGCGTGCGCTGCGACACCGTGTAGGCGAGCACGCCGTAGAGCCCGACCGCCGCGAGCAGTGTCGCCAGGCACGCGAACGCCGCTGACAGCACGCTGATGAAGCGATCGAGGAACACGTTCTCCCGGATCTGCTGCGGCAGCGTCTGCAGGCGCTCGACTGGCAGATTCGGATCGAGCCGCGCGACGAGCTTCGGAATGTTCGAGAGGAATGAGTCCGGGACGAGCGACGTTCGCACGTAGAAGTTGATGGAGCCGATCTGTTCGTCCTGACGGTACGCCCGGAAGAACACCGGCGGCACCTCGGCCTTGACGTCGCTGTATTTCGCGTTCTGCACCATGCCGACGATTTCCATGGTCAGCGGGCCGTTGCCGCCAGTGTCGCCCATCCGTTTGCCGACCGCGTTCCGCCCCAGGTTGAACTTCTTCGCGAACGCTTCGTTCACGATGGCGACCTTCGGCGCTCCCGCGGCGTCGGCGCGCGTAAAGTCGCGGCCGGCGACGAGCGGAATGCCCAGCGTGCCGAAGTACCCGGGACCGAGCGAATTGAAGCGGGAGTCGGTGTCCGTGTCCGGCCCGGCCTTGAAGCCTTCCACCGAGACGCTGTTGCCCCAGTTGCTGCCGGCGAGCAGCGCCACGCGCGAGTTGGCCACGCCGGTCACGCCCGGCAGCGCGGCCAGTTCGTCTTCGAGGCGCTCGAAGAGCTGCCGCGATTGATCGTAGGTGTACCCATTCAACTCAGGAGAGATGCGGAACATGAGCACGTTGTCGGCCTTCAGCCCGAGATCCACGCGGCTCACGTTGAAGAGGCTGCGCGTGAACAACCCCGCCGACACGAGCAGCGCCATCGACAGCGCGATCTGCGCCGTGGCCAGCGACGTGCGGAAGCGCGCCGCCGTCCGCGCGCCCGACGGCTGACCGCTTTGCCCCTTCAGCGCCGACACCAGATCGGGTCGCGTGCTGTGCAGCGCCGGAAACAAACCGAACAGCACACCGGTGCCGATCGCCAGCGCCGCGGCGAACAGCATCACGATCGGATCGATCTTCAGCGTCACCGTGTCGGTCGCCTCCGCCGGGAGCAGCGCCGCCATCAGGTTCAGCGTCCACTGCGCGACCACGATGCCGCCGACGCCGCCCAACAGCGCCAGCAGGCACGACTCGCCGAGCAGCTGCCGGACGAGCTGTCCGCGGCCGGCGCCAATCGACAGGCGCACGGCCATTTCGCCGGCGCGCGCCGCGCCGCGCGCGAGCAGCAGGTTGGCGATGTTCGCGCACGCGATGAGCAGCACGAACGCCGTCACGCCCAGCAGCAGCGTGAGCGGCGCCTTCGCCTCCCTCGACACGCTGCTCTGGCCGCGGCTGCCCGGCTCGAGCAGCACCGGCTTCGCGTTGAACCGCGCCAGCGTCTGCTCGCTCATGCCTTTCTGGAGCGGCGCCTCGACGTCGTTGACGATCGACCGATACGGCGTGGCGAGCGCCACCCGCGCCTGGCCGATCGAGACGCCCGGCTTCAGGCGCGCGAACAGATAGGCCCAGTAGCTGCGGCGGTTGTCGAAGCCTTTGAACGGCTGCGAGAAGCCGCGCATCGTGATCGGCGCATACACGTCTGGCTTCACGCCGAGCGTCGTGCCATCGAACCCCTTCGGCGCGACGCCGACGATCGTCATCGTCTGGCCGTTTACGATGAGCGGCTGATTCAGCACCGCCGGATCCGACGCGAAGCGGTTCTGCCAGTACGCGTAGCTGAGCACGACGACGTGCGATTCGCCCGGCACGCGGTCGTCGCCTGGCGTCAGCAGACGGCCGATCGCCGGCGTGATGCCGAGCACCGGGAAATAGCTGCCTGACACCAGCATGCCTTCGCCGTTCTGCGTCTGCCCGCGCGCGCTCAGGTTGGCGCCGAACGACACGTGCGCGGCGATGCCGGTGAACGGCGTCTGCACGTTCTCGAGATCGCGGAACATCGGGTAGCTGAAGACCGTGTCGCAGTCGCCGGCCTGTGTGCAGCTCTGCGACCCCGGCTTCGGCCCGGGCGCCGCCAGATTCACGAGCCGGGCCGGCTCGGGCACGGGCAGCGGCTGCAGCAGGAGCTGGTTGAAGAGGGAAAAGATCGCGGCGTTCGCCCCAATCCCGAGCGCCAGCGATACGATCGCGACGATCGTGACGAAGGGGGTCTTGAAGAGGGTGCGCAGTGCGAGCTTCAGGTTGAGCATAATGATGAACCGTTGAATTAGACGGATTCGAGCGGCCGAAGGTTGGGGTGGACACAGACGATGACCCGGGGAGCGATGAAGCCGCGTTTCTTTCGATCGCCGGCCGAGTTCCGGTCGTGGCTCGAGAAGCATCACGCCACGGTTCGCGAGCTGTGGGTCGGCTTCTAGGACGGAGAATGCGATGGGTGTAAAGGGACAGGAGTTTCGAATCGAACAGGCCACCGCACGCGACGCCCCGGTGATCCTGGGAATGATCAAAGCGCTCGCCGAATACGAACGGATGTCGGACCAGGTGACGGCGACCGAAGAGACCCTTCGCGCCACCTTGTTCGGCGCGCGCCCCGCGGCGGAAGTGGTCATCGGGTACGCCGGCGACCAGCCGGCGGGCTTCGCGCTGTTCTTTCACAACTACTCGACGTTCCTGGGGCAACCCGGCCTGTATCTCGAGGATCTGTTCGTCGCGCCCGGGTGGCGCGGCAGCGGTCTCGGCAAACGGTTGCTGACCTATCTCGCCCGGCTGGCCGTCGAGCGCGGATGCGGCCGGTTCGAGTGGTCCGTCCTCGACTGGAACGAGCCGGCAATCGGCTTCTACAAGAAGCTCGGCGCGACACCGATGGACGAGTGGACCGTGTTCCGCGTCACCGGCGACGCGCTGCGCCAGCTCGCGGCCCAGAAGGTATAGTCAGCACATGACTCTGCGACACCTCACGCTCATGTGCGCCGCCGCGATCGCCGTGTCTGTCGCTGCACCGGCCGCGCAGTCCGACAATCAGACCCAGTTCGTGGTCCACGAGATCGGCACCGGCCTGCGAGGCGGGTATCAGGTCGTGATTGCCGATCTCAACAGGGACGGCAGGCCCGACATCATCGCGCTCGCCTCGGGCGTACCCGAGCTCGTGTGGTACGAGAACCCCGGCTGGCAGCGCCACGTGGTCGCCGCAGGCATGTCGCAGATGATTAACGCCTCCGCGTACGATCTCGACGGCGACAGCATTCCCGAGCTCGCGCTCGCGCAAGGCTTCACGACGTCGCCCAAGACCAGCACGGGCATTGTCTCGCTGCTGACGCACGGGCCCGATCCCACCGCGCCGTGGACGATCAGGGAAATCGACCGCGTGCCGACCGCGCACCGCCTGCGGTGGGTCGATGCCGACGGGAGCGGCAAGAAGGTGCTGATGCTCGCGCCGCTCGTCGGCCCCGATGCGGTCGCGCCCGACTACCAGAGCCCCGTGTCGATCGTCTTCTACCGCGCGCCGGACTGGAAGCGCGAGGTCGTCACCGATACATTCACCGGCCTGATCCACGGCATCGAGCCGGAGCCGTGGCCGGGCGTGCGCGGGCAGGCCGTCCTGAGCGCCGGCTTCATGGGCGTTTACCTGCACCAGTTCGCCGGCGGCACGTGGACGCCGACCGAGCTGATCAAGGGCGACCCCGATCCGTGGCCCAAGAGCGGCGCGAGCGACATCGCGCTCGGCCATCTCGGTCGGCAGCGCTTCATCGCCACCATCGAGCCGTGGCACGGGAATCAGATCGTGATCTACAAGGAGGCCAACGGCGGCTGGCAGCGCCAGATGATCGACGACGGGATCACCGACGGCCACGCGATCATCACGCTCGACGCCGACGGCGACGGCCGCGACGAAGTGGTCGTCGGCCAGCGCGGCGGCGCGCGCAGCCTCATGCTCTACAGTCCGTCGGCCGATGGCGCGACGTGGGCCAGGCGGGCCGTGGACGAGGGGGGCATGGCCGGCGCCGGGTGCGCCTCAGCCGACCTGAACGCCGACAAGCGCATGGACATTGCCTGCATCGGGACGGCGACCGCCAACCTGAAGTGGTATGAAAACACCGGGAAAAAGTAGTTGTGCGCAGGATGCCCGGGCCGCGTTAGAATGCAGTGATTTGTTGGGCCCCGGGGGGAATGTAAGAACGGAGGAGCCATGACTGTTTCTCGTCGAGGTTTCGTGAGCGGTGTCGCGGCGGCGGTGGGGTACCTCGGACTCGGCCGGGATGTCGATCTGTTCGCCCAGAGCCGCCCGCAGGGTGGCGCTGTTCCCGGCGCCCCGAGCGGCCGGGTCGGGGGAGCCGACGACTGGGATTCGTTCGCACACCTGGCGAGCAACGAGAACGGCTGGGGGCCGCCCGAATCGGTGATGAAGGCGATGAACAACGCCTGGAAGTACGCGAACCGGTACGGCTACCCGGACGGCAACATCGTCCAGGAGATCGCCAAGCACCACGGCGTCAAGACCGAGAACATCCTGCTGACCGCCGGGTCCGGCGAGGTCCTCGACGTCGTCGGCACGGCGTTCCTGCCGGCCGGCAAGAAAGTGCTCGGCGTCGAGCCGACATACGGCACGGTCTACCAGCACGCCACCAGCATCAAGTCCACCGCGATCAAGCTGCCGCTCGGCAAGGACTATCGCCAGGAGATCCCGGCGATGATCAAGGCCGCCAACGCGCGCGCGAGCGAGCTCGGGTTCGTGTACCTGTGCAACCCGAACAACCCGACCGGCCTGATCGTGACCAAGGAGGAAGTGAAGCAGCTGCTCGACGGCATTCCGCAAGGCATGCCGGTGCTCATCGACGAGGCCTATCATCACTTCGTCGACGATCCGAGCTACGCGACGTCGGTGCCGTACGTGCTCGAGGGCCGGCCGGTCATTATTGCGCGTACGTTCTCGAAGATCGTGGCGCTGGCCGGGATGCGGCTCGGCTACGCGATTGCTTCCGCGGAGTTCATCCAGAAGATGAGGCCGTACAGCATGGGCAGCATCAACGCGCTCGTGAAGTGGGGCGGCGTCGCGGCCCTCAAGGACACGACCACTCAGGCGAACGTGAAGAAGATGGTGATCGACCTTCGCAAGAAGACGACATCCGATCTCATGGCGTACGGCTACGATGTGATCCCGTCGGAGACCAACTTCTTCATGGTGTACATCGGCCGCGAAGTGCAGCCGGTCATCGAGGAGTTCCGCCAGAGGAAGGTCAGCGTCGGCCGGCCGTTCCCGCCGATGACGACGCACATGCGCGTGTCGATCGGCACGGCCGACGAGATGGCGCGGTTCATGACCGCGTTCAAGGAGATCTTCCCGGCGAAGGCACGCACCACCGCTGCCGGCGTCTAGAACGAACGAACGAACCCTGAACCCCGAACCCTGAACCCTGAACCGAGAGTCGTGAGGGCGGCGGTCGAAAGGTCGCCGCCCTTTTCTTGTTTCTTGCCTGGCCGGGATCCCTGCGCGCTCCCCGGCTGGCCGATGCCGCCCGATGATTTGTTCCCAGGCCACAGCCGCTTGCACGACGCCGTCGCGCGAGGCTTTCCCCTCGACGAGCCTCGGGGCAGGCAGCCGAGCGAACGACGCTCGCCTGAAGGCTCGCGCGACACGGCCGTGTCGCGCTCAGGGTCTCTGCCAGCCTGCTCGAGTATGAGAAGCGTACGGCACATGGGCACGCGCTACCCGGCAACGTCGGCTTCATCGTCGACCTGCCGCACCGCTGGTCGTTCAGCCCTGACGCTGCTTACTCGCTTCAGCCGGACAGCGACGGCTTCGTTGATGGCCCGCCTGTATTCGCCGTTGAGGTGAGAAGCCCGGACGATTACGGCCCGGCCGCCGAGCGCGCGATGGCGGAGAAACGCGCCGACTACTTCGCCGCCGGCACGCTCGTCGTGTGGGATGTCGACACGTTGCAGGATCAGGTCGTGCGCGCGTATCGCGCGAGTCACCCTGAGGCGCCCGCGGTCTTTCGTCGCGGCGATCGCGCGGATGCGGAGCCCGCGCTTCCCGGCTGGTCGATGCCCGTCGATGATCTCTTTCCCACACCGTAGCCGTTGGGCACTGGCTGTCAGGCGTTCGTGACAACCATCCCCTATCCGATCAGTTGGTAATCGTGAGGAGACGATCATGAACGCGGCACGTATGCGACTCCTGGCCGGCGCGGCGCTCGCGCTTATTCTCGGGCTCGGACGCGCCGGTGCGTCCGGCCAGGGCGCGCCTTCGGCGAACGAGTCGAAGGTCGACGCGGTCTTCGCGAAGTGGACCGCTGCGACGCCGGGCTGCGCCGTTGGCGTCGCGACCAACGGCAAGCCGGCGCTCGCGAAGGGCTATGGCATGGCCGACCTCGAGCACGACGTCCCGATCACCGCGGACTCGATCTTCGAAGCCGGCTCGGTGTCCAAGCAGTTCACCGCCGCGTCGGTGCTGTTGCTCGCGCACGACGGTAAGCTGTCGCTCGACGATCAGGTCCGCAAATACATCCCCGAGCTGCCCGACTACGAGACGCTGGCCGCGCCGAAGCCGTCTGGTGGCGGGGGCGGGCTCACGATCCGGCACATGCTGAGCCACACGAGCGGCCTGCGCGACTGGGGCAACGTCGCGGGCATCGCGGGCTGGCCGCGCACGACCCGCGTCCATACCCACGCGCACGTGCTCGATATCGTCAGCCGCCAGACGGCGCTGAATTTCACACCGGGCACACGCTGGTCCTACAGCAATACGGGCTTCAACCTGGCGGCCATCATCGTGTCGCGCGTCAGCGGCCTGTCGTTTCCCGAGTTCACGCGCACGCGGCTGTTCGCGCCCCTCGGCATGACGCACACCTCCTGGCGCGACGACTACACGCGCATCGTCAAGGGCCGCGCAATCGCCTATGCCGATCGCGACGGGTTCCACACCAACATGCCGTTCGAGAACGTGTTCGGCAACGGGGGGCTGTTGACGACGGTGGGCGACCTGCTGAAGTGGAACGAGAACTTCGCGGCGCCCGTGGTGGGGGACCAGTCGTTCGTGGAGGAGCAGCAGCAGCGCGGGACATTCAACGACGGCCGCGCGCACGGTTACGGCCTCGGGCTCTACCTCAAGACGTACAAGGGCCTCAGGGAGGTGAGCCACAGCGGATCGACGGCCGGCTACAGCGCGTTCCTCACGCGGTACCCGGATCAGCGCCTGTCCGTCGCCGTCCTGTGCAACGTCGCCGGCGCGCAGGCCACCCAGTACGCCCACGACGTGGCCGACGTGTTCCTGGGCGATCGCCTCGAGCCGCCGGCGCCGCCCTCGGCGCAGTTCATGGCGCTCGGCGCCGATCTCGACGACATGGCAGGGCTCTATCGGAACAGGCAGACCGGCGTGCCGCTCACGCTCGTGCGCGACAAGAACGGAGTGCATCCGGAGCGCGGCGCGGATCTCGTGGCGATGTCGTCCTCGCGTTTCGTCACCGCCAGCGGCCAGACGTGGGAATTCGACAAACGCGGCGCGGCACGCGTCACCGACGAGTTCGGCACGGTCGACGAGTACGAGCTGGTCGCGCCCGCGAAACCAACAGCCGAACAGCTCGTGCCGCTCGCCGGCACCTACGCGAGCGACGATGCGCAGACGACGATGACGGCGGCGGTCGAGGAGGGAGGGCTGGTGTTGAAGCGCCGGCCGGACACGGTGATCACGCTGACGCCGCTCTACGTGGACGCGTTCAGCGCAGGGCAGCTCGGCACGATCATTTTCCACCGTGACGCCGCAGGCCATCCGACCGAGCTCAGCGTCGTCGAGGACCGCGTGTGGAACATGCGGTTCAAGAGGACACGGTAGTTTGCGGACGCGTGGGAGGGCAACGATGACGACAGCCGGCTGCCGGGGCACACCGGCCTCGCGCTGGAGACCACGTATCGCGCCGCCACCGGCTTGGCGCGCGTGCTCGAAACGTGCGGTTTGGCCCGGGAAGGGGTGCTTCTTCTCCTCTGAAAACAAGGCTGGTACAGAGGGGCAGAAACGTTCATAATAGGGCTCAGCCAGATCGGGCGCCCAGGCGGGTGTCCTTTACAAGGAGACGACATGGCAAAGAAAGCAGCGGCGAAGCGGAAACCGAATGCGGCGTTTATGAAGCCGGTCACCCCGAGCGCGGCGCTCTCGGAGATCGTCGGCTCGAAGCCGATTCCGCGGACCGAGGTCACCAAGAAGCTGTGGGCCTACATCAAGAAGAACGGCCTGCAGGACAAGAAGAACAAGCGGATGATCAACGCCGACGAGGCGCTCAAGACCGTGTTCGGCGGCAAGAAGACCGTCAACATGTTTGAGATGACGAAGCTGGTCAGCAAGCACCTGAAATAGCCCGTCGCCTCTCACGCACTCGCTCGGCGGACACGCAGCGACCCTCGTCGACGCGGTCCGCCGTGCAGCGTCTCTCCATTCCAGCCCCCTCCCGCAGCCGTTCGGGACCGCGAGCGACACTCCGGTGTAGACTCCCCTCTTCATATGAATCCACGCCGCTATCGTCCTGCGCTCGTGCTGCTGTTCATTGGCAGCGGCTGCGCCGCACTGATCTACGAGATCGTCTGGTTTCAGCTGCTGCAGCTGGTCATCGGATCCTCGTCGATCTCGCTCGGCATCCTGCTCGGCACCTTCATGGGCGGCATGTGCCTCGGCAGCCTGCTGCTGTCGCGCCTCGTCTCCGCACGCCGGCATCCGCTGCGCGTCTATGCCTTGCTCGAGCTCGGCATCGGCGTCCTGGCGCTGCTGATCCTCTTCGGCATGCCGCTGGTCGGCGGCATCTACACCGCCTGGGCGGGCGAAGGCATCGGCGGCATTGCCTTCCGCGCGGTCATCGCCGGCGTCTGCCTGCTGCCGCCCACGGTGCTGATGGGCGCCACGCTCCCCGCGATCTCGCGCTGGGTGCGGGCCACGCCCGACGGCGTCGCGTGGCTCGGCGTCTTCTACGGCGGCAACATCGCGGGCGGCGTCATCGGCAGCGTGGCGGCGGGCTTCTACCTGCTGCGCGTGTACGACGCGCCGGCGGCCACGGCGGTCGCCGTCGCCATCAATCTCATCGTGGCGCTCATCGCCTACACGCTGGCGTCGCAGACGCCGTACCAGGCCGACCACGCGCCGGCACGGCCCGCCGCCGCGCCGGCCGGCACGCCGGCGGTGTATGTGACGATCGCGCTGTCGGGCCTGACGGCGCTGTCGGCCGAAGTGATCTGGACGCGCCTGCTCTCGCTCCACTTCGGCGGCACGGTGTACACCTTCGCGCTCATCCTCGCGGTGTTCCTGGTCGGCCTCGGCATCGGCAGCACCATGGCCGCGGAATTCAGCCGCGGCATCGCGTCGCCGCGGCGCGCGCTCGGCTGGTGCCAGTTCCTGCTGTGCGGCGCGATCGCGTGGGCCGCGTACCAGCTCACCGAGTCGTTGACGTACTGGCCCATCAACCCGTCCATCGCGACGACGCCGTGGTTCACGCTGCAGCTCGACCTGGTGCGATGCCTGTGGGTGGTGCTGCCGGGCGCGATCCTGTGGGGTGCGAGCTTCCCGCTGGCGCTCGCGGCCGTCGCCTCGAGCGACCAGGACGCGGCGCGGCTCGCGGGCGGGGTGTACGCGGCCAACACGGTCGGCGCAATCGCCGGCTCGCTCGCCACCAGCTTCATCCTGATCCCGTGGATCGGCAGCTCGCACGCCGAGCAGGTGATCATCATCGTGGCGGCGCTGTCGGCGCTGCTGATGCTCGAGCCGTCGTACGCGGGCGCCAGCCCGGCAGGCCGCGCGAGCCTTCAGGCGAGCGGGAGCCCAGCAGGTGGCGCGAGCCTTCAGGCGAGCGGCGGCACCGGACGGCGCGGCTGGAACCTGGCCGGCACCGCCGTCCTGATGATCGCGATGGTGGCCGCCGGACTGCTGGCGCGCAGCGTCCACGAGCTGCCGGGCCTCCTCGTCGCCTACGGACGCTACGCCGCCACGCGCGTCGGCCAGGCGAACATCATCTATGTCGGCGAGGGGTTGAACGCGTCGGTCGCGGTGTCGGAGCTCTCCAACGGCGTGCGTAACTACCACAATGCCGGCAAGGTGCAGGCGTCGAGCGAACCGCAGGACATGCGCCTGCAGCGCATGCTCGGCCACCTGACGACGCTGATTCCGCCGCAGGCGAAGAAAGTCCTCGTCATCGGCTGCGGCGCCGGCGTCACGGCCGGCGCGGTGTCGGTGGATCCGGTGGTCGAGCACGAAACGATCGCCGAAATCGAGCCGCTGGTGCCGCGGGTGGTCTCCACCTACTTCAGCGAGCACAACTTCGACGTCGTCGGCAACCCGAAGGTGCACGTGCGGATCGACGACGCGCGGCATTTCGTCGAGACGACGAGCGAGCAGTTCGACGCCATCACCTCGGATCCGCTGGACCCGTGGGTGAAGGGCGCGGCGATGCTGTACACGGCGGAGTTCTTCCAGATGGCGAAGCAGCATCTGAACCCCGGCGGCGTTGTGACGCTGTTCGTGCAGCTCTACGAGAGCAACACCGAGGCGGTGAAGAGCGAGATCGGCACCTTCATGGAGGTGTTCCCGAACGGCATCGTCTTCGGCAACACGAACGAGGGGAAGGGCTACGACCTCGTGCTGGTCGGTCAGGTGGAGCCGACCCGGATCGACGTGGATGCGATCCAGGCGAAGCTCCAGCGTCCGGAGTACGCGGCGATGGCGCAATCGCTGCGCGAGATCGGGATGAGCTCGGCGATCGATCTGTTCTCGACGTATGCCGGCCGGAAACCGGATCTCGAGCCGTGGCTGCGGAACGCGTCGATCAACCGCGATCGCAACCTGCGGCTGCAGTATCTGGCGGGCCTCGGCCTGGATCTCTACCAGGCCGACGTCATCTACGCCGACATGCTGCGCAACGTCACGAAGATGCCCGAGGATCTGTTCATCGCATCGGACGCGACGAAGCAGCGGCTGTTCTCGGCGATCAAAGCCGCCCAGGGGCGGTAACGAGCGGATCTCGGTGGTGTCCGGCTTTAGCCGGACATGAGCCGGACCTGGCAACAGGATCGAACGCAGAGAGCGCAGAGCTCGCAGAGAAACGCTCGCCACCAAGGCACGAAGACACGAAGAAGACTCGAAGTAGTGCGGGCCTCAACCGAGGAGCGCTGGGTGTCCGCAGCCCGGTCAATCGGCTGTGAGGGAGGTCGGCGTCGTGGTGACCCGCGCGGCAGGCGCGTAACCACGCCGAGGGCCGCGGGTCGTTTCTTGGAACGACTCCGCTCCAATCACCAGGGCCAGTTCGGGCGGGCAAGGGTACGGTGCGAGCCGGACTGGCGCTTCACTTGCCAGCCCATCTTCAAGAGGGCGGCGAGTACTCGGCGGGCCTTCGCGGACGGCCAGTTGCTCAAGCGGCTTGGAACGTAACGTTCAGGAACTCAGCGGGGGCTTCTCGATGTTCGAGGCGCTCCGCGATGACACGCAGAGCGAGCGCCTGCACGCGCGCGACGGCTTCGTCACGATTCGCGCCGTAGCACATGACGCCAGCCAGTGCGGGCACTTCTGCGAGCCAGCGCCCGTCGTCTTCGCGATCGAGTTCAATCGAAAACGTCACGTGGGTACGGTAACATCCGGGCCGGCTGTCCAACAAGCGCTGCACCAGACGAGCCGCGCATGCCGCTGGTTGATTTTCGTCGCGTGGATCTGCGCGGCTCGCTGGTGAGCGTTAGCAAGAAATCTTGACTCGTAGGCACGCTGTCGAATGTTCGGGGGGACGCAACGGTGGAGCGTTGCCTCCGAGGCCATTGCTGGTAAGCGACGACACGTGGCCGTGCAACCGAGCCCGCTCGACCCGTTTTCCCCCCCACGTAGTGGCCGGCTTCAGCCGGCCTGCGGCGGTCCGCCTAAAGGCGGACACTACACGCTCGTGAAAACGGCTCTAGCTCAGCTCCTCGAGCTCCCCGCAGGTGATTGGGCCGACCTGGCTTTGAACAGTTCGGCGTCGCCGTCGATGAGCTCGGCGATCGACCTCTTCTCGACGTACGCCGGCCGGAAACCGGATCTGGAGCCGTGGCTGCGGGACGCGTCGAAGATGCCCGAGGACCTGTTCACGGGATCCAACGAGACCAAGCAGGCTCTCTTTGCGGCGATTCGTCGCGCGCAAGGACGGTAGGGTTCTGCGTCCGGCTCGCGATGGTTGGGTGTATGCTGCCTGTCAGCCGTAATCCACAATCGAATAGTTCTGACTCACGAGGAGGGCCGATGTTCTCGCGCGGGCGCCTTGCACCAATATTCTGTCTTCTCGCCGTGTTCACCACCGCCGTCGTCTGCGACGCGCAGACGTTTCGCGGCGGCATCTCCGGACGCATCGTCGATCCGAGCGGCGCCGTGTTACCCGGCGTGACGGTATCGGCGACCAACAAGGACACCGGCGTCGCCCGGACGACGAACACCTCGGACAGCGGCGACTTCTCCTTCCCGGATCTGCAGCTCGGCACGTACGCGGTGGAGGCCACGCTTCAGGGCTTCCAGACCGTGCAGACGACCGTGGAAGTCACCGTCTCGAGGGTCTCGTCCGTGGAGCTGAAAATGGGGCTGTCGAACGTCGCGGAGACCGTCCAGGTGTCCGCGTCCGCGCTTCTCCTCGACACGGTGTCCACCGCGCTCAGCAACGTGATCCAGCCCAAGCAGGTGCAGGATCTGCCGCTCAACGGGCGGGACTTCCGGGGGATGATGCAGCTCGCGCCCGGCGTGGCTGGCTCGTCGGTGAACGGCGTCCGTACGCGCGGGAACAACTATCAGATCGACGGCGCCGACAACAACGACGCGTTTCAGAACGCGGCGGCGGTCAATCAGGGCGGCGTATCGGGGATCGCGGGCACGCTCCTGCCGATCGAAGCCATCGATCAGTTTTCGGTGCAGTCGGGCGGGCAGGCGGAAATGGGCCGGAACGCCGGCTCCACGGTCAACCTCGTGATCAAGTCGGGCACCAACAACGTTCACGGGAGCGCGTTCTACTTCAACCGCAACGAGAAGCTCGCGGAGAATTCGCCGGTGGTGGCGGCCGGCACGCCGAAGCGGCCGATTCGGAACAACCAGTACGGGTTCTCGCTCGGCGGTCCGATCGTCCACAACAAGACGTTCTTCTTCTCGACCCTCGAAGTCCAGAAGCTGACTGCCGGCAACACCCTCCCGACGACGGCGCCGTCGGATGCCTGGGTGGCGAGCGCGACCCAGTTGCTCGGTCAGTTCGGCGTGCCCGTGAACCCGGTGGCGACCAAGCTCCTCGCGCTCTGGCCGCAGAACAGCCGGACCGGGCCGGCGACCGCCCAGAACTTCACGAGCACCGACCCGAACACGTACAGCAGCGCGAACGGGATCGCCAAAGTCGATCACCAGTTCAACTCGATTTACAGCGTCTCGGCGCGATATTTCGGAGGGGGCGGCGATCAGGTCGCCCAGATCAATTCTCCGTACCTCGCCTACTTTCAGGCGGTGCCGAGCCGCATGCACAACGTGTCGGTGGTGTCGACCGCCGTGTTCACGTCTCACCTCGTCAACCAGCTGGTCGTCGGTTACAACTACTTCAAGCAGACGTTCAACTCGTTCGATTACTCCGCCGACCCGCTGTCGATGGGCTTCAACACCGGGGTGACCGATGCCGCGCTGGCCGGGCCGCCCAACATCACGATCAGCGGGTTCGCCGCGGTCGGGGGCACGCAGCCGCTGGGCCGTGTCGACAAGACGCTCCACTTCACCAACAACCTGTCGTACGCGACCGGCGCGCACCAGATCAAGGTCGGCGGCGAAGCGCGCGTGGCGAAGCTGTTGATCTTCTACGACAGCAACAAGCGCGGCACGTTCACCTACGACGGCACGGTCGGCCCGTGGGCGTCGCTGCCCGCATCCGCCGCGAACGCGTCGCTGAAGGCGCTGGCCGATTTCATGGCCGGCAGCTACGTGACGGGGATCATCGTGCGCGGCAACACGCATCACGACTATTTCCAGAATTCGTTCGATCTGTACTTCCAGGACGTGTGGGCCGCCACGCCGAAACTGACGCTCAACTTCGGCCTGCGCTACACGTACCCGGGCGTGCTGGGCGCCAGCGACGCGAAGCTGACGAATTTCCTTCCCGATAACGGGATGGTGTCGACCGACCAGCTGTATCCGCGCGACAAGCTCGACCTCTCCCCGCGCGGCGGGTTCACCTACGTGCCAGCCGACAGCCGGAAGACGGTGATTCGCGGCAGCTACGGCCTCTTCTACGACATGCTGGCGGTCGCCTTCTTCACCGCGAACACCGGCTTCGCCAACGGCGGGGCGCTCGGCGTCGGCAATAACCCGGGCGGCGAGACGCCGGTGTTTTCGCTCACGCAGCGCAGGCTGACTGTGGCCAACAACGTGCCGATCTTCGGCACGACACCGGTGCCTCCGTACGGAGCGTTTGCCGTCAGCCAGGATCTGAAGTTGCCCTACGTCGTGAACTTCAACGTGAACGTGGAACAGCAGCTCGGCCCCTCCACCATCGCGCAGGTCGGCTACGTCGGCACGAGAGGCCACCGTCTGGCGCTCATGCGCGACATCAACGCGCCGCTGCCGCGCGCCGCCGGGCTGTCGCAGGCGTTGCGCCCCTACGCTTCAATCTACCCGGAGCTGGCGGCCATCAATCAACTGGAGTCGATTGGCCGCTCGGAGTACAACTCGCTGCAAATGTCGCTCATTCAGAACGCCTGGCACGGCCTCTCCGGACGCTGGAACTACACGCTGAGCCACGCGATGGACAACGGCTCCGAAGCGCGGAACACGCTGCCGATGAATTCGCTCGACATCGACGCCGACTGGGGCGATGCCGCGTTCGACATCCGTCACGTCATGACGGCCGGCTTCACGTACAGCTTGCCTGCCTTCGGGACGTCGCGGCTCGGCGACGGCTGGCAGGCCAACGTGATCGCGACGTTCCAGAGCGGGACGCCGTTCAACATCACGACCGGCACCGACAGGAGCGGCACCGGCGCCCGCGCCGATCGTCCGGACCTGGTCGGCGATCCCTACAGCGGCATCGTGCCGTCGACCTCGCCGCTGTCGGTGCGGTATTTCAACCCGGCCGCCTTCGCGGTGCCGGCGGCCGGCACGTTCGGCAACCTCGCACGTAATGCGTTGCATGGCCCCGGGTTCAGGACCGTCGACGTATCGGTGTTCAAGACGACGAAGCTGAGCAAAGGCGTGTCGCTGCAGGTGCGCTGCGAGATCTTCAACGTCTTCAACGCCATCAACTGGGCGAACCCGGGCGCGTCGCTGTCGAGCTCGACGAGCTTCGGACTGCTCACCAACACGCGCAATGCCAACAGCGCGCCGGGCATTGGCGCCGGAGAGCCGCGCAACGTGCAGCTGGCCGCGAAGATTCTCTTCTAGGCGATGACGGCAGTTGGTGAGTTGGTGAATTGGTAAATTGGTGAATTGGTGGTGTCCGGCTTCAGCCGGACCTGTCCACGACGATCAACGCAGAGCTCGCAGAGAAGACGGCAGCCACGGAAACGGGAAGAGGACTCCAAGCAGCCAAGACTGCGG